>VFSW01003277.1_pt1 | contig 24315 bp, 26 predicted proteins | sample 5358111 | NCBI WGS metagenome assembly VFSW01 (sample SAMN11554181, study PRJNA540505) | mine drainage metagenome | isolation source: sediment from site ElyBrook_90M | place: USA: Ely Copper Mine, Vershire, VT | collected 2017
CCTGCTGGCCCTCCTCGCCCTGCTCGGCTTCGAGAAACACGGCAGGCCCGAGAGGACCTTGGGCGCCGGTAGCCCCGGTCGATCCGGTAGGTCCCTGAATGCCCGGAGGACCCTGCTGGCCCTCCTCGCCCTGCTCGGCTTCGAGAAACACGGCAGGCCCGAGAGGACCTTGGGCGCCGGTAGCCCCGGTCGATCCGGTAGGTCCCTGAATGCCCCGGACACCCGGAGGACCCATAGGCCCTTCGTCGCCTTCCTGCCCGTCCAGATAGATTGCAGGGCTTTGAGGGCCAGAAGTTCCGCCTCCGGTAATAATCGTGCGCGCCATGTTGATGATGCGGCTGCGCCATGACGGAGTGTTAATGAGATCGTCGATCGAAACCGGATGGACGACGCCTCGGCCACCGCTCGTGCGCCCAATCAGATAGCCGCTCTGAATGAAGTCGCGGACGCCACGGATAGCCTTTTTTGTGAGATCGGTCATTGTCCACTCCCGTCGAGCAGCAGAGATTGGCCCTGTTTCCCCAACCGCTGCCGCAAGCGATCCTTGTAGCCAGGATTGAAATGTTCGAGCATGTTGTCTCGCAGATAATAATCTGTCGCAAACTTTGCCCACGCCATGCGGCTCGGCGTCAGGTTGTAGCCTAGGCGCGCGAAGTTTCCCTCGTCGCGATCGAACGCTTTCCAGAACTTGTCGCCGCCGTAGTTCGGGTCTGCCGCGTAACGGGCGGCATGGGCGGCCATTTTCGAGGACGCGACCGCCATATCGTTGACATCCCCGACCATAGGAGACATGGAATTGCCGATCGTGTCAAACAGAGATTGATCCGGCTTGCTCAACTGACTGGCGATGAAGTCGCCGTACACCCCGGCGCCCTGCCGCAGGAAGCCACGCAACAAAATTGCGCCAGCCTTCTCGGGAGTATCGGGAAGTTCGGGCGACTTGCCGTCGCGCACATCGGCCAGCGTGTTTATGAGCACGCCGAATGCGGCCATATTCGACATGAACTTCGTCATCTGCAAGCGCCCTTGGCCGCCGCCGTGCATAGCGAAGTTCTTGAACATCTTCGGCCAGCCGACGTTCTCCGGGTTGCTGTCGCCGGCAATGATGTCGCCGATGTGATTGCGCATCACGTTGTAGACCCATCCCTTGAGCGAACTGAATTGACTGCGAAGTTCGCCGTTCAATGTGCCGGCGCGGGCGCCACCCTGCACGAGAGCACGCATCTCTGCGGACGGCGCGGTTGTACCGCGATCGGCCATGTCGCCGATCATATTCCGGTACTTGTCGGCAACCGCGTCACGAACGCGGCGCACGGCGCCGTCGCTCTCTGCTGCCGTCAGCTTGCGGAAGTTGTCAAGGTCCATGCCGCGCACATTGCCTGCCGTGAAGATCGGCGTGCGACCGTCCTTGTCGAGTGGCTCCTGGTTGCGAATGACATCCCATTCTTCCGGCTTGATGCCGTATCGGTTGAACATGGCCTGCGTGTTCGGGTCGAGCTTGGCAAACGGCAAATCCTTTTGCAGGTAGTGATCGTGGCCCCACTTCACGAGTTGGTTCGTGCGAAAGCGGTCTGTCCACATAGTATGCCCGGCGGCCCGCGTCAATTCCGTTTCGGCGCGCGTCACCATTCCCGATCCTGGCATGTCGAGATAAGCGTGCGTCATCGGCCGCATGGCATCCGTCAACAGAATTTCACCCGATGCGGCCAATCGCATCTGATCCGCCGCAGAGTAGCCGGCAAGCGATCCGCTCTTTACGACACGGTTCAAATAACCCTTCATCGAAGGACCGCCAAACTGCGCCATGTTGCGCATCGCCAACGGAATGTCTCCCGGCAGTACGACGATGCTGCCGAGTGTGGCTAACGTGTTCGTCGCGTTGCGTCCCATCGAAAGCCACTGCGCAGCGCCGGCATGATCCGGGTTGGCAAGAGCGCCTGTAAACGACGGCAGCCATTCTTTCAGCGCCCGGCCGCGTGTCTTGGCAAGCTGATCGAGCGCATTGCGCTTGTCTGCGAGCGAAATGTCCTCGTTATCGTTAATCTTCTTCTGCCACTCCTGAATAAGACGGGTCGCAAGTCCTTCCGGATTGTTGCCGAGGCGCTTGAACATCGCAATGTCCCGGCCGCCATAGCCAAGATGCGACGCGACATTCTCGGCCAATGACCGGCCGTTTCCGTATTTCAGGTTGTTCTGATAGGCGCTGTCCGCGTCCTTGTAGAATAGTTCCCGACTTTTAGTCGGATCGAAACCCTGATATTGCAGGTGCTCGCCAGACGCGAACTGTGACCACAAACTCTTGACACGACGGGTTTGAAGGCTCCTATCGCTGGCGGAAAATTCACCGCCCATCGTCTTGTTGAAGTCAAGCCACTTCATCTGATCGTTAACCCATTCCTGTGCAGCTTCGTTGCTGCCGTAGGTATTGCCGCCGGCACGAGCGACTTGATACTGATCGTGGATTTGTGGACCACCCCAATCCTCAAGTTTGCCGAGCGGAATGCCGGCGTCTTTCTTCGCCTGCCACAGCGCATCGGTATGGCGCTTCATGATCGTCGCAGCATCAACCGCGTTCTTGCCGAACTTCGCAGCGTCCTCGCCGTCCTGCAAAGCACGGAACGCATGGAACAGGTTCTTCTGATTGGCAGGATCGAACGCCCACTTCGTCAGGTTGCTCTTGTAGAGATCGGTCATGAAGGATTGCGTGCGCGCGGCGCTGCCGTAAGTCAGGTCCTTGCCGAGACTGTTGGCTGCACCGGGAAATCGCTTGAGCGACGAAATGAACATGCCCTTAAGAACTTCGCCGGGAGCCTTCGTTGCAAAGTCTCCGGTCGCATCCCGCTGCTGACGCCACTGCTCTTCGACCAGCGCATTGTGCGCCGCAATCTGCTGCTTCGCAGACTTGATACGGGCACGATCTTCCATGAAGGCACCGAGCGCCGCGCGTGCTGCGCCTTGGGTGCCGCCCGCAGCGTCGATGCGAGCCTTGATCTTGGCCGCCTGACGTGCGACCGCAGTCTCCTCGTCCTTCGACAGAGGACGGCCGATCGCGGCTGCGACCTGATCCCTGCAAGCATCAAGCGCCATAGGAAATTCCTTTCGCGACGCCACATTGTACCGCCGATTGCACAGCCTTCGTCAACTCGTCATGCGTCATCTGCGTGCCTTCTTCGTGCGCGTTGGTCGCTGCCGCTGCTGCATCCTTGACGCCTTCTCCGGCTCCCTCTCGCAACATATCCGCTTGTGTCGCGTAGTCATTCAAATTATTTTCCTCGACCGGCTTGGGCGCCTGCTCTGCCTCGGTCTGCACCTGGGCCAAAGCATCGGCGTCGCCATCCTTCAGGTCATAGCGCAGGGGGTTCGGCTGTGCGCGTTGCAAAGCCTCGCTCTCAAGAGTGCGGACCTGATCGTCATGTTCACCCGGTATCGTCAGCGCACTGCGCTTCGTGAACGCAATGCCGGGATCGACTTCATTGTCGGCCTCGAACTGCTTAAGCGCGACTGCGCCGGCCGCCATTCTATCGTCCCACCCTGCGCCCCATCGCTGTCCGGCTTGCTGCAAACTTGCGTAATAATCGGGACTAACAGGAGACGCTGGCCCTCGCTGTTCTATCTTTGGCAGCACGGGCCATGCTTCGCCACCGTGACGCTGCATATACTCGTCGCTGAACGCAGGCGGCACAAGTTCACTTGGCCCTGACATCACGCGCATGACTGCCATCTGGTCATCGCTATATGGCACGGGTGACGTTGCACCGCCGTAGCGCCGCATGTATTCATCGTTCAATTGTTGTGTCGATATGTCTGAGTGCGGCCCTGCTTCTGGTCCCGTGTGTGGGAACTCCGACAACGGCCCTGTGAACTCTCCGCGCACGGGAAGCTGGCCCATCATCTGCACGCGGAAGGATGTAAGGCGCAGCAGCCATCCGTTCAGATACTTGCCGTACTTCTCCGGGTCGGACGCTGCAAGTTCGCGATAGTGCTGTTCTCGCAAGTCGAGATACTTGCTGACATCGCCACCACTCTCGGCAAGCCATTTGTTCGCGTTGCTTGGGCCTTGGTTGACCGCTGCATCAAAGGCTGCCGCAGCAAGCTTTGGATCATGGATGTTGTCACCGTCGATCGCTTTCCAATACTCGTTGTGGTATATTGACCCTGCGTCCGCTGGCGTCAGTTTCGTGATGTCAAGGCCGGGGTGCGCCTTCTGTGAGATGCCGAACTTGGTCACGCCGCCTGTGTCGTTTGCAAGGCCACCCTCTTGTCCCATTGTAAAGTTAACCGCTGCTGAAAAGCTATCGGATGCCGGGATGCGAGTTGCTGGCCGGGGACCGAATGCAGAATGCAAGAGACCACCAGCGCCGGCAGAAAGAGTTGTGTCGCGCAGGAATTGCCACGACATCAAGTCAGGATCGTGGCCGCTCTCGAAGCCGGCACCCACTTGCATCCCCGTATTGTACGCAACACCTGCACCAGCACCTATCGCAGCACGGGCGGCCAATCCGCCGCGCGCCATGCCGCCAAGCTCGGCAGCGGCAGGTCCGAGCACGAGATTGGACGGGTCAACCATGCCGGCCGTGACTGCACCGCCGAGTTGCGTCAGCGGTCGAGAGGACCAGTTGTTGCCCTCGCGATCCTGGCGAAGTTGGTGCAGCTTGATTTCCGATTGCCGTTGCGCCTCTGCCTGTACGCCGCCGACCGTGTTGCCGTCCTTCGCAAGGAACGCCGGGTCGAGACCCTGCGCCGTCAACATCTGCGCCGCATCATCATGAGAGATGGGCGCCGGGTTCTGCGCTTCGCCAAGGCCACGGGACAGCGCCGTCACCACGGGCGAATTGTAGTAATTCGTCTTGAATGTGTCGGCTATGCCGCCTTCATAGGGGTGCTGGTCCGCTGTCGGCGCGGAGTTCGTGGCGCCTTCGATGGGAGCCGCAGGACCGCCGGTCGGCACCGGCATCAGGGGGAAGGCATCAGCCATCTACTTCTCCAAAGGAGCGTTTTCGATTGCGCCTGTTGCCGTGTAAGCATTCGCGAAATTGCCCTGTGCCGATCCGGGGCCGACTGATTGCGGGTTAGTGATGATCCGGCCGAGCGTGTTGAGCGGGCTACGGATGCTCTTGCCAACTTTTGCTGCGCTTTCATACGGTACTTCAATCTGCACCGATTGGCCCTTGACGCGCTCGTACACCGGAGCGCCGTATTGATCGTAAAGCATCATCCCGTCACCGCGCGCATTCGTGGACCAGTGGCCGAAGTCCTTGATGTCGTCCGCGTAAGCATCCTTCTGCACGGCCGGACCCATGCCGCTGAAGCTCGGCGGCGTCACAAGATCGTGCGTGTGGATGTTCGCAACGATATTGTCGGCACCGTCCGCGACATCATTCGCATCCAGATTTGTCGGGATGCGCAAATTGTTCTTGATCGTGAAGCGATCTAGCACGGCAGTCTGCGCGAGAGCATCCGCCGTGTTGCTGTCTACTTTGCCGCGAGAGCGCATGATATTCGACATGAAGTCCACATACGATGCCACAAGCTGATGACCGTTTGCTGTATCGGCGAACGTCGCCAGCAACGGACGCAGCGCCGTAGACGCAACCTTATCGGCTGTGTCTTTCGCTACACCACTGGTTTTTGTCAGTACATCATCGGGTGTAGCCGCCGCGCGCAAGCCTTCCTGCGCAAGCGACCACGACTTCGGGGAGCCCATCAACTGCGCGGCAGCAAACTGTGCGCCGTTGACAATACGATCTTTCGCGAGTTCATGCGCGCTCTCATTCCAGAACGGGCCGGTCAGTTGCCGCAAGTTGTCCAAAACCTGCCCCGCTGCAACTGCACCATTCGGGTCCTGGCTGACTGCGGCTAATTTATCGGACACGTCGCGCTTAATATCGTCTGACAGCACCTGTGCCGGACGACCCGGATAAAGCTTCTCCTGCTGTCCGGCAGAGAACGCCGCGTAGGTTTGGAAACTGTTCGGTGTCGGCTGCTGCTGATATTTCGCGTACAGAGCACCAACCGTGTCATTGTGGTTGAGCATGTAGGTTGCCGGCGACTTGTTGAACTCCTCGTCGCGCTGCTTCGCGACCTTCACTGCCATGTCGTAAGCTTTGTGCGTCTCTGTCGCCTCGGCCGGCGACCCGGCATTCTGCCAATCAGCCTTGCGGGCCTGAATGTACTGCTGCACCTGACCATCCGGCTTGTCGCCGATCTCTTTCGTGACCTGATGCTCCGCAAGCGCGGCGTTGTAGTTATCCGTGCGCACCGCTGCTGCTGCAAGCTGCTCGGGCGTATGCGCAGCAGTAGAACTCAACATGCGACCCCAACGCCCGTCAGGATCGCCATTCTGTACGACTGTCGCAAGAATTTGCGGCGCCGATTTCTCGATGTAGAGCGATGCCGCATCCTGTCGTGTCGTGGCTGCCTTGTCGAGATCATCAAGTACGCGATTGTAATCCTGCGGGTTCATATTATTGCGGAAATTATCACCAGACAGAGTTTTGCGAGCTTTGGCGATGCCCGAAAGGCTCGCGTTCGGATTGCTGTTGATGCCGTGAGCAATCTGCATTCCGGCCGAATTGTAGATACTCTCTATGCCACTGCGCGTCAGTTTGCTGCGTTCGTCGGAAGAGAACATGCCGGAATGCTGTTCGCCCATTGCAGCGACAGAATTGCTGTACTGCTTCGCAATGTCATCGACAGACGCCGGATCGAGACTGGCAGCATTTGAAAACTGTTGCGCTGTCGTATTGAGTGATTGAGCCGTATAAGCCCGAGTTTGCTGCTGCCATTGGCTGTAGCCCCGATCGAGAAGGTTCGATTGAAGCTCGGCCGACATGCGCCCGAACACTTCCTGCGTTTTCGGATTATCGTACTTGTCACGAACGTCCTGCAATTTCTGCTGAAGCTGCTCGTTATAGCCGGTCATCGGATCGACGCTGCTTGCCGGGTCCGCGCTGTTTAGCGTCGTATCAAGCGACTGATGCGCCTGTACCGTAAGTTGCGACATATCCTGCATCATCGAAGCGGTCTGCGCCTGTGCCTGATGCTCGTCCATTGCGCCCAAGCCGCGCTGAAGTCCTGCCACGCCTTGCTCGACATTGCGGCCAACGATGTCGGCCATGCGCTCCGCGTGGTAGCCTTCCTGCTGAAAAGCCTGCGACGCCAGATTGTTCGGCTGCAACCTTGCGTTCGCTTCAAATTGGGGTATCTTAGGCATCTTATCTCAAATCCCTATAATTGATCCTATAGAACCTAAGATACCGCCGCCGAGAGCCGATGCGCCCTGCATCGACGCCTGTTGCGCCTGGCCCGTGTCGGCAGCCGCTTCAGCCTGGAAACCCTGCACCTGCATCTGTGCGTTGTTCGCGATAATCGCCTTCTGTAAACCGCCCTGCTGTAGCGACGCACGTTGCAAATACTGGTTCGATCCGCCGCCTGAAAGACCGCCGCCGCCTTCTACTGCCGCTTGCCCACTGACGGCAGAATAAATTGCCCGGTTCGCCTGCTGCCCCTCGATGACACCGCTGCGCGCCGCGACAACCGCGTTCTCCTGCGCGTACTTCGCAGCCTGATTGTAAGCATTCGACGCAGACTGATCCCCCATAAAACCCATGATGCCGCCGAACAAATCACCGGCTGCGCCAAGTCCGCCTGAAAGTGCTCCGCTGCTGCTCATTTGTCTTGCGTCGCTATATAGCCGCCCATAGCCGTGATCGTCAGCGGCGTCGGCCGAGTAGTCTGCCAAGCGATCTGACTGTCCCAACTATAGTTATCAGGCATTGTAGTTGAAAGCGTCCCCGTAAACAAGCGCGGCTGGCTGACTACGTTCTCGTCCTCGTCCATCACCGTCACGGTGTCTGTGTTAGCCGCCGCAAACGTATTGTCCGTGCTGATGTTAAAATTTTGCGACCGGACAACCGAAGCCGCAAACCAGTGCGTGCGCCGCTTCTTGCCGAACGCCGGGCCGGCCGCAGCGCCTGCATCCTGACCGTAATCCGGGCGAAGCAACTGGCCGGCCGATATGTAATTTACACCGATGTCAAATGGCACATTAAACTGGTCTGGCGGCGGCCAATCGGCCGAAGTCGCGGGCGCCTCGCCCGTCGCGAGGCCCCACCCCGGCCCGAAGTTGTTATGCGCAAGCATGTAAGGGCCAAGCGGTATCAGGCTACCGTATGGTCCGGGCGGAGACCCGCTGTATGTAACTTCCAGATCGAGAATAACCGCCTGCAATTCCGGCCAATAGAGTTGTTTGAAAAAAGCATCAGTCACAGAAGGAAAATTCGTGTCGCTTGTCAGCGTGCCGGCGCCGGTCGTCAGCGTGTAAAGCGTGTGGTTGCGCATGTACCTGAAAATACCGGCCGGCATTTGCAGCTTGCTCAAGAACTCACTCGTGTTCGGCGCCTGGTTCTGGCCTGTGTCGGCAGTTGCCCAAACAATCGCGCCCGTGGCGCTATTGATTTTCACCCAATAAGTTTGGTTCGTCACGCTATCGCTCGTCACGACATAAACAATCAGGTTGCCGTCAGTTGGATCGAATGCCGGGCCTTGGACACTGCTGAAGTGCGTCCATGTTGCATCGACGTTTGCAGGTGTCACCGTTCCAACCAATGTAACCGCCAGATTGTTACCAGTACCATACTGCGAAACAGCGTGGCAGTTGTAGATGTGGAACGGCGTAGTCGAAGGGGCTCCGTAAGCAAAAGAACCTATGGCATAGAAAGTACCAGTACCCGGAAAACCGGGGCACAGCGTAGCAATGTTATCCGTGAGCACCGCGCTTCCGACATATGTCATCCCGTCCCCATCAAACACACCAATGCCGTTATTGTTGTTGCTGCCGCCTGTTATAAATGCCGTCGCTACAAAATTTCCGCCGCCGGACATGAACAGCGGGATCATGGTATTGGTTGGAGTGCCGAACCCAGAAGGTCCATTCAAAAACGAATTGCTGCTGACACCGAAAGTACCGGACAATCGCAAGCGCGGAACCGTGCTGCCGGGATTTGGGGAGCAATCAATACGACCGATCGGCTGCGAATTATCTGCTGTTCCTGCGCAGGCTCCATAGATGCAGTTGTTGCCGGGATGATAGCAGAAAGTTTCCGTCGCGGCGCTGAATGAGTATGTGCTTCCATAAAAGATGTTGGCGTTAGTAGCTGAAGCAATTTCCGTAAATAATCCGGCGTCGTAAATTCGGATACCGCCATCCTGAAGCGTGATGAACCAGTCCTTGCCGTTCGTCCCCGAGTGTGCTTGCGAAAGCTGCGCAAGGTTCGCGCTACTGTCGATGCTGCCGATCCCATCGGTCGGAGAATAAGCACCCATGCCGTACTGATTGTAGACATTTGCGTCGGGAGGATATACCGGAAGCGAGAACACACCATAATTCGTGCCATTGCTCAAGCCAGAGAAATAGACATAAGTGAATGCAGCCGGCGTCCCGAACACCAGTGTAACGTGACCATCGGGTCCCTGCACAACATAGTCGCCAAGATCGAGGCCGCCCATGTTGAGCGAGACAGTTTGGCCGATAACTTCGTACATACCGTAGATCGTAATGCTGACCGGATTGCCGCCGCTCGTGTTCACTACCGAAGCAATCGGAGCCGCAATACCATCCGTGAAATTCTGCGCCCACGAAGGTTGCGACATATCAAACACATGACCGAGTTCGAGATATTCGTAATAGCCGCTGACCGGATTGTAAGCGATCACATACAGCGTGGTCGTGAGGCCATCGCTCGATGGCCCCGTCGAAATAGATGTGACAGTGCGGCCGCCGCCGATCGCATGGTTATGCCAGCCGTTGTAGGCTTCCTTGCCATACGCGGCGTGCTCGAAAGTCGTTGCGAACAATGAACCATCGTTCCCGCGCGCCCACAGGAAGTGAGAAGGCTCTTGCTGCCAGCGTATCTCCGCAATCCCAGGCGCGCACAGGTCATCCGCATCTTCTGACAAATTGTCGGCAAACCAGCCCGCTGCTTCGCCATAGGGGTAATTCGCGTAGTTCAAGAGACGTTGCTGCTCACGCTGCACGAAGCACGTCGTCAATTCTGTCTGCTGCGCTTCCATGTTTGCACAGCCATAAGTCGAGACACGATGCCATTGCACGCTCGTCGGCGTAAGCGGATCGCCGAACGACGAAGCAGTGATGATCCATTCGCCGTTGTCGCTGCCGCAGAGAACGCCCTGCATCGTCGGCAGCATCCACAAAACTTGATTGATCTTCGGCGCATTGCTCTTTTCCGACAGCGCGTTGCCGTCGCCGACTGTGCCATCCGGAGCACTCGGAGCAAAGTTGAACGGCGCATCTGACTGGCTCGCGTCGAAACGATTTGTGACGACAGTGCCGGCGATAATCAACCGGCCCTCATAGTATGTGCCGACGCCGGGCCAGCCGGTAGTATTGCTGTAGAGACCAAGCTGCCATGACGCGCTTGCATCGGTACTGAAAAGAGTGTCGCCCGGAATGACGCCGCCGCCACGCCCGACAACCGCCGCAGGTTGAATAGCCACGACAACAACTGTCGGGCTGGTAACAGTCGTGATGTAGCCCCACACCCAGATGATCGTCTGTCCCGTCACAACCCAATTCGATCCGTTATCGGTAGTAGGATTGTGCCCGGTATTATTCCCGATGACAGACTGGTAGATGTTATTGTCGCTGCCGGTGACGATCGCATTATTGGCGTATGTCGTCGTGCTTACCCACGCGGGAGGCCCGCTCTGAAAGCGCAACATGCGGCCAACGTCGGAAGATTGAAAGCCGTTATTGTTGTTGATGCCGACAGGGCTGGACGCGGTGAACGTCACGTTGCCGCTGGTCGATCCGGGCGTCAGTGTCGTGGTAGTTGCATTGATGTCGAAGTATGGGCCGTCCATGAACGCCTGCGCCGCGAGCGCGAAATTCCCATACGGCGGCACCGTCAAAGCTTGCGGCTGCGTCGTCGGATGAAACAGGACTGCCGTGCTGTCCGTCTGCACGAGGCGAACCTGCTGAATGATCGGCTCGGCCCAGGGTGCCGGTAGTTCGAGAATTTTGTAGATTTGATCGGCTGCGCCGCGCGTCGGTGCAGTATAAGGCTGGATACTGCCGTCAACCGGAAGGCTGGTAATACCGTCGTACAGCGCGAACGTGTTGCCACTGATGCTCTGGATCGTGTACTGGCGGCCACCGAGGATTGGCGATGTGCTCGGCGCATTGATAATCAGCGTGATGCTGTTGAAGTTGCTCCATCCGCTCGGGAGCGTTCCGTTCACTGTCACGATCGCCGGCTTGGCCGTCGAAATCGACTTGATAGTTACACCAGTGTCAGGAGTGAACACCCATCCGATGCCGACATGCGCCCGCAAAACACTGTCCGTCAATTCGAGTTGAAACGGTTCTGCGAACTTCAGAAAGCAGTCGATCAGTCGCGCGGGTTTGCCGGCGCGCGTATTACTGCCCCACAGGAAGCCGGGGCGTCGCATCCAAGGGCCGTTAAATACCGGCATCCCATTGCTGCACACGGCCATAGCAGACTTGTATTTCTGGTCGTGCATCTTGCCTTGGGCGTTGGCACTCCATTTCCCGGCCCGAAAATCCGACTGCACGAATGACATCATCGGCATCGGTCAGAACCTTGTTTGAATGTAGTCATCCAGCGGCGGTTCAGTTGAACCTTGCTCGATCCCATTGACATTGCGCGCGTCACCCATGAACTGCTTGTACTCGGATGCAATGTCCTTGAGCTTCACGGAACTCTGCGTCAGCGGTTCGCATACTTCAAGCGCGATGCGCGCAGCCAAGCCTTCGCAGAACAGATCGTCCATTGTCGTGACATCGACGACATCGGCAGCGAAGCGAAACATGATCGCGCCTGTCATGATCGAGACGAGCAAGTTGCCCTCGAAGTTCCAGTCGGTCGAAGGGATATTCGACGGAAAACCAAGGAACGACGCGCGACCAGCGTCCGGTGCTTGCGCGGCCCTGCGCATATACCCGCTAGGAAGATAGAACACGTTTTTCGTCTCGGGTTGCGTGCTCGGTCCCGTGCCGGCCGGCCACGGAATGACGATCGGCACTACAGTGCAAAGCTGCTGCACCCACCCGGAACTAGCCGTAGTCGGGTCTGCTGTGTTGCCCGCCACATTTGACGAATAGATATTCGTCGTTGTCGTATAGAATACAAGCTCTCCGATGCTGTAGCCTTGCGTGCTATCGTACTGCGACGCGGTGATGTTACCGAAGTATTCGGACCAGAAGCCGGTCGTGACGACAGGATCGTTGCCGGTCGTGTTCCCGGTTGACACCCACAGGCGATTATCCGACCCGAGAACGATCATGCCTTGCGTGTACGCCTGCGCGGCATTGTAGGCAGCGAACGTCACCAGCAGCGTCGTGTTTCCGGTGAACACCGCCCAATAGGTTATCGCCGTATCGGGCTCCTGGTTCGTGTTGGAGCCAAGCAGCGCGACGTAATTCAAGGTGCCATAGCTGACGTAAGCACCGGCCGAGTAAGTTAGAGTTGGGTCCCAGGCCTGAAGCGCCGTACCGATCGGCCGCAGCATCACGCGGCGGATAGAGAAGCGCCAGATGTTCCGGCGAAGCTCCGCGCGACGCAACTTGTCGTAACAGAACGACACTTCCTTCGCGTTCTTTGTAGCGTCTGAAAAGGCCGTTATGCGGCGGGCACCGCAGCGCTGAAGCGCCCGGTTTGCGATGTCAACTGGTGTGGTGAATGCCTGACCGGCCATTGCACAGGTCCTTTCGGCCCCATGCTATCAGGCCACGGGACCACGAGCAAGCGAAGCATAGACTGCGGTCGCCGTTGTAACCGTCAACCGATACGAGCCCGGCGCAAGGAACACCTGAATTGCTCCATCCGCCGTCAGCGATGCATTCGTCACCGGCACATACGTCGCATTGTCGGATGTAAGCGCGCTGATATTCACGCTGCCGCCGCCGAACGTGGCATGAACCGCGAGCAGATAGTAGCCACCGAGAATAAGATCGAAAGTCTGGCTCGCCGAGATATTGGGCCAGGAAAAGCCTTCCTGCATCATGACCGCGTGCTCCGTTACGTTACAGGATCGGCCAAAGTCGCAGTGCGCCCGTCCTCGATGTACTCGATGATCCGTTCGAGAATTTGGACGATCTCCGAGCGATACAGGTTTGTGCCGCCCGCGCCGGGCACCGCGATGCGAACTTCCACATCGTTAGACGCCGTGCTCGACGAGCCTTCCGTGACTTCATCCGGCCCCATGTCGGCCTGCCCCTGATTGAGGCTTAGGTACACATTTGCCATGACTGGCTCCTATCAGCCGGGAACGAAGTCAACGACCACGCAGAGATTGCCAGAAGCCGCCACGTCCGCCACAGTATGAACTGCTGCAACCACGTCGATGTACCCACCCGGATCACCGTAGACCGCATCCTGGCCGGACGGAGCCGTCAGACCAAGGAAGTCCCAGAGCATCTGGTCCTCGGACACTGCGGTCGGGATCAGCGAAGAATATACCCGATTGTTGAAGCCCGCTCCCGGCGAAACCGAAGCCGCGAAAAAGCACGAAGCCGAAATAAGTGTTCCCTGCAACGAAGCCGGCGTTCCATCGATCGTACTGTCGCTGTAGTAGGCGCCAATGTCCCAGGCCAGCGTAGCCGCGAGGCCACCTGTATCGAGAGCCGTCGAAACGAAATAGCTCATAGCCTTGATGATCGAGTTCGTTCGCAGGCGAACGATCTTGTATGTGCTCGACGTGGTAGCGAGGCCGCCGGTCGTCGGGGCCACATAGTCCGCAGTCTGGTTGATGACGCCGGCAATGTTGAACCCGGCGCTGTCATATTGCGGCGCAAGCGCGACCGGGCTGGCGGAAAGATTGCCGTCCAGGTTCGTAATTGTTCGGCTCTTGAGGGTGTCGGCTGCCATCGTCGTTTCTCCAAAAATTCCTGGTTGCGAGGAGGGCGGCGATTAAGCCGCCCCGCTCTATTACGGGTTGATCGGCCCACCCGTGGTGTCGGCGCAAAGCACCTGAATGATCTTGCCCGGTTGCGTGCGCGTGGCGCCGAACGTGTGGATCGTCGAAACGTCCCACGGGTTCGCTTCCAGGTCGGGACGCCGGAAGATTTCAGTCGTCAGGTCCTTCCAGATGCCGAGATGGAGACCGGACTTCACATACACGAGGATACCGCGTGTAGTGTTCACGGTCGTCTGCGGCAGTCGTTCCATGACCACCACATCCATGCCGACGAAGCGAGCAACCTTGCCGTCCACGAGGACGGTGTTCTCGGCAACCGACGCATTGTAGTCCTTGTTCGTCACTTGCACCTGACGGAGTAGATCGCTCTCCTGCTGCGAACCGATGACGATCGTCACGGGGTCCGCTTCAAGATCGTTCTCGAAGTGACGCAGGATGCGGCGGGCTTCGATCATCTTGGAGACTGTAAGGCCGGTAGCGGCGGATGCACCGAACGAAGCACTGACCTGAAAAAGGGTCGTGGAGAAAGTTTCGGTCGTCAGCGCGGACGCATCCTGGCCGATCAGGGCCGTGCCCGTCGCAGCGACAAGAATGCAGTCGTCCCAATCGCGGCCGGCAGCCATTGCAGCGTTCTCCGTTGCCTTGGACTTCGGCTCGACGATCGTACGAAGCTGGTCGAGATTGTCGTAGTATTGTTCAATGACACGATCCTGCGGCGTAAGCCAGCGTCGGGTGTAATCCTGCACGACTTCCGACTTCGGCACAAAGCGGCCGAGAGGAGCGCGGGACTTCACGGCACCGACCTGATTGACCGGCGACACGAGCTTGCCGACATAGCCGGAATACTCATCCACGCGGGCGCGGAGCTTCGAGCCCATTTGCTGAAGCTTAAGCTCAAGCCGCTGCGTGAACTGCGTAGTCCAGAAGGGAAGCATACCCTGGTCTATTGTGGTAGCCATGACGTTTTCTCCGCAAGAATTTCGGTTGAATGCCTTGTCCTTGCGGGGGCCAATTCCTCCGGCCAAGGGTTATCGGAGGATGCAGTCTTGGCAACATTATTGCCGGGGTAGGGCCATGTCAAGTGCTTTTGAAAGAAAATTACTTTGCCCGGCGCTTGGCCGATCGTGTCAGGGCGAGCCCGAGATTGCCGCGCGCCCTGGTCTTGGGGTCGCTGCTGTGGCTGTCTTTCACAAGCTGCTCGTGCGTTGAGATGCCGGCACGAGCAGCCTTCGCTTTCTCGACGCCGGGGTGCTTGATCTTCTTCGCTGCTTTCGCCAACGCGCTCATGGTTTCCTCTTTCGAGCCGATGCAAAGTGTTTGCCTTTATCAGCATGGCGAAATTCTGTCGCCACGTCCATAGGCGGCATTTTCTTTCCCTCCGCGCGCAGCTTCGCCCGGCCTTTGGCAGTAGACGCCATCGCCATGTATCGGTGCTGCGCGCCAGAAGTTGAAGGCATTTTATGCCGCTCCCGTGCCGAGCGCAATGATGCGAGTGAGCGCGTTGAACTCGTCGTTCACCCGAGTATCGCCGGCATTGACCTTGGCAACCCAGGTGCTATCGCGCTTGAGTTCGTCCAGCCGCGCCGTTGCCTGCTCGCGCGTGAGAACACCTTTCGCCGGGCCCTCCTGATTGCTGACGAACTTGTCCTCACCCATCATCTGCCCGAGCTTGAGCATGGTCTGCATCGTCTTGGCGTACCCGGCCTGGGCTTCCATTGCGTTGATGAAGTCCTCGTCGAGGCCGAGTTTGACAGCAGCCTGCTGCGCAATGAACTTGTTCGTCTCGGCGTTGACACCCCAGGACTTTGCAAGTTCGTCGCGACCCTGTGCGATCGCAGCCTGTTTTGAAACAGTTTCCGACTGCTCGACGCCATCCATCCACTTGACGACATCGGCCACGAACTCGGATGCTTTCGACGCAGGGAGCCCGCGCTCGAACGCAGCTTTGCGCATCGTGTCGATGAAGCTATCGTCGAGATCGGAGCCATCCGCAAACTTGATCTTCGAGAAATCGTAACCTTCGGCTTTGTCGGGGACACCGATCTTCGCGTTGAACGCTTTCCAGCCTTCGGCGTCGGCCGCATCCTTCGGCAGGCGCACGATCTGATCCTTCGGGATGCCGATGTGTTTCTCGGCCTCGTGATAGGACTTCATCGCCTCGACAGCGGCTTCTGCGGAAGTTTTCTGATCCCAACCCTTGTTCTTGAAGGAGCCCTGTAGCTCGGGTGTCAGAGTAGCAAAGTACGGGTCCGCACCGAACGTTGTCGGCGCTGCGGCAGGAGCCGGGGCCGGCGCTGGTGTTCCGGGAGAACTCATTTGACGATTTCCTTTTTCTGCCGGGCGAGATCGAACATTTCTTCCGGCGTAAGATTGAGAGCCCGTTGGATACGAAGGAACACCTGACGCCGGCCCTCGTTCCGCGCCAGTTCCAGTGGGTCGCTGTCACGCATAGTAGTGTCGTTAGCATGGCAGATGTCCGCAAGATCGGCAAGCACATATTGTGCGGCCGGCGATTGACGGTTGAACGTCGTGCGATACGCGCGGCTGTGCCCGCGAAAGAACTCGACAGCGCGCTCGACAAAATCACTCATTACTGCATCCCAGGTTGAGTTCCAGGCAGATTTTGTGCCTGCTGTTGGGGACCACCCTGCTTCGCCACCATGGCACGCGCCTTGAGCATCGCAGCCTGGGCCGGCAATGCCTGCACCTGCTGCTGTTGCTGCTGCGCCTTGGCACGAGCCTGCCGCTTCGCGTCGATCTTGTCCTGCGACGCCATCCAGCTTTCCGGCACGCTCTGGATACGCGCGATCTCAGGCCACGCGACATCGTGATCCGCCCAATCGAGAACACTTGGGTCCTGCATCTGGCCTGCGACTTCAAGCGCGCTCTCCATCGTGCGCAGAAAGCCGCTTGCCTCGCCAGCGCGCATGGCCTTGAACATCGGTGACGTGAACACGACACGATACTCGCCCTTCGCTTCTTTCAGGATCGGCGGCATCGGATCGACAAGACGCAAGCGCACAGCCAGTTCAAGCTCGCGCTCGATCATCGCTTCGAGATAATCGGACATGCCGCCGACTGTTGGCGCAAGGAAAATGCCCTTCTGATTGATGAGTTCAATCACCTGCGTCGCGGTCATGTTCGGGTTCTGCACAAGCGACTGGAATATGGTCGTCAGGAACGTATCCCCGATCAGCATCCGCTCCTCGTCCATCATCTTGTCGCTGATTTGAATTTCGCCAGCTACCAGCGGCTTGATAAGCTCGACACCCTGATCGTTGAGCCAGCCCTTGTTGATCGCACCTGGAATGAGATCGAAGTCACCGACGCCATCGTCGCTCGACATGAAGATCGGATCGGACGCACGATGCCCTGCCTTCAGGAACGTCGCCTTCTCCGCGTTGAGCGTCTTGAGCGACGGCAGCACGTCCATCGCGGGACCGCGCCCGTAAACTTCATTCGGCCATTCCGTGTAGCGCGCAAACGGCAAAGGGAACGAATAGTAGCCGCCTTCCTGCATCAGACGCCGCCCCTGGCAGGAAACATAGTGCGACACGAACGGCTTGCCGTTTACCGACAGGTTCGCGTCCGGATCGTAATCCTCGTTCGGATAGACGCAGTGGAAAAAGTCGAATAGTTGCTCGCTCTGATTGTCCTGCGCCTGATCGAGTTCCTCGGGCAGCATGTCGTGACCGAACTTCTGCATCGCCTGCCGCGCCGTCATACGGTACGCGCGCACGAACGCATCGACCTGACCCTGATGGTTCGCGCGGATGTAGACTTCACCGATCGGAAGCGCCTTGTAGCGGATGCCGCGCACGGGACGATCGTGCATGTCGTAAAGCTGATCGACGAACATGGGGCCATTGCCGAAGGCACCGACCTGTTGAAAAATCTGCTGATTGTTCTTTCTGAAATTTGCCGGCCCGAGATACCGGGTGCGGTAGAGAGCGTTGCTCGCCTGCTCGAACCACAGACGCACGATGCGTTGCTTCTGCAAGTACGGATTGCTCGCCTGCAACTCGTGCCAGTTGGAACTGAACGGCGTCAACATGCTATCGCAGATCGCGGCGAACTTCATGAGCATGACCATGCCGCTGCTGTCGATCTGGCGGTCGGTCTTTTTCAAGCCGGGAAAATTGTACGCATCGCGGAAGAACGTGTTGCGCATGTTCGGGAGAATAAGCTGCGAGATTTCCTCCCATTGCATCGCGAAGTTCGGACGATACAGCGCGCACTGATTATAGACTTTATAGACCGCATCACACTTCTTGGTTTCTTCTGCGTCGGCGGGCGGCCGTGGCTTCTCCTGGCGCATCAGCAGTGCCCCATCTCTGAAAAGCCCGGAGCATCCTCGATCAGGAAAAACTCATTCGCGCGCGACGCAATACACATGGCTTCCTCGCTGTAGCCGTAAGCCGACCACTGTTCTTTTGAAAATGAGTTCGAGGCAAACTTGTGCGAGGCCAGGAACGGATGCTTCGACCATCCGGCCGGCGAGACCTCGACCGTACTACGCCGCATCTCCATCACATCTGGGTCCCGCTGCCCGGCGTGCGGTTGCCGATCAACTGCTGCGTCGCGGTCAAGAAATTCTGCTGCATGTTGCCGGCCGCCATGATCTTCTTCTTGCGCGCAAGTTTCTGCTGCTCGCTCAAGAGTTCCTGGTTCGAGATTGCATCGGCGCCGGGAAGCTGAAGGTCGCCCCACACGGAAGGCATATTCGTGAGGCCAGCCATCGGAAGTCTCCTGGCAAATCTGGATCGTTCCAGCAGACTAGGCCCGGCGCAACTTTATGTCAAGCGCCCCAGAGATCGGTTGTAGCACCGCGCGCCAGCTTCACGGCACCGCCTTGCAGGCGCTCAATAAACCGCGCCCTAAGTCTGGCCCCGCGTCTTGCCATAATCGCAACTCGTGTCGCTGACATCAAATCGTCCCGCACCTTCACGAGAAGGCCCTCCTCGTCACGATGGTAGCCGCGATACTCGTCAAACCATTCCGTGCATTCCGCGAACACCTTGAAGCGATCGGTGCGCATCCGCTCCTGCATCTCCTGAATGCCGACTTCCGTCGAGTTCGATCCGTCCGCGAACTTCGCGTGCTCGGACTGCATCTTCAGCCCATGCTTCTTGTAGATCGCGGCAAGCGGCATCAGCGCGCCCTCGAACTCCCGGCGTTGCGTACCATCTTGCGGCCACGACACCGGAATGTCGAGCCCGCGCGGCTTCATGGCGGCAACGTGGTCGATCGGCAGCGTGTCCTTCATCCTGATCGTGTGGACGACATAGACCACATCACTGTCCTTGTCCCACGCCAGCAGCACCGCCGCGAACGGATGGTTCAGCCCGAAGTCGATGCCCCACAGCAGATACCAGTGCGGCGGAATTGGAAAACTGTCGCAGGCGATTTTCTCCTCGGGGAACGGAAACACGCGACCGCTGCCCTGCATCGGGTCGCCGTTGATGCGCGCCGCGTGCTGCCACTCGGGATAGCGGGCCAGCGCCGCTGCAATCCGATCGGGCGTCATGTGCGGTGCATCCTTCACCGTCATGTGAACGACACCGCACTGCTTCGGTACTTTCTCGCCAAGAAAGCGCAGCACGACATCCGTCTCGCCCTTGATCGGCGTGAAGGTGATGTATGCGAGACCGTCCGTCGTCGTCATCCGGGCCAATGTTTCGAGATACACGTCCATCGGAGGTTCCTCATCGAACCACGCGATGTCTATCGTGTCCCCCTGAAACTTCTCGCGTCCCTGCTCATAGGTTTTCAACCGGAGAATGCTGGTGCCTCCAGACACATGCTTCACCGGGATCGTGTCAAACAGATCGCTTATGCCGCGCGCCAGGGACATCTTCTCGCGATCGAGACAGTCTTTCGGGATCATGCCGGTGCCGAACAAGCCGAACTCGCCGAGCAGCTTCTTCTGGATCACGTCGCGCGTCTGGATGCCGGTAATGCCGGATGCCCACGCCTTGACGGGCTTCGTCCATCGGCGGCCAAGCCAATCGTCCGGATAGCGCCCCGTAAGATTGGCCGAGAGCAGCATCGCTCCCGCCTCAGTCTTGCCAAGCTGATTGCCGGCGCGGAACAGAATTTCCGTCTTGTTCGCCGTCATGTCGAAAAATTCCTGCTGCTTCAAATACGGTCTGAAAAAGTCGATTGCATTGTGTGCCTTGCGATCGACAAGCTTCTTCAGAATGCGCTCTGCCTTGAGAGCCTGCTCGCGCGTGGTCATAGAAGGTCTTCCAATCCGGCAGTTCCATCATCGGACGACACTACCACGAACTCGGCGTCAATCACATCCTTCGGCACGCTGTTGCCGAGAAGCTTGTAGGCCAATCTCTCGTCGCCAAGGCTGCGCGCATAGTCTATCGCCATGCGCACAATGTCTTTTGTCTCGCGCGTGTCCTCGATGATGTGACGAGTGACGTTCTGCACCTGCATCCCGCTGTGCGCCATCACGAACTCCACAGCCTTGAAGTGATCCTTGTGCGTCGGCATCGCGAGCAAATCCATTATCGCACGATGTCCGCGTATAAAACCTTTCGTCTGCACGCTTTTCAACGACTGCTCGTACAGCGCCAACTTTACATTCTCTCGCTGCATCGTTTTCGACGCCCACGCCTGCGCGCTCTGCGGTGTCGAAAAATGTCCGGTTGCAAAAGCAGCACTCGTGTCGCTGTTGACGTGCGGAAGATAGAGATGCGCAAAGATGAATTTGCGCACGACTTTTCCGACCGCGCGCATCGCGGGTCCCAAATCTTCTTCGTCCGGCATCTCCAACGGAAATGGCTGCGGGCCAGATTTTTTCGCTTCAAAGGGTTCCATGTTATGTACAATAGCAGATTTTGGAATTTTCTGTCAACTATAGTCTGCCTTGGGCAGTTCATTTTCATGGTTTATCCTGGAATCTGTTTTATAGTTAATAGCCGTTTAATTCGGCTCCGCGAAAAATTCTCTTGCCCCGGTAGACCGCAGCAAAAACGCAATTTTCCTTCCCGCCCGACAGCCACTCCGGTCTTGTAACAATGTTGCGCAGTTGAAATATAATTGCCTTGATCTTGTAACATTGTTGCGTTAACGCAACTTTGTTGCTGACAAATTGTCAGTAAATACCTATTAACATTTGATAATCGCCCTAAATAACAGGGACAGTAGTAGCCAGGTTACGACTACAGCGGCAAGTGTAATAATCTTGCGCATGAAAGATTATGTCAACGATCGGCGACAAAGCAATAATCTTGTGCGAAAGAAAAATAAAACCGCAGCACTCGAAAAAGCAAGAAAATTTCTCACAAAATCAACGACTTGTTAAGAATTGTGTGCGAGGATGCGGGCTCAAAAGGAAGGGAACGACATGAAAACACCTACAGATTACCCACATTTACGGCACAGCGGAACGTGTCCGCTCTGCGATTTCGACAAAAATCGCGGCGAAGTAGTGTGCTGGCCGTGCTACCGAAAGCAGCGTCTGCATACCACAACAATCCCAGCCGTCAGAGCCCAATTGGACAGGCTCGAGAGACTGTCGGAGATGCGGCATAAACAATTTGGAGTAACAATATGATCGCCGCGCCTGGCTTGACGCGTTTTCTGACCGGCTGGAAATTTTGGCCAATTATCCGGCAATTCGCCGTCGTTGGGGATTGGACTGACACTCGAGGATTGACACCCAGAGGGCAGCGGCTCGGCAACGGGCCGTTGCAATGTGGGATCAGCCACAAACAGGGAGTAACCGAGATGACAAGCATTTTTGGACGGCGGCGCCCGGACGGTCTGGTCAACGTGCTGGAGACGGACGGCTCGATCGCAACGCGACTAGACGCGTCACTGTATTGCGTCGAGGGCTGGACTGTCGAAGGCGAGTTTTTCCGGCTTGGCGATTACGATTTGGCGCGCGCGGCGTGCGATGCCGGACAAACGCCCGTCGCGTGCACCGAAACCGAGAAATCGACGCGATACGAACACCCGGAAGGGGTTGTGCTGACGCAGGAGGACGCAGCGGCGATTGGCCTGACGATCGAGGATTGACCCCAGAGGGCGGAGCTCGCGCAAATCGAGCGCCGCAAGTGGGATCAGCCACAAACAGGGAGAATGAAAATGACACTCGAATATCTATGGCGCGGTGACGAAAACGGCCCACTCGTCGGATACGACGCCGCACGCGCGGCGAAAATTAACGAAATCGCCGAATATCTGAACGACCTGATTGTGCCTGGCCTTAGCTGCGTCGCGTTTGCCCACGCGGCGATGAATGAGGCCGAATCGACAGGCCGTATTTTCGGCAACACGATAAGCGCCGAAATATCCGCACGCCACACGATCAGCCGCAACCCGCTGCCGTTCACTATTTGACCCCAGAGGGCAGTGGTTCGCAAGAGCTGTTGCAATGTGGAATCAACCACAAACACAGGGAGTGAATCACAATGAGCACGAGGGCAATCTACAGTTTTGCGGACCGCGCCGATCTTGGCTTGAAGCGCTGTTTGACCGCCTCAAAAATTTGGCCAATTTCAGGGGTTGACAAGGCTGTTTTTCAAGGCTATCATTCCTGTATTCTTCAACACATACGCCCGCGCACGCGGGGCTTGAGGTCGGAGATACAGTAATGGTGAAAGGAAAAAATCCCATGACTGATATTATCGCGGTTATCACGGCCATGAATTTCAATAGTTGGCATTCAATGAGGATGCTGGCAAAACTTCCTGACACATTCACGCAAGCGGATATTCTCAAAGCCGCGCGGGAAATCGTTGAAGAAGATACTCAACCTTTCCACGGTGCGAAGCGATGACTATGGCAGGCGCGGAATTTTCCGGCGGCGGAATAGAAGCTATCTGTAAAGCGCATTGGATGGATCGGAAAGCTCAAAAGGCGGCCGTGCAAATTGTGCGTGCCTTTCTTGAGGAAGCTCCCGAAAAACTTTACTCTACAAGCGCCCTCATGCAAAAGCTGGGTGTGCCGGCAGAATTGCGCACGGCATTTGCAAGTAGGTTGGCCGGGGCTCGCGCCAATGGCTTCCTGGTAGCGACTATAGACTTTCAGTATGGCAAGCCGAACGGTGGTACATTCGGCAAACCGTCAATCCAATGGATCGGATTTGTCGAATGAGATACGATGCCGCACTCGCAGCATTCATTGAGAGGGAGCTTGAAAATGAAAAAGCACAATAACCCGCACGATGCATTGCGCCACCATGTCACTGGCGCAATAGAACGCGGTGAAGCCACAGCCATTGCCGGACAGCCATTGACGATGGCCGCTGCAATCATCCGTTCAATGACGGTGCAGCGCGCTACCGAAATACTTGATGGTCGGCAGGAATGGCGCGAGCCGCTCGAATACCTGGAGGCGGCACTCTATGTGTCGCTTCACGAAGCGTTGTGCCGGCCGCTGATGGCCGCGTCGCTCTATCGTGTGGCTATTATGCTGGCTGATTACGCCGTAGAGCAGGGCGAAGCGGCCGCTTGCCGGCTCATTGAAAGAGCGAGAGGCGCCTGGCCTGCATCTTGCAATTATCCCCGATGACTATGTTCCGTTTTAACCCAGGAGTTAGAACCATGCCGATGAAGTCCCTGTTTGAAATTGCTGTCCCAGTCCGGGACAACAACGACAAGCCCATTCCAAAGGGTAAAAACTTGGCCTTTGAAACTTTCTTGCTTTCCAGCGTAGGAGGCTATACGCGGATGCCGGCGACCGAGGGCGCATGGAGCGATGGTAAGCGCGTCTATTACGATGAGATGCGCGCCTATCGTATCGCGTGCGACCCGGACACCATGCGCCAGATTGTGAAGCTGGCCTTCGCGGTCTATAGCGATCAGGCAGCAATTTTCGTCGCCGAAATTGGTCGTGCCTGGATCATTCCGCGCAATATGGGCGATGGCCAACTTTACCGTTTTACGCGCGAAGCCGGCAACGCAATGCGAATAGGAGGAAAGTGACATGACACGGAAAGACTTTGAACTTATCGCCCGCGTGCTGAAAGACATTATACAGACTGATACACGTCATCTGGAATATATTGCGGCGGAATTTGCGGATGCTCTTAAGAGCACTAATGCAAACTTTGACCGCGAACGCTTCCTGAAAGCGTGTGGTGTCGAATGACGTGGATTGAAGAAGCGGCGCAGAGTGTGCGTCCGTTGTCGCTTGCGCTTGCGCATTTAATGGCAGTCTGCAAGCCCGGCCGTGAGCCGCAGCGCCTGGAACTTCTCAACCGGATATTCGGCCGCATGAACCATGCGGCGCAAATGCAGTGCCGGGGGGGGGGGGGGGGGGGGGGGTGGGGTGGGGGCGGGCGCGGGGGGGCGGGCGGGGGGGCGGAATAAAATTTTAATTGTTAAGGAGAGGGGGCCG
>VFSW01003278.1_pt1 | contig 24310 bp, 30 predicted proteins | sample 5358111 | NCBI WGS metagenome assembly VFSW01 (sample SAMN11554181, study PRJNA540505) | mine drainage metagenome | isolation source: sediment from site ElyBrook_90M | place: USA: Ely Copper Mine, Vershire, VT | collected 2017
CTCCAACTTCCATTCCGCCGCGGGTGCAGAAGCTCTTCGCACTCGGCTACGAGGATTGGCCTACGGCGCTCGGCAAACTCGGCTCCGGCGGATGGGCCAAAGCTCTGATGGAGACCGGCAGCGGCCTCACCGGCGGGGATCCGGCGCGCACGCAATGGGTGATTAACGAATGGGCGAAAATCCCGACCCATGTCCTGCAGGGGCTGTGCCGGGCCGTACCAACGGTTGACGTTGCGCCACTCTTATCGCAAATCAAGGTGCCGACGCTGATCCTTGCGCCCGCGAATAGCTCCTACGAACCGCTCAAGGCGCAGGTCGCGATGCGCGACGCGATTTCCGGCGCCCGCATCGCGGTAATCGATGGCAAGGGACACGAAATCTATGTTGACGAAGCCGCCGCCTGCGCCGCGGCCGTGCTCAAGTTCATTCGCGCTCAAATCAAGCCCTGACGATCGGAGGCGCGCGACTAAAGCGCCGCGTTCCAATCATCGGCGCGCTATGGAACTTGTGCGCAAGGGCCGCTCTGTCATACAGAGCGGAGCGCAGAACCCCTCCGCTGGCGTTACGTACGGAACGCCTTTGACCTTTGGCCGGATCGGGCGTAACAGTTCAGACTACCGACAAAGCTGACCGCCAGGAGGAACGCAAAATGCCACGAGTTGCTTATGTTGAAAAAGCCACCGCCGCGCCCGAGGTCCTGAAAATCTACGAGGGTTTCGAGTCACAATTCGGGATGGCCGTTCCCAACGTCGTCAAGGCACTCTCCAACAGTCCCGGACTGGCCTCGAAAGTTTTCCCGCTCGCCAACTACTTCATGAACCAGTCGAAGCTCGATCCGCGCGTGCGGGAACTCGCGGTGCTGATGTTGATGAAGCGCTGTAACTGCGAATATGGCTTCGTCCGGCATATCGATATCGCCAAAAAGTGCGGACTGAGCCAAGAGCAGATCGACGCCGTCGGTAACTATCAGTCCAGCCCGCTTTTCACCGCGGACGATAAGGTGATCCTCCGTTACGCCGAAGAACTGACAACCAACGCGCGGGTCGATGATGACCTCTACGCGCGCGCCGAAAAACTGGTCGGCAAAGATCACATCGTCGACCTGACCGGTGCGATCGCATTCTGGAATATGATGGCCCGCAATCTGAACGCGCTCCAAGTGACGCTCGAAAAATAGCCCCGGCTCGGGTAGCTACCCCTGCGCCTATGTACCGAACGAATACCTACGTTTGCTCCTGGTTTCGAGTGGTTGTACCGTAGGGAAGGCGGGTTATCGAGGGAATACTTATGTCCGAGTGGTTTAAGAGCCTCACGTCCGAGATGCAGGAGTTCATCGCGGAGCAAAAGGTCTTCTTCGTCGCGACGGCGCCGCACGAGGGACGCATCAACCTCTCGCCCAAGGGAATGGATACCTTCCGCGTGGTCGGCAAGAATCGCGCGCTCTATCTCGACCTCACCGGCAGCGGCAACGAGACGGCGGCCCATCTGCTCGACGACGGGCGCATCACGATTATGTTCTGCTCCTTCGACAAAACCGCACGCATTATGCGGCTATACGGACGGGGCCGCGCGATTCATCCGCGCGATGAGAAGTGGAACGAATACCTTGCGCTGTTCCCCGCGGAGCCCGGCGTGCGGCAAATCATGGAGGTTGATGTCGAAGCCGCGATGACCTCATGCGGTTACGCCGTCCCGCGATTCGATGGACTCGAGGAGCGCGACACGTTGCGCAAGTACTGGCAGACGCGCGGCGACGACGCGGTCGTGAAGTATCACGAGCAGAAGAACCTCGAGAGCATTGACGGCCTGCCGACCGGGATTTTCCCGGACGATACTCACAGCGCATAGTGATCCAGGACCGGAGTCCGCAGAACCACCCGCGGCCCTCGATGGAGGCTCATCCATCCTTCAAGGGCCGGGCGGGATTTCCATTGGCGATTTGACCGCGACCGCGTTGTGCGGTGACGCGGACCTACGACCGCTTGTCGAAGACTTCCTTGGCGATGTTCGCCGCGGTTACCGCCGTCGGCCATCCCGAGTAGAAGGCCAGGTGTGTTATAAGCTCGCCCAATTCTTCCTTGGTCACACCGTTCTCGAGGGCGCGCCCCAGATGGCCGCGAAGCTGATCGGGCCGCTGCAAGGCGACCAGCGCGGCACAGGTAATCAGGCTGCGGTCGCGCTTCGATAGTTCCGGACGTTCCCAAACGTCGCCGAAAACGACCTTTTCAGTGAGATCGACCAGCTTCGGCACGACCCCGCGAATTCGGTCCAAGGGTGATGATGGTGGTGAAGATGCTGCCATGTGATTTCCTCCGTCGGATTGTCTTCAGCAATAATCAGTACGATGGACGTTGGCAAACGTTCCGCGTCGGCCACCGGTTTCGCGCGGCGGCGTGGTAGCATCAGATCTGCCGGGATGCTCGGCCCCGAGCATCAACTTAAGCGTGGAGGAACAAACGAATGGATGTATCCGAAGATACGCATCTTTTGAGTCTGCAAGCCACATTTAAGTTCTCACGCCGCGCCTTCGTGGTGGGAAGTCTCGCGACCGGATTTGCGCTGGCGGTCCTTCCTGTTTCGGCCGAAACTATCACGACGGACACCCAAGGTCTGGTGGCCGGCGACGTCACGATTCCGGTCGAGGGTGGAGCGATTCCCGGGTACCGCGCAAGGCCCGCGGCGGGTGGCCCATTCGCCACCGTCGTGGTCGTGCATGAGATCTTCGGCGTTCACGAGCACATCAAGGATCTCTGCCGCCGCCTCGCCAAGCTCGGTTATTTCGCCGTGTCGCCATATCTGTATGCGCGCGAAGGCGACGTCACCCGCATGGCTGACATCAAGGCGATCATGGACGTCGTCAACAAGGTGCCCGACCACCAGATCGCCACCGATCTGGACGCGACTGTCCGATGGGCGCAGAGTACGAAATCGGCAAACATCGCGAAGCTCGGGATCACCGGCTTTTGCTGGGGCGGCCGGCAGGTCTGGCTATACGCTGCGCACAACCCCTCTCTCACCGCGGGTGTTGCATGGTACGGTCCGCTCGAACGTCCGAAGACCGCCGCCTCGCCTGACAATCCGATTGATCTGGTCGGCCAGATAAACACGCCGATTCTGGGTCTGTATGGTGGCGCCGACGAAGGCATCCCCGTCGCGCAGATTGACGCGATGCGCGCCGCACTCAAGGCCGCGGGCAAGCCGTCGGAAATCGTGATTTATCCGGATACGCCGCACGGCTTCAACGCCGACTACCGCCCGAGTTATCGGCCGGTGCAGGCGGCAGATGGCTGGAAGCGCATGCGGGCATGGTTCAAGGAACACGGCGTGGTCTGATAATCCTTCTCGCTGTTTATCCCACTCGCCCGACGATCGGTTTGTCAATCACGCGCCGCGCGTGGTAGCGGTTGCACGTTGCATGCGCAATCCACCGCCAGGATGAGAAATGCGATTCACGAAGGCCATTTTCCCACTTATCGTATTCATGCCACTTCTGGTATCCCTTTGCACCGTTACGGCTGGCCCATCGCGGGCCTTGGCTCAGAACACCGACGCGCCTGAGGAAGTCACCATCGCTGTTGCCGATACGATCCCCGTGGGAACCGCGATCACCACCGCCAACTGGGGGAGTTACCGCCAGTTCATGCCCGACGGGATGATCGCGCTGTTCGAGGGAAAATATTTCTGGAAGATGCCGAGCGACGTCAGGCTCGAAGTCGGACCGACGGTGGTTCATCCGTTGCCGAAAAATTACCTTGCGGCAACCGAAAAGTATGCCGGCATGGTCAAACTCGTCGAACTTCCGGACGGCGGGCTGACGATGCAGAACTATCGGGGCGGTGTACCATTTCCCGATCCATCCGATCCTCATAAGGGCTGGAAGGTCCTCGCTAATGTCTGGTACCGCTATATCCCTCATCTGGTAGTTGACACCTACGGCTATGGTTGCGCGATAAATCACACTGGCAATATCAACTGTCAGGGTTACGAGGCCGTCAAGCGTCAGTTGAGCTACAGCACCGATGCGGGGGCCCCCGCCGAGAACACCGGCGCCGGAAACGTGTTTTTCACAGAATGGTATATGACGGTCGATCCTGAGCAGGATAAATACACAACAATACTTACCGTTGACTATGCGGATCTGGCGCGGCCCGAGGAGCTGTATATCTTTCTGCCGTCACTACGCCGCTTTCAGCCACTTTCGACTGCGGCGCGCTGCGCGCCTAGCCAAGGGATGGACGCTACGCCTGAGGATTTTCATAACGGTTTTGACTCGAATATGACCGAGCTTCAGGTCGATTACCTGGGACGCAAGAAAATCCTTGCGTTGGTGGACCCGGCACCGCCACAGGAAGCCTTCCCCAAGGGCTACGACATGCCGCTCGGATGGCCCACTCCAAGCTGGGGTAAGTGGCAGGTGAGAGACGTCGATGTCACCAGCATACAAAAGATCCCCAATAAGGCCGCCGGCTACTGCTACGGACCTCGAGTGATGTACTCCGACAGCCATTTCAACGGCATCCTTTGGGAAGACCTGTACGATTCCCAAAAGCGGCTGTGGAAGATTCAAGCGATCTTCCCACTCGCCGTTGATGTACCGGGTATTGGGCTAGTTAACACGGCCGATTCGGACGTCGAAGCATTGTGGGATATTCAGAACAACCACTCGAGCATCGCCGCCGAACCGAGCCCGGGCCGTCCGTTTTACGTCAACGAACAGGCGCCAAGCGAGTTCAACGATTTGCGGCGCTATACCACACCCGCCGGGCTGAATCTGATTATGCGTTAGTAGCTCGGGAACGAAGCCTTGTAAGAATAGGAATCCAGTTCAACCCCGAGGAGAAAGAGCATGCGCTTTGGACTGACTACTGACTTTCGCAACCCACTGGATTCGGGCAGAACGACCGCAGCGGTCTATGCAGACATAATTGATCACATGGTGTGGGCCGAATCGCTCGGCTTCGATGCCGCCTACATCTTCGAGCATCACTTCACCGGCGATAGCTACATACCGTCTCCTATGGTAGCCGCCACTGCGATAGCGGCGCGCACCAAGCGCATGCGAATCGGCCCGGATATCGCGATTTTGCCACTCTACGATCCGGTGAGAGTGGCAGAGGACGGTGCCGTCCTTGACGTTATATCCAACGGCCGCCTCGATTTCGGCGTGGGGCTCGGATACCGGCCGGATGAATATGCCGGCTATGGCTTGGATCTCCAGAAACGCGGCGCGCGCGCCAATGAGGCGCTACAGATCATCCGGCGCCTATGGCAGGGCGAGACTGTCACCTTCCATGGCAAACATTTCAACATAGATGGCGCGAAGCTTACGCCACGACCGGTCCAGCAACCGAACCCTCCCATCTGGGTGGGAGGATTTACCAAAGCCGCAACTCGGCGGGCGGCGAAGTATGGCGACGGCTATATCGGGCCTTCGAATAAAGCTGTTTACGAGATGTACCTGCGGGAGTTGCGCGCAGTGGGGAAGAACCCCGCGAGCGCCCGCGTGATGGGTGGAGATTTGTGGTTGGTCGTTTCAGAGGACCCCGACCGGACTTTCGCGACCTACGCACCGCACCTGCTCTACTGGTTCAACTCGTATGCCAAGTGGTTCGAAGGGACGGATACCAGCCCCTGGCCGATTATTAAAGATGCGGCGGAGCTTAAGTCGAGGGGTCTGGTTAATATCATCACACCGGAGTCGGCGGTGACCTTGATCAAGGAGCGTCTCGCGGAGGTCCCAGTCGAGATGTTCACCATGATGCTTTCGCCGCCGGGCATCCCTCTGAGCAAGGTCGAGGAGAACCTTGAATTGTTCGCAAAACAAGTGATGCCGCATTTCCGCTAGAGGCGCTTGGTTACGCGAAACGGCATTAAGCTTGACAGTTTGTGTCGATAACTACATTGCTAAAGCATCCGCCGGGCGGGTTTGAGAAACGAAAGAGGAAGACGAGACGAGGGCATAGAAGATGAGCCGATACCAGGTGGACAAGTTGCTGCGCGATCTTCGTCGCGAGCCGGAACTGGCTGCGCGTTTTCGCGATGACGTCGAGTCCGTATTAGACCGCTATCAAATCGACGACATGGAGCGCGATCTGCTCAAACGTTGGGCGGTACGCGAGCTTTACGATCGCGGCGTTAATCCGCTATTGCTGCTGCTGGCACATGGCCCGGCGGCGGGTAAGTCGATGCAGGAATATGCGGCCGCGATGAATCCGGACAGAACATCGAAATAGCATATCTTCAACGCACCATTGAAAATCGTCCGAGAAGGAGAGCGACCATGGCAGAAGTAGTCGCTGGTATCGCGTGCTCGCATGTTCCGTTTATGGCCACGCCAAAGAACTGGGAGCATCTGCCTGAAGCCGAGCGAAACAATCTGCGCACGGGCTTTGAGCGTGCGCGCAGTATCCTCGAGGCCTCGCGTCCGGACGTTCTGATAACGTTTGCGGACGACCATTTCGATCGCTGCTTCTATGACAACCTGCCGGCCTTCCTGGTCGGCGTGGGCGAAGAGGCGGTGGGACCCGCAATCGCCGGTTTCAATATACCCAACGTGCGTCTGCCGATCATGAGTAGTCTCGCGCGCTTTATCGTGCGCGAGGGACTGGAAGGCGGAGTCGATTTCGCCTTCTCGGAAGAGCTGGCGCTCGACCACGCGGAGATTGCTCCGAAGATGCATCTGACTCCGCGCTGGGATATCCCGATCATTCCGATCGTCGTGAACGCGTTCGCTCCGCCGATGCCGACGCCGAAACGATGCTTCGATGTGGGTGCGTTCATCGGCAGGTGTATCGAGCGATGGCCGCACAACACGCGCGTCGCCTTTCTTGGTACTGGGGGGTTGTCGCATTGGGTGGGACCACCGGAGACCGGGAAGATTAACGAGGAGTTCGACCGCTGGTTCCTGGATTGCCTCACGAAAGGCAACATCGCGGAGGCGACGAGCCGTTACGCGAAATATGAAGACCTCGAAGCGGTAGCAGGTAATGGTGGTCATGAGATTCGCGATTGGCTGGCAGTGGCCGGTGCGATGCCGTCGCGGCTGCGTCCGCAGGTGCTCGCATATGAGCCGCTGAAACCGTGGTCCACCGGCACCGGCATAATGGGTTGGTCGGCGGAATAGCTAAGCTGGCGCCGATAGAAGCGGGTGCGGTGCTCGATCGGCAAAGTAATCCTGCTCCTGAACGACGAATCGAGGGAGGAATGAACGATGGCAAAAGGCTTCACCGAAGAAGAATTGAAGGGCGTCTTTGAGAAATGCAGCAACTGGGGGCGCTGGGGCAAGGACGACGAACGCGGCGCACTCAACTTTATCACCGACAAGAAGCGCGCCGCGGCTGCAAAGCTGGTCGAGACCGGCGAGGCGGTATCGCTTTCGCTGCCGCTCGCAACGGTGGTCGCCGCGGACAATCCGACGCCTGTGACGCACTTGATGCAGCAGGTCGGCCACGATTCTCATGAGGTGGAACTACTGCCGTATAGCGCCGATTATTTCGCGATTGCGCCCCACGGCCTGGCCAATACGCATCTTGATGCGCTGTGCCACGTGTTTCACAAGGGCAAGATGTACAACGGCTTCGACGCCACCGAAGTTGGATCGCATGGCGCGAAGAAGTGCGCCGTTGATGTCGCGAGCCAGGGCGTGATCAGCCGCGGTGTGTTGCTCGACATTCCGAAGATTAAGAAGGTCGATTGGCTCGAAAACGGCACCCACATTTTCGTGGAAGACCTCGAAGCCGCCGAGAAAGACCATCGGGTGAAGGTGGAGGAAGGCGACGTGTTGTTCGTACGCACCGGGCGGGCAAAGCGGCGCAAGGCAAAAGGCGCATGGGACGCGCTCAAGGAAGGGATGGCGGGACTCGATTCGACCTGCCTGCCATGGTTACATGAGCGAAAAATAGCGGTGCTGGGGTCCGATGGAATCAGCGATGTCGCGCCGAGCGGCTACAAGGAACTCGCGCTGCCGATTCATACTTGCGTGCTGGTTATGATGGGCCTTCATCTGATCGACAATGCCGATCTGGATGCGGTGTCGGAGGCGTGTGCACGCAACGGACGGTATGCGTTCCAGTTCATCATGGCGCCATTGGTGCTGAGGCAAGGCACGGCGTCACCAGTGAATCCGCTGGCGCTGTTTTAGAGGGGGTCTCTGTTGTCATACCGGGCAAGGGTAAGAATCCTTCGATCCGGGCACCGTATAGCGGGGTACGTCGATGCTCGGACAGAGTATAGCGGGGTGTGGGCACGACTACGAAGATTTGGCCGGAGCCGTGCGCGTGGGCATTGCCGCCGTAACAGCATTGGCGGTCCGAACAGGAGCGGGGGTGGCGGCGACAGTTCGAAGGCCAGCGACGGCGGGATCGATATCGTTTTTGGATCGTCGCGAAGTCGAATCGATACCGATTTGAGATGGTCGCGAGACCGAGCGGCGAAGGGCGTAGAGACGGACGACGTGACGGACTTCGGCGCGGGTGGCGCAGACCTCTGCGGCACCGGCTTCGAGCAGTTCCGCACGGTGCGAAACCGCGGATGCGCCGCCACCGATAATGGTGAGGTGCGGTGATTCGGCTATCAGGGCCCGCACCAGTTCTACGGCAGCGGAGATACATTCCGCGGTCGTGCACGAAAGAAAGACCATGTCGGGTGCATACTGGCTGACGAAGGCGCAAATCTCGGCCGGCGATTTGGCCGCATCGAGGACGTTGGCGGCGATGCCGGTCCGGCGGAGCAGCTCGAGCAGCATCAGGAGGCCCAGGTTGTGAACTTCGCCCGGGGCGGCAACGCCGAGGATGCGAATCCGGAGTTTCACTTTGGGTTTGTTTAGTCGATTTCCGAGTTCCTTGACCAGCGAGAGGGTGGTGTCGAAAACGAGTGTCTGGTTCTGGTCGCTGATGTGATTTTCGGCGTGTTCTTCGCCGGCCAGAATGACGGCGGGCGCCAGGACGTCGTCGAAGGTCGCTTCGAGACCGTTAATGTCGCAGTAGCGAACCGCAATTTCCCGCGCGCTGTCGGGATCGAATTCGAGCAGGGTGCGGTAGTAATCGTGATAGTCCTCGCGGGCGCGGTCGTCACCGAACAACACCGCGAAGAAGCCGAGAGCCGGAATATAGTCGCCGGCGACTTTCAGACATGCGGTCAGCGAGGTGGCGATCAGGAGACCCGGAAGACCCCAGAGCCAGCCCCAAAACATCGCGGAGAACAACAGACCGAGCGGCGACAGGCCGATACCGCGGCCGATTACAAACGGCTCAACCAAGTAGGTCACAATCTGATCGGCAACTATAAAGGTGGCCAGGACCTCGATCGCCTGACGCCATCCGGGAAACACGGCGACGGCCACCAGGATCGGCAACAAACAGGCAATCGGAACCCCGACGTACGGGACGAAACGAAAAAGCGCCGCCAAGGCACCCCACAGCAGCGGATGGGGCAGGCCGATGAGCCAGATAGTCAGCCCGATGGCCGCGCCGTAGCCAAAGTTGGTCAGCGCGAACAGCAGGAGGTAATGACCGACGGCTCCGCCCGCGGTTTCGATCGCCTCGGCCGAAAGCGTAATCCGTCCGCGCGCGGCGAGCCGCACCAGGCGATCACGCAAGTCCATCCGGCCGTATAGCAGAAAGAACATCAGCACAATGACGACCAGCGCTTCGAAGAGGCCCGACAGGATCGGAATGGCGGGCTTCATGACCTGTTCGAGGTCAGTCTGCGCGGGCGGCGTCTGCACTACGGTTACGGATTTTGAGCGTTTGGGGACTGCGGGCGTCTGGACGCCGACCTGCTGCTCGACGGCTTTGACGCCGTTCTGGACGCGCTGCAGCCACTCCGGCGTACTGCCTTTCAGCGCAGTCAACTTGGCCGCGATGTTGTCGGTATAGCCGGTGACTTGAACCGCAACCTGGGTAAGTTGGACGGTGACGAAATAGCCGATGCCGATCACGATGGTGACCGCGGCGAAGACGACTATCGCGGCGCTGGCGAAGTTCCCGACGAAACGCTCGAGCCGGCTGGCCAGCGGGCTGAAGATCACCGCTAACAAGGTCGCCATGGTGAGCGGTATGAGGATTCCTTTCGCGAAATAGAGGACCACGGTCGCGACGATTATCGCGACGAGCGGCGTCGCGGCGCCTTCGCGGACGCGCCTTTCGTCGCGCTCGCGCTCGACGGCGAGGGGCGCCAGCGTCTGGCCATCCGTCGCGTTTTGGCCTTCGGTCGCGGTTTCGCCTTCGGTCATGGTTGGTTTTGGCGGCGTCGGCACGATTCAGTCTTCAATTGATGATAAGTGGCAGGGTTTGACAAAAAGGGTTTGTCATTAATGGCAGGAGTGCCCGTATCCCTGAAAGGAGTTGATGCAGCACCAACCCTTAGTAGCAGTGTACTCCTTTCGGGAACGGTGCGCTGCACACCTCGCGAAAGATCTTGTGGAGAGCGGCCTGGAGAGAATCGCTCAGATCGGTTGCGGGCCGCCACTCGAGGTGGGCGACTTAGGCGCCTGAGGTGGCGGATGGCGAGCGGCGCTTCATCGCGAGGATGCCCAAAATTGCGACGCACATGGTACACAAACCGACCACGCCGAGCGCGAACCATAGCGGAAGCCATAGGTGGAGGAACAGGATGACGCCCAGCAGGAGACATCCGATGCTCCACAGGAAAAGTGCGAGGAGCGCGACGGCTTCGGCGGCCCGGTTCAGTTCCGACCTGATGGAATCGCCGATCCGCGTTTGGATAATTTCCGCTTCGGAGTGGAGGATTCGCGCGACGTCGTCAACGGCGCGGCCGATCAGATTCGGCCAATCCTGATGGCCCTCTGAAGTTCTACCGTTGGTCAAAGGACTCGGTTCCGACATCTGCCTGATCTCCACGGGGAGCCGAACGGCGGGAGAGTGCGAAGCCCAACAGCGCCGCGCTGATAACCGCGCCGGCCATGCGACTTTTGCTAGTCGAGCCGAAAATGAAGCCGAGGGCGCCGGCGATTATCGCCGCGCCGATCGCGTGGTTCTCGATCAGATTAACCGGGCGCAGTTGTTGTTCGGCGCTTTCCAACTTCGCGCCGACCTCGGCCAAGGTGTCATGCAGGTCCTGGCGCGCATTGTCGCGCTCTTGCTCGAGCTGGGAGTCCTTTTCCGCTGCGTTCATTTACTTCGCTACTTCGCTCCCTTCCGGGAACTTTCCCGGCGATCGCTATCGGCACTGACGAAATTCACGATCGCGCTGGTGATGAGGCCGCGCAGGACAATCGGGACGACGAAGGCGGTAACGGCGCGGCCGGCACGGCTGGTCATACCGCCGTTGAAAATGAAGCCGGCGGCGGCCGCGACCACCATCGCGGTCAACGGCCGTTCCCTCACGAATTGCGCAGCTTCCGCCAATTCTGGAAAAGCGGAGCTGCTTTCGCAACGCGCGGTGGCGCCGTCCTGCGCGATTACTACCCGTGCGACGCTCATCAGATGCGCCTGACGAGTCGCGCGGCGACAAAACCGATCGCGAAAGCCGCCGCGATGGCAATCCAGGGCTCCCGCACCACGAAATCGGTAAGTTGTGAACCAACCTCGCTGTTCTGGGCGTATTGCCGAGCCGCGTCGTAGCCGTTCTTGAGCTTTTCGCTAGCGCTCTCGAGAGCGTCTTGGGCACGATCGAGCGTCTCGCGTGCGGCAGATTCCATGCGTTCTTCGATTGCCATTGTCGTTTACCTCTTAATCCGTTGGGTTTGCGCTCGAATGCGCGACGTTGCGGTTAGCCGGGGGCTGCGAGACGACGAGCGAAAGACGGGAATTCCGATGTCGCTCCCGGCCTGTCTTGAATTTAGTTACTAAACGGTCAAAGAGCCAGCGAACCAAGGAATTGCGACGGGATTTCAGTTCTTTCCGGCACCAAACAATTCTCGCGAGCATAACGGAGCTGACGACACGGCTGGGCGTCGAGAGACGTTACGGGCCCCAGCATGGTTTGAGGAATCTTTTGGTCTTTGATTCCCGCCTGCTTGAGAATGTCGTTAGCGGTATGTCGAGATTTGATGTTGTGATCGACGGGAAATTTTCTGTTGTTGATCGGGCTGTACCAGATTTCATGATCGCCCTTGCCGGGCCGATCATAGCGGCATTTTTGATCGCGCAGGATTTGCTTGAGCTGATCGGTATAGCCAGCCATTTACGCCGCTTTCGGCAGATGTATGCGTTCCTCCCGCTGCTCCGCCTCGCGGTGAAAGCGGAGCGTAACGTCGAGCTGTTTATCGGGATCGATGGGGTGGTTATTTAATTCAAGCAATTCTGGAATGAGAACCGTCAGCTTCTCGATCAGGTGAGTTCGGGAATCGGCTTCAGTGATGAGTCCGGGGACGCTATCACTCTCCGCAACCCACACCTCGGCGTCATTGTCCCAAGTAGCCTCGATCACAAAGGTGTTGGAGTGGGTATCTTGTGCCATCTTCTCTGCCCTTGACCCCGAATGTTACCATCCTAGTGTCATTTTCTCATGGGAAACATTACTAAAGCAATGTGGATACCGACGTAGCATTGTTTGTTCATGAACACGCTGTGCAAAGACGCTTCGTGCGAATGTTTCGTCTCGGCATTAGTTAGCGGAAAATGTCGAATTAAGAGGTGGATGAAGATGGAAGGTGCATTGAGTTGCGGCAACCGAATCCTGCGTGCAGCGCTGGACGCTATTGAGAAGGTTCGCCTCAGCGCGCGTGATGGTCGCTCGTGATGGACAAGGACAAGGCTGCGATCACCTGCACGCATTGCGGGCATCGGTTTGTCGTCGATATCGCGAACTTCATAGCGAAGAACCTTGAGGACTTCGGTCCAAACCCGAGATATATGGGGGCTTCGTGCCCTGTATGCCACTTGGCGACCACGGTGAATGTCGTCAATCCGCTTAGTTCACAACGGCCAACACTTCGCGGGGTCCGATAAGACAAGAAACGGTTGCGGCGACACCATCAGGTACTCCGATAAGCGCGAGCGCAGCGGCGTTAACGGTGCGGTCTTCGCCGTCCGAACTCACTTGCGATCCGCGTTGCTCGAGAAAGAATCGCGGCGGTCGGGAAGTGCGACCGTGCGATGAATATATGCGGAGAGGACCCGCCGATCCGCGTGCGCAGACTGTTGGCATCTCAAAGGATGCCACGCTCCTGACGCAGTTCACGGAGGATGTGGCTTAGGCTGGTGAAAGTGGAAATCGTGTTGCCGGACTTTGAGCTTGATGGCGATAAAGTGCCCTGAGTTCTGGCAGGGAAGAGTAACTTTGATGCGTTGGTGGGAAAAGTTCTTGACGCTCGTTGCGTTAACGCTAGTCGTAATCCTAAGCACTCAAAGTCCAATCCCAAGCGCTGAAAAGCTCGTACAGCCCAGCCCCAGTGACGATGTAGAAAAGCTCCAACAAAGGAGCGCTGCTACAAATGCGCCGGCATACGCCGATCCGTCAAAAGCCCAAGAAACTGAACTGGCAGCCAATCGAGAACGGCACAACGCCAAAGACCGATTGAGTCGATATGACTTCTGGTCGTTGCTCGCGCAATATCTGATTTTCGCTGCCACGTTGATCTATGCTTGCGTCGCCATTTCTCAGTTGTATGCGATTCATCGGCAAGCCGACCTTGCCCAGAAGACTTTGACAATGCTCGGAATGGCGGAGCGCGCATGGGTCGCGTTCGACCTGGAAAATATTGATGGATTTAGTGATCTTCTTTCTCATCGTTCACCACAGCGCGTTCGCAGCCTTGGAATAACCATCGTCGGTCTCACAGCTAACTATTCGCTCATCAATTGCGGCAAGACGCCGGCCCACGTGGATTTTGGCGGCGTTTTGATGAGATTCGTTGCTGATATCGATGAGCTTCCTCAAGAACCCGATTATAGAGGTATTGGCGAAATTCCTGTGATTATGCCTCCGGGCCGTCCAGTGAATGGTCGTACACCCATAGTTTTGCTCTATGAACACGTTCAAAGCCTGTTGAATAATCCCAAGTCCGCTATCATGGTTTACGGAGCAGTTCGATATCGCGATGTTCTTAGTGAGGCGAGTCACGCCCCGCACGAAAGCCGCTTCTGTTATCTTGCGCAATTCCCGCCAGAGCGAGAAGGGTTCATGGTCAAAGTCGGTGGCCCGAAATCCTACAATCACTACACATAATGGATGAACGAAAGGCCGTCCTCTCGTAGCGCGAATAATAGCGGGTCTGAAACCCTATCAGCTCAATGTCCATTTTCGCGGTCGAGTCGGTTGCCTTCACATGGGCATAGTCGCCGCGAAAATCACGGGACGCGCGGAGAAAAATAAGGCGGGGCGAATGGACGCCGCGCGCTAAGGTGAGCGCTTATCGCGGAACGCTAAGGCGCGGTCGGCGATTGATTGATGGGGACTTTCGAACTGGAGCTTAGAACCCGGTGATGCGCGAGAGCGTACCGAGATCCCAGCCCCATACGCTGAGGACCCAGACCGTCTGGTCGTCAACCAGAACCAGAAACGGATTTTCGCCGACCGGAATCGGCTGGCCGACGCCGGCGTTGGTCTGCGGAGTGATCCTTGACACCGTACCGTCCCCGAAATTCGCGACCCAAACCGCATCATCGGTCGCTGCAAGTCCCATCGGGGTGAGCCCCACGGTGACGGTGGCTACGACCTGATTGGTTGACGGGTCGATTCGCGAGACCGACCGGTTGCGGGAGTTCGACGCCCATACCGCGACGCCGTCCGGAGCGATCGCAATCAGGTGCCGGCCTTGACCGACGTGGATAGTGGCGACGACCTGGTTGGTCCGCGGATCGATCCGCAAGATCCGGTCGGTGGCGAAATCTTCGACCCAAACCGCATCCTCGCTCGCCGCGATGGCGACCGGCCGCCCATCCGTCGCGATGATGGCCGTGACCTGGTTTGTAGCCGCATCGATACGTGACACGGTATGGCTCTTCTCATTGGTAACCCACACCGACGTTGCGCTCACGGCGACGTCACTCGGGCCCCGGCCGACCGGGATGGCTGCGACTAGCTGGCTCGTTTGCCCGTCGAGACGCGAGACCGAATCGCTCGCCCAATTAGGCACCCAGACCGCACCCGCGCCGGCCGCCGATCCCTCCGGCTTGATACCGACTGAAATGCTGGCGACGGTTGAACTATTTTTGGGGTCGATGCGAAGAACCGTCCCGACATCTTCCTCCGTGAGCCAGGCTGCGCCGTCCGCCAGTGCCAGCCCGCGGGGTTTTTCGCCCGCCGAATACTGACGGAGGGTGACGCCGAGTGGGGTCAACTCCAGACCGTGGAGGAACGCCTCACCCTCGGCGGTGGGGGGCTTTGCAGCGCCCTTTATGACGGTGTCGAAGTAGCCGATTTCGATAACGAATGCGCGGTCGTCGGGATGCGCACAGAGGTAACCGCGGAATTGCGAAACCCGCGTAGTCTCGCCACCGAATTGAACACCGCGAAAGCGCTTGCGAGCTTCGTGCGCCATTTCCCAGCGGAGGCAATTTGGCGGATCCCGCCTGCTGCGTGCGATGACCGACGGTGTACCTCGCGACGCGATAAAGCGCGCAAAGGAATCTTCAAGGATTTTTGGATTCTCGGAGTCCCCGGGAACCCGATGTGCGACAACGTAGGCGTGGGCGAGTTCGGTCGGGCTGATGGCTTTTACATAAAGAACATCGAAGCCCAACAGGAGCCGCGTGACGGAGTTATTCGACAGCCGGCGCCATCCTTCGCCTTGCGGGGGAAGAATCGAGAAGCCCGCTAATTCGAGCCGGTTTGAAGAAATTACGGCGGCCGCATCACCTGCGGAGTCCGCAGCGGTTTCGGCCCGGGCGCACCCATCTGCGAACTGTGCCGCTGCGAGCGCGACCATCAAGACCAGAGCCGCCCAGGACCCTTTCATCTGATTCCCGCCCCTGACTTCCGAAGTGCGGGTGGCCGCCGGCGTCAGTTACCGCGGCCCTCATTTCATAAATCACTATATCACATTCAGCGGCCATTTTCTCGGTGGAGAGAAACTGGGCAAAAAGGGGCGATTGAGACAATCGATCGTGGACGTGATAGTGTAGCTATCGGTATCGCGTCCGCCCCCGAGAAGTCCGCCCCCGCGAGAAGGCGGGCGTGCGCGGCGCGCAATTTTCTTCGCAGCCATCGATCCGAATATAATGCACATGCGGACGCAGTCAGAAATCCGGAAGGCGGGCGCGATTCTGGAGTACTTGAAAGCGGCCCGATAGGTGCCGGACTTCAAGGTGAGGTAGCAAGTCGTGACAAAGTTGCGAATCTTCATGGGAACCGCCGCACTGGTGTGCGCGATCGTGATGGTGGGATCAGTGCAGCGCGCAGTGGCGGCCGGCGACGAGGTAAGCGCGAGCGACCAGTACATGGTCTATTGTGCGAAGTGCCATGGGCCGTCCGGTCATGGCGATGGTGCGAACGCGTCGACACTCAAGACGCGGCCGCGTAATTTTGCCGACTGCGCAACGATGAAGAGAATCTCCGACGACACCATGTTCAAGGCGATCAAGGATGGTGGCACCGCGGTCAACCTTCCGGGCGATATGCCGCCGTGGGGACAAGCCTTCGAGGACAGCGAGATCAAGGGACTGGTCACCTATGTGCGAACCTTCTGCAAGTAGCAGCCGACCGTCTCGGTAAGCGCGCAAAAGGTCCTTTAGTCTTGTGCGTAACGTTATCGAGCCCTGATCATCTACTTGGCGATTGTTGACCAGAAGATCTCGATTCCCATCATCAGCAACTCGCCATATATCCGAGGCCCTCGCTTGCCATTCAGATTGCCGCGGGTTAGCAATGACCTATCCACAATACTGATAACCTGACCTTTGTCCTGGCAGGAGGTAACTACATGTTCCTACCGACTTCAGATTCGCTGCGCCGTGGTGACTTCCACGACCGGATTGACGGACGGCGCGCTGTGCACGTTATGAAGCGGGCCGGGCGTAGCGCGATCGCCACTGCAGTCGTCGTTATGCTTATTGTGGGTGGCTTGGCGCGCCGGGCCGGTGCGGCTGACCAAAAGTTCACGCTCAACGTCGAACACAAGCCCATCAGTCTGGGCAGCGGTGTGACTTACAACGCCACGACCTTCAACGGGAGCGTACCCGGGCCGATTTTAGAAGTCCACGAAGGGGACAGCGTGACTATCGACCTCGTCAATCACACCGGCGACGCACACGGCATCAACGTCCACGCGGCGCAGGTGGCGCCTTCACACTTCGCCGGCGATCCGATCAAGCCGGTTGGCTACACCTTCAAGGCGACCGTTCCGGGCGTGTTTGCATACACCTGTTACGCACCGCCGATTCTCGATCATATCGCCAGCGGAATGTATGGGATGATGATCGTTGAGCCGAAGGACGGGTGGCCGAATGGCGACGCTCAGAAAGTCACCCTGGTACAGAGCGAATTTTATGGATTGCCCGACAAGCACGGATTTATCAACGGCGATCATGCGAAGATGATTGCCGCGCAACCCGACATCATCGTCTTCGACGGCGCGATGAACAAGTACGACCGCGACCATCCGATTAAGCTCAAAGTCGGCAAACTCGTCCGCGTGTTCTTCGTCAACGCCGGGCCGAATCTGACCTCATCGTTTCATGTTGCCGGCGTTCTGTTCAGCACCGTCTATCGCGGCGGCAATCCGGCCAACGTGATGCATGGAGTCAACACCTTCGAAGTGGCTCCAAGCGATGGGGCCGTGTTCGAATTCACCGTCAACGAGCCCGGCATTTACAGCTTCATGGATCTGAACCGCGCGAGCCAGTACAAGGGTGCGGCGGGAATCTTCAAGGCGGAGCCATAGCCTCCCCTCGGCATCAAGAATCTTCGCGAGACGCGCCGCGAAAAGTAAGGCGGCGCGAATGAGCGTAGAGCGCTACGGCGCAGTGCTAATGCGGGGCGCTATGGAGCACGCCCGCGGTTTCGAGTTCCGCGACGCGCGTTGCCGATAGGCCGAGGTATCTTTCGAGGACCGCGGCGTTGTGCTGGCCCAGCATCGGCGCGTCGAATTCGAGCTCCTCGGGAAATTCGGAAAAGCGCAGCGGGAAGCCGGGAATCTTGAATTCGCCGAGAATCGGGTCATTGATCGTCCGCACCGTGCCGCGCTCGATCAGATGCGGATGCTCCATCGCCTCGCGGATCGAAAGAATGGGCGCGACCGGCACGCGCTGCCTGCGCAGGGCGTCGATGGCGGCCTCGTCGGTGGGCATCGCGGCCAGCCAATCCTCGATTATGCGAATCAACTCGAGGCGGCGCTGGGCACGGTCGCGAGCGCGCGCATAGGCGGGGTCCTTTACCAGCTCGGGCCGGCCAATCACTTCGCAGACGCTATGCCACTGCTTATCGGTCATCGCGAGAATGATGATCCACCACTTCTTGCCCCTAAAGACACCGGCGGGACAGGCGAGGGAGTGATGGAGCCCGGAGGCCTTCATCTCGCGCGCGCCCTTGCTGGCGCTGTAGAGCTGCACGCCGATGGTCTGACAGTGGAAGTAGGTGTCGAGCAGCGAGACGTCGATATAGTTGCCGACGCCGGTTTTTTCGCGGTAGAGCAGCGCGCAGGCAATCGCACCCATCGCATGGGCGCCGGCGCTGACGTCGCCAATCGCAACCATCGGCATGTAAGGGGGACCGGCTTCCTCGCCGATGAGCGCGGTGATGCCGGCATAGGCCTGGCCGATGAAATCGAACCCGACGTCGTCGGCGAGCGGGCCGGTCTGGCCGAGGGCGGAAATCGAGCACATCACGAGGCCGGGGTTGAGGGCCTTGAGGACGTCGTAGCCGAGGCCCATGCGGGCGATTACGCCGGGGGCAAAATTCTCCACGACAACATCGATTTTGGGGACGAGCTGCTTGATGAGCGCGATGCCGTCGGGCTTGCGGAGATCGATGCAGAGGCTTTCCTTGCCGCGATTTTGCTGGATGAAGAAGGCGCTGCGCTTGTCGCGAATGTAATCGAAGGCGCGGGCATGGTCGCCGTGGGGAGCCATCTCGATTTTGATGATCTCGGCGCCCATCCCGGCCATCAGGCGGGTGGTCGTCGGGCCGGCGACGAAGTGCGTGAAATCGAGAACCTTGTAACCGTCGAGCAGGTGGCGCGGCTTGGTGGTCATAGGGAAGTCTCTAACACGAGGAGAGCGAGAGGGGGAGAGTTGTGAAAGAACGCAGAACCTAAATTTTCCTGAAACCTTTGAAAGGTTTCAGACTTCCCACGGGGTAAAGGGCAGTAGTAATTGCATAGGCTCGGCTGCGATGCAGCCGGGAAAATGTAAAGCGAAGAGCTACTTGAAATGGTGGAGTTGATCTGAATGGCGGAAGCGGATGGGGACGAGCCAGAAGGTGAGCATCACGAGCGCGCCGAAGGCGAAATATATGACGATGAAGACCCACGGTGGGGCGTCGTAGAAGAGCAGGCGGTCGAGCCAGTAGCCGATGAAATCGCGCGAGTAGCCCGTCGCGCCGCCCTTGAGACGCAGGCGACTCTCGAGCGTGGTGAGGGGGCATGCGGCGCCGAGGACGGCCTCGATGCAGACCAGCAGGATCATCGCGAGGTGCGTGAGGCGAAGGTAAGGGCTGCGGACACATCGCCAATGTGCGGCGGCGCCGATGAGGATCGCGACGAAGCCGAGCACGACGACGGCGACGTAGGCGAAGTGAAGCGCGACGACGAAATCGGCTGCGAGTTGCCAGCGCATGGCGATCGCTACGGCCGTGCGCCGCGCTTGCGGGCGTCGAGTTCGTCGAGCGTGCGCGGCCAATCCTGATGGAGGAGGCGGGACAGGGCGCGGTCGGCAAGGAGGCGTCCACCGGTCTGACAGCGCGCGCAGTAGTTGGTCTCATTGCTCGCATAGCGGATGCGCTGGACCTTCGTCCCGCATCGCGGACACGGCTCGCCGTAACGGCCGTGGACCGCCATGCCATCGCGAAACGCGGTAACCTTTTCGGGAAAAGCGCCGGCGGCTTCGGCGCGCAGTCGATCGGTCCATTCGACGAGGATGGCGCGGGTGGCGTCGTAGAGGCGGGAAATTTCGGCGGGCGTGAGCTTTTGCGACATCGCAATCGGCGAAAGATCAGCGCGATGCAGAATCTCGTCGGAGTAGGCGTTGCCAATACCGCTGAAGATGTGAGGGTCGGTGAGCGAGCGCTTGAGCGTGTGATTCTCGACTTGCAAGGCGGCGGTGAAGGCGTCGAGGTCGATATCGAGCGGCTCGAGGCCTCCGGCGGAGAGCGCTTGCAACGCGACGTCGCCCGCGACGAGGTGGAGTGCGGCGCGGCGCTGGGTGCCGGCTTCGGTCAGCCACAGGAATCCGGAGTCGAAGGCGAACACGGCGAGCAGATTGCGGCTGCCGAGCTTGGGCGCGGCGGCGTTCCAATGCAACCGGCCGGCGATCATCAGATGGAGGACGAGCCACAGGTCGCCGTCGAGGCCGATCGCTATGCGCTTGCCGAGACGGTGGACGTCGAGCACCGCACGGCCTTGTGCGCCGGACAATGGCGGGTCGGCGGAACGCAGCAAGAACGGCGAGCGGACCGTGACGCGATCGAGCGTACGGCCGAGGATGCGCGCACGGATCGCTTCGACATAGACGGTGACGTCAGGCAGTTCGGGCATAAGAGCAAGTGCGCCGCGGATTGCGAAGACCGGCGGCAGCTATGTTAGATCTACCGCGAATCGCGACACGAGGGGACGCGCAAATGAACTACTTTCTCGCCAAGACGGAACCGAGCACGTACTCGATCGACGACCTCGAACGCGACAAGCGCACGGCGTGGGACGGCGTGAGCAATGCGCAGGCGGTGCGCGCGATTCGCGAGATGCGGCCGGGCGACCGCGTGTTCATCTACCATAGCGGGGGCGTGTCGAGCATCGTGGGGTTCGCGACGGTGAAGTCGGCGCCGCGCGACGACCCGAAGAATGCGAAATCGGCGGTGGTCGATCTGGAATATGGCGGCCGCCTCGACCCCCCGGTGACGCTCGCCGAGATCAAGACGTCGAAAAAGTTCGACGATTGGGCGTTGGTGCGCCAGGGACGACTCTCGACGATGGCGGCGCCGGAAAAGTTCGTGGCGTGGATGCGCGAGCGGTATCCGAAGGCGAAGCTCTAGTTCGCGCACCGCCCGCGAAGCAGGCGCGCGTCCGCATACGCGGCGTCGATCGCGGCGACCGCGTTAACGTTGGCGGTTCCTTTCGGGTGAGAGAGACGCTGAAGAAGTTACCGGCCTTGATGAGTAGCGGATCCCGTAAGCCAGCGGTATCGGCCCTGAATATCCCCCGGAGACAGCAGGGTCAACATCCGGGATGCAGATGGGTGAACCGCTTCCGTACTAGTGGCGCATTTCGGGCGGGCAGGAACATTCCTCGGCGACCAGGCGCCAAGGCGGATCCTCGTCGGGCCGGGAGTGGCGCCAGACGTCCTTCTTGCAGTAGTCGCAGAGGCCGTCGAAGTGCATTTTGCCGTCGTCGGCCGGCCAGAAACTGGGACTTATTCCACGTAGCGAATTCGGGATCACCGCGAGATGCTTGCAGGCCATCGGTTAATACTCCGTTAACGTCAGTTTACCATCGCCTCGGGCAGATGAACAAACGAAGGGCGATCGCGCCACCGCCGGACGTCAGAGTTTCATCTGTGCCGCAGGATGGATCCTGAGCTTTTCCGAAGCGCGGCTAAAGGCTTGCGCCACCGCTCCGAAACACACGATGCAGAGGCTGACGGTCTGATCCACGCGCATCACGGACATATGCATAATGGTCCCGCGATTACCGCAGTTGTCGCACTCCGCCACTTTGTTCGAATCAAAATGGATAAACATTGCTAATTGCCCCTTCGGAACGAGCGTTAACGCGTGCAAATTTATTACTTTACATGATTTAACACAATATGTGACGGTATCGCTACTTATCAATTACCTATATCTGTCTATCGTCATCTAATTAACACTATTCAAATTTGGCTCCATTTCACCTAAGAATCTCTTGAATCATCCTGGCGGTTCGTAGATAAAACGAAGTCCACAGAAAAGGAGTTCCCCCCCAATGGCTGAAATCGGAATTTACGAGGCCATGAGCACGCTGCGTGCGGTACGAAGGCTGCGTCCCGACGCGATCGCGGACGAGGTATTGCATCGTGTGATCGAAGCGGCGACGTGGGCGCCGACCGGCGGGAATCGGCAGCCGTGGCGGATAATCATGGTCAAGGACCCGGCGCGCAAGGAGCGCCTGGGCGAGCTCTACGGCGGACAGTGGACGAAGTTCGCCGCGCGCTATCGGGCAAATCTCGCCGCGCTCGAACCGCCAGTAAGGGAACGCACGGAACGGATGCTGGGAGCGGGCGATTATCTCAGTACGCATTTCGGACAAAGCCCCGTTATTGCAGTTTTCTGCTTCAATCCGGCCGAGATGGCGATCACAGATGCCAACCTCGCGCGCGTTTCGGTGGTCGGCGGCGGATCGGTTTATCCTGCCGTCGAGAACCTGCTGCTTGCCTGCCGGGCCGAGGGACTGGGATGTGTGCTTACAACGTTGTTATGTGCATGCGAGCCTGAAGTGGCAGCACTGCTGGCCATCCCAGCCCCTTGGGGCACTGCGGCTGCGATTCCGATCGGTTATCCGATGCTTCGCGGCCACGGCCCGATTACACGCCGCCCGGTCAAGGAACTGGCCTTCCTCGATACCTGGGGGAAGCCGGTTTAGGCTCTCGTCAAACCGACCGCGAGCCTGACGTGGCGGCCGATCCGCCCGGTATGGACGGTGATGAGGAGCTTAGACCGAGGCGATGCGCATCCGCTCATCGAGAGCATTATACCAATGCGGAAACGCGACGCGAACATCCAACGTCCAAGATTGGTGCATGCGTGACAAATCGACGCATCATCGCATGAGCGCATCATCGCATGAGATCGACGCTGTCGGGCGCGGGATCGACGAGGCTATCGGCGCGCACCAATTGAACCATCGGGTAGCGATCGGCGATGGGCGCGAAGGCGACGGCGGGCGATCCGGCGGGCAGCGGGAAGTAGCGTTGCACGGTGAGCTTGAAGCGATCGAGATAGGCGCACAGAATTTCGGGACGGTCGGCGGCGGGGACGGCGCGAAGCGCATATTCGACGCGGTCGGCGCCCCGCTTGAGCCAGACTTTGCCGGTCGCCTCCGCATTGCGAACCCATTGTGAGCGGCCCCGCGGACAAACCAGAAACGTACGGCCGGCGATGACCAACAGATGGACCGGAGTCGCATAGCGGCGACCGGTTTTGCGCCCGACGACCTCGAGGAGAGAGTTGTGGCGCGAAGTGAGCCCAGCGCCGACGAACCAGCCGAAGACGCGATTGAAGATCCGCTCGGTCGCAGTCGGTTGCAGAAACTCGGACGCCGGAAGCTCAGCCATAATCGATACCTCCTGGTTGAATCGATAGCCGTTGGTGCGACGTTACGGCGCTTGTATCATGATTTGATGGCCGCCGTCGCCGAGCGCGGGTAACTTCCGCAGCACTTGGGCAAGCCGGCCGTATCACAGTGAACCACCGATGACCTACGAACTCCGAGCAGCCACCCGCGACGATCGTGACTTTCTGTGGCAGATGCTGTATTACGCCGCGCACATGAACGAAGGCGGTGAGACGCCGGAATCCGCCCGCGTCAACCCGGATCTGCGGCCGTATGTCGAAGGCTTCGGGCGGCGCGGCGATCTGGGCGTAATTGCGATCGATCGCGCGACGCTGACGCAGGCCGGCGCGGCGTGGATTCGCACGATGCCGGCCGGATGGCCGCTGCATCGCTACGTCGATGCGACGACGCCCGAGTTGGCGATCGCGGTCGCACCGGAATACATCGGCCGCGGTGTTGGGAGCCAGATGATCACCCAGGTGTTAGAAGCCGCCGCCGCAATTTATCCGGCGGTCGCGCTGAGCGTCCGGGCGAGCAATCCAGCGAAAAGATTATATGAGCGCATGGGTTTCGCGATTGTCGCCGAAATCACGAACCGCGTCGGTGGCAAGTCAGTGATTATGCGCGCGACGCTCGGCCGGTCGGACAAACAATGGTAGATGAAACGGCCAAAATGACGGGAGCGAATCCTGCGCCGAGCAACGGCAAGGCGGGGCGAATCCGCGACATGTTCGCGACAATCGTGCCGCGCTACGACCTCGTCAACACGCTGATGACGCTCGGCCTCGATCGGCGCTGGCGCCGGATGACCGTCGCGATGGCGGAAGCGACGGGCGCGGTCGCGCTCGATATCGCGACGGGCACCGGAGAACTCGCCTTCGAACTCGAACGCCGCGGCACCAGCCGCATCGTCGGTGGTGTCATCCCCACCCGGAGCTTAGGGCTGCC
>VFSW01003279.1_pt1 | contig 24308 bp, 17 predicted proteins | sample 5358111 | NCBI WGS metagenome assembly VFSW01 (sample SAMN11554181, study PRJNA540505) | mine drainage metagenome | isolation source: sediment from site ElyBrook_90M | place: USA: Ely Copper Mine, Vershire, VT | collected 2017
TTGGGGGTCATGCCCTCTCTGCTCCCCTACTTGGCAAGTCCGCCTGAATAGTTACCAGCGTTGGTCAAAACCCTCTGCTGCGATGTTAGCGCACGTTGAAAGTGATCTAAGGAAGCCCAAATGACCTTGTGCCCTGTTTGATCAGCAAGCTGGAAATACATCTGCGGCGAACTGCGAGACGAGATCTGGACTGTGCGCACGGCGAAATGAGATGCGTCGGACCAGCGAGCGATCTGTGTTCGTCCCAGGCGAGACATCAACATTGCTTGTTCGGTAATCTCATACCGTGTTCGAAATGAGATGATGTATACACTCCAACTAAAAAGCACGAATATCACATAAGAGATTCCATTCCTCCACCATGTAAAGGCGCTGAATTCTGGAGTATAAATGGTATAGAAGTAAAAGAGAACACTGCGAGTGAGATGATGGCCATCCTGATCGCCTTTCATCAATCCCAGTATCGGACGTTCAAAGCCTATTATCTGTACCACGTGCAGGTCCATTGGCAGCGCGAGTTTCCGACGCTCATCAGTTACCAACGGTTTGTGGACCTGATTCCCTCCGTACTCGTTCCACTCATGGCCTTCTTGCAGGCGCATTTGGGCACCTGTACCGGGCTGAGCTTTGTGGATTCGACCCCGTTAGCGGTCTATAAAAACCCGCGTATCCACCAGCATCGGGTCTCTATCGGCCAGGCCGCACGGGGCAAAACCTCAGTCGGCTGGTTCTTTGGCTTCAAACTCCATTTGGTGGTGAGTGATTGTGGCGAATTGTTGGGCTGTGCGTTGACGCCAGGGAATACGGATGACCGGACCCCCGTACCCGGCCTGGTTCACCGTGTCTTTGGCAAATTGTTCGGTGACAAAGGCTCTATTTCCCAGGATCTGTTCGCCCATCTTTGGGAAGACCATCACATTCAACTCATTACCCGACTGCGGAAAAACATGGCCAATGTCTTGATGGATCTCACAGAGAAACTCTTAACCCGCAAGCGGGCGATCATCGAAGCCATCAATGGCCAACTCAAACACATCTCGCAGATTGAGCATTCCCGCCACCGCAGTCCCAACAATTTCCTCGTCAACCTCATCTGTGGCTTGATTGCCTACACCTTGAAGCCATCCAAGCCCTCGTTGCATATTGATCATGATGTCCTCTGGGCCGCTTGACCTTATCCCGTACTCGCGTTAATATAGATGCCAGAAAGAACCTGACCCCGGTGGAGAGGGGTTGGGGTGAGGGATCCTTTGGCTCTATGGGTTTTGCGCCTGACCGGGTGGCGGAATCGCCAACTGCGACGCGGCGGGCGCGGGGCCGACCATCGAATCGAGCATGACCTGCGTCATGCCTGAGATGCTGGCGTTGCCCTGCAAGATGTTCGACATATCGGCCCCCGGCGGCGTAAATTCGTCGAGACCAAAGGCCCACTGGCTGGTGCCGGCGTCAAAGACCAGCGATCCGCTCGTTGCCAAATAATAGCTCGTATAAGCTGTCTGAAGCTGATCGCTGAGATCGAGCACCGGCGACTGGGCCAAAATCACTAGATTGTGAGGAGTTTGGCCGTTGGGCACGATCGTGTCGAGCGGACCGCCCAACAAGCCGTTGCTCACCGTCTCACCCGGCACCATCGAGAGCTGCGCTTCGATGTGCGTGAGCTTGCCCAGCGGCACCACCCAGTCGGGTGCGTAAAAACCAGTGCTGTCAATGGTAAAGCCATACATCAGCCCCATCACCTCGTTTTCGGGACGGTTGATGGCCGGGTCGCGCCAGCGCGCCGTCACCAGCGCCGGCTGCGTCGCATAGAGCGGGTCCGCGCTCAGCTGATCGGCGGGGGTCGCGCCGTTGGTGCTGACTTTATAACAGATGAGGGTGCGATTCGCTCCGCCGGCGGCGTCGGGCGCGAGGCGCGCCTGCCAATAGCCGTCGCCGCCGCCGAGGAAGGCCAGCCCGATCCTGACGCCGCGCGCGATGTCGAGCGCGTTGCGCATCGATTGCGTCCAATAGGCGCTGTGGCCGGCGATGATCACCGCTTTGTGGGTCAAGACCAGGGCGGGATTCGCGGCGAGATCGAGATCGGTGACGTAATCGACATCATAGCCCGATCGCTCGAGCCAGCGCACGGTGTGAATGTCGTAATTCAGTAGATCGCCCGTGCCGGCGGACTGGCTGAACGGACGGTTGAAGGACACCTGACGCGCGCGATTGGGGTTCGCGGCACCCGGTGTCGTGGTGCCGGCGGGGCCAAGCATGCTGAATCCACCCCAGGCGTTTTCCGCCTCATAGGTGTTGAAAGGCAGCACGACGAGCACGGTGCTCGCATTCTTGGCATTACGCACCACCAGCGGAATGTACGATTCCGCGCGGGGCGAGAGCGAGCGTGACGCAAGCTTGATCAGATAGACGCCGGTGGGCCAGCTTGTTCCGATGTGCAATTGATAAGTCATTGACCAATGCGTGTCGAGCAGATGCGTCGTGGTGTCCATCACGCACGCAGAGCAGCCGGCGAGGCCGCCTGTGAGCGACCACGTACCCTGCGTCGGCGCGGCGAGGTTGGTCGCAGACAGATAGAGCCGGCCGCCCAGGCCGTAATACCACCCCAGACGATAGACGTTGAGATCATAGCTCGTCGGATGGCTGGCGCTGATATACAGCGACACGGTGTCACCAGGCAGTGCCGAGGTCGCGCCGGCGAAGCCCACCAGATTGGTCGTCGAGATGAGGCCGGAGTCCAATTGCCACGCCGACGTGCCGAGTTTCTGATTCTCGTTGAAGATCGCCGAGCTGGCGTTGACGGTCGTCACCGTCATCACCGCCGGTGGGGGCGTCACGGATCGGTTGAGGGCCAGACCGGCGCCGAGCGACGCCAGCACCACGATGAGCGTCGCGCCAGCCAGCACGGCGACCAGACGCCCGGCGCGGTCCGGCAGCGCGACCGACACGGCGCGGCGCTCGGCGGTATGCTCGCCCGGCGTGTCGTCGATCACGCGATCCGTGCGCTGCGCAACGCCGATGCTGACCGCCAGCATCGTGAAAATGAACTGCGCCTCGCCCGCGCCAAACAGGTGCGCGTCAAAGATATCGATGATCAGATTCATCGCCAGCACGGTGATCGCGCCGAGCAAGAACTGGCGCGGAAAGCCACTGGACCGCTTGAGCGCGCGGGCCAGAGCGCGCCAGACGAGATAGACGCACACTCCAAACGCCGCCAGATAGATGAGGCCGCCGCGATAGAGCAGTAAGAAAAAAAGGCTCTCCGTGCTGCCAAAGCTGAGCACGGGATAAGCAAAGGCAGGCTGCACGCCAAAGAGCGCGAAAGGCAGGCTGACAAAGACGGCGGAAGACACGATCACCCAGTGCTGAGCGCGCTGGGACCACGTCTGAGGCACGAGCGCGCTCAGCAGGTTGCCGCTGTGAAGGTGATGGCTGTACTGCGCGATCAGCCGCTCGGCGATGAAGGGCGAGAGCAGCACCGCCGCGACGATGCCGACGATAAAGGCGACGCGCGTAGCGCGAGCGAGCTGTCCGTTGAGCCGCCAGGCGATGACGTAGCCGACGGCGAGCGCCGTGACGCCGGCGAAGCTGAGGGTGGAGATCAGCGCGACAACGTTGATCGCCAGCATGACCACCAGCCACCGATCCCAATTCTTGCCCAGCGCCTTGACACTTTCGCCGCGCGTCTGCAATTGATTGATCAAGATGAGTATGTAGGCCGCCAGCGCCGCCAGGGTCTCCCAGCCGCCGACGAGCGAGGTGGCGCGGTGAACCGCCGGGCTTTCGGTCGTCTCATAGCTCGGAAAGAATTTGACCAAGACCTTCTGCACTTCTGGAAAGTGGATGACCTGAAGGATGCCGATGGCGCTGATAATGGTGAGCACGACGAGCATCACTTTGGTCAATTGCGGCAGGCGTGAAGGCAAAGGGATGGCTTCGAGGATGACGCGATACCACAGATAATATTCGACGGGGCCGATCACGCCGCGAAAGTTGTCCTTGGTGAGATAGATGCCGCGCGCTTCAAGGGTGATGAGCGGCAAGATCGTGCCAGCGGCGATGAAGATGAGAAACGCGGCATCGACGGAGGTCACGGCGAAGCTGAAATCGTGCCGGACGACGCGGCGCAGCGCGAGCGCGCCCGCCAGCATGATGAGTGCCACCTCGCCGGGCTTGAGGCCGGCGATGGCGCGGCCAAACGACGCCAGCAAGAGGGCGATGGCAAACAACGCATAGGCGCTATAAATGGGCCAATGGCGCCGCACTTCATCCCAATCGATCGACATCTGCCCGGCGCCGGGGCTGGGCACAATCCGTTGTTCCGTCGTGGTCATCTCGTTTGCAAGCTCCTATCGCGCTTTTCAACCATTAGCATAAGACGCACCATCTCAACGCGATCGTCACAATCGCCGCCATTTTTTATCTATGGCGCAACACCTCTTCATAGATGCCGATGACGCGCGCCGTAGCGTTTTCGCGCGACAGGTGGGCGATGTCGCGCCGCCCTGTAGTGCGCCGCACCTGATGCAGGCTGCGCCACATCAGCCGGGCGAAATCCTCTGGCGTGCGCTCGGCGATGAAACAGCCAGCGGTCTTGCCGATGACGGCGGCGACATCGCCGACGTTGGCGGCGACGACGGGCAGGTTGCAGGCCATCGCTTCTTTGACGACATAGGGACCGCCCTCCCAATAGGAGGGCAGTGTCAACAGGTCGCAGGCGTTCATGTGCAAGACGACCTGCTCGTGCGTCAGGCCGTTGGCGACGATCAGCTCGACCGGCGCGCCCTGCTGGCGCATCAGCTCCACCGCTTTTTCGGCGATGGGATAGCCCTTGACGGCCAGCGCGGGATTCGCGCAAAAGAGCACGTAACGCTGGCTGAGATCCTCACTCAATCCGAGCGCGCGACGCGCCTCGATCTGGTCGATGGGGCGAAACCTGGCGAAATCGACGCCCTGGGGCACGATAGTCACGCGCGCGCCGGGCAGCACTTGGGCCATCTCAGCAGAGGGGACGATGCAGGCGTCGGCCATGCGCGCCAGTCGCGGCGATATGCGCCGGCTGAATATGCCCTGACGGGTGTCGGGCAGCACAGGATTTTTGAGGATGTCGGAACCCCAAAAGGTGATGACCGTCGGCAGGCGCGGCTGGGCGCGGGCCACCATGCCACAAAAGCTATAGTGCCCGTGCATGATGTCATAACGCCCAGCCAGCCCGGCCCAAAACGCCTGCCACGCGCCCCTCACGTATTTCAGGCGCCCGCGCAGATGCAGCACGGTCACGTCGATGCCCTGCTCGCGCAAGCCTTCGACCTCGCTTTGCAAAAATGCGCCCTTGTGGCTGCCAGGGGTGGGATACGCCGCAGTGACGGCCAGCACGCGCAGGGGACGTCCCGCGCGCGACGGGGTTGCCATGTCAATGTTTCCTCTTCGATCCATGCCTTACGAGATCGGCGCGGCGAGCGGGCGAGTGCCCAGCCCGACCGCGCGATAGCGCAAGCCGGCGCCGCCGACGGTGACAGGGTCGAGAGCGCCGCGCCCGTCGAGCACGACTGGGCTGCCCTGAAACACGCTCCAGTCGAGCGACGCGAAGTCGTTGTGCCATGCCTGCACGACGATGGCGGCGACCGGCGGCAGGTTGGCGAGATCTTGCGCGGGGGTAAGATCCAGACGCGCGATCTCGTCGGCGTCAAAGAGTGGATCGTGCACCAGCACGGTCGCGCCAGCGTTGGAAAGCGCGTTGGCGACCAGGAGCGCCGACGAAAAGGTTGGCTCTTTGACATTCGCGCGATAGGATAGGCCCAGGATAAGAACGGTCTTGCCAGCGACGGTGCCCAGCTCGGCTTCGAGCGTGCGCACGGCGTAACTGGCCATGTCGTCGTTGATGGCGCGCGCTGAGGCGGCCAGCGAAGTCTGGCTCAGCCGGTTGATCATGAAATAAGGATACACCGGAATGCAGTGGCCGCCCACTCCCAGGCCCGGTCTGTGGATATTGGAGAGCGGCTCGCTGTTGGCGGCGGTGATGACCTCGCTGATATCAACGCCGGCCTCCTCGGCGCAGATCGCCAGCTCATTGGCCAGCGCGATGTTGACGTCGCGATAGACGCACTCGGCGATCTTGGCGAATTCAGCCGTCTCGCAATCAGGGACGGCGATGATGTTGGTCGTCAGGCATTCCTGATAGAAGCGCACAGCGGCAGCGGTGCTGGCTGCGTTCACGCCGCCCATGACCTTGGGGTATGTTTGCAAGTTGTGAATGACGTGGTTGGACTGCACGCGCTCGGGGCTAAAAGCCAGATAGAAATCGTGGCCGGCGCGCAGGCCCGACTCGCGCTCGATGATAGGGCCGAGTCGGTTGCGCGTGTCGCCGACAGGCAGCGTTGTCTCGAGCACGACGAGCGTGCCGGGGCGAATGCCCGCGCCGATGGCGCGCATGGCGCTCTCGATCCCCGCGTACGTCGGCTCATAATCGCGCGTGGGGTCCACCAGAAGCGGCACCAACACGACGACGACATCGGAGTCGCTGACGGCGGCGCTGGTGTCGGTGGTCGCGCTCAGGCGGCCCGCCGCCACCGCTTCTTGCACCATCTCGTCGAGTCCTGGCTCGTTGTCAATGGGCGAGTTGCCGGCGTTGATGGCCGCCACGACGGCGGCGTTGATGTCGGCGCCGACGACGCGGTTGCCGCGCGACGCGAAAAGCGCCGCGACGGGCAGGCCCATTTTTCCCAGGCCGACGACACAGATGGTTTTCATGAAAGGCTCCTTGATTCTTCTGTCAGAGATGGCGCCGTGGTAGTGAAGGGTTGCGCGGTGGCGCGCCGGCAGAGCTGATCGACCAGGCGATAATAGGTCTGTTTGAGTGCCGCCCAGTTATAGCGCTGAGTGAAGCGCTGATGTGCCTGGCGCGCTAGCAGCCGCCGTCGCGCGGGGTCGTGGGCGAGCGTGTCGATGGCCTCAGCCAGATTGCGCTCGTCGCCGGGAGTAAAGTACGCGACCATCTGGTCGTCGAAATATTGGCTGACCACCATCGTGCGCGCCACCACAGCCGGCACGCCGATAGCGGCGTATTCCATGAGCTTGGTGGGCAGCACGTACTCGGTGAAAGCATTGGCCAGATTAGGCACCACCGCGAGATCCGCCCGGATAAGCAAGCCGGGGAGCTGCTCGGTCGGCACATGCTTACCGTTGAAGTAGACGATGTCATCCAGGCCGAGCGCGTCGCTGATGCCACGCAGGCGGGTCAGGTCATCGCCCTTGCCATAGACCACCAACCGCAGATTTTGCACCGCCTGACGCTCGCGCAGCAGGGCGACGGCGCGCAACATCACGTCGAGGCCATAGCGCGCCACGATAGTGCCGTGATAGACGAGGGTAAAGGGGGCATCGCCGCCAGCGTCAGGCGCGGGCAGCTTGCCAGTCTCGCGGATGGCCATCGAGAAGATGCGATCGTCGGGAGCGTTCATCAGCACGGTGATCTTGCCGGGCTTGATGCCGCGATCGATGAGGATCTGGCGATAGGGATCGTGCACGGTGATGACGTGGTGCGCCATTCCCGCCGCGAGTCGCTCTTGCGCGCGCAATCCCCAGACGAGCGGCCTGGTCAGGCGCGAGCGAAACTTGACGCTATAGAGGTCCGAGGTGAGATCGTGCATATCCAGGATGAGCTTGCAGCCGGTGATGCGCGGCAGGATGGCGGCGAAGATCAAAAAGTCGGGCATGGTGTGCACTTGCAAGACGTGATAGCGGCGGCGCAGATGCAGGCCGCTGATCCACCACATGCCGAGGAACAGGAAGCGGATGTAGCTGAACAGATACGCGATCTGACTCGCGCCCTGATATTTGTCGAAAGGCAAGTGGCAGACGCTCACGCCGTCAATCTGCTCCCAGCGGGGCGGGCGCGGCTGGCCCTCGACGCGCGGCTGACGCAGACAGAGGAAGTCCACCTGGTCGCCGCGATCGGCCAGCGCTTTGGCTTCGCGGCGCACGCGCGGATCGGTCTGATATTCGGTATACGCAAACATGCACACCCGCAGGGTGAAACGGTTCTGTGTCTTCAACAGCACACCTTTGCCAGTTCGCGCGATGAGGCACGGGCGCGCAAAAGAGGGGATCGCTGCGGCGCGTGCTGGCGCAAAGCTTTTGATGCTGGGGGACGCACCCTCGCTAGCAGGGTGAGCCGTCTGGGCTCGATGGTCGCGCCAGGCATCGCCTCACCAGTGTAACACGGACTCAAAAAGCTGTCGAGAAGGTATTTTCGCCTGTGTTATTGTTCTATTGATTCCGTCCTAGAGAAGTGATCAGCGACACTCTCCTCATGAAACAGGAGAGCATCATGCTGAACCCACGAGAGCAGTAGCGCATTCGAGTGATTGCCGAGAAGACCCGACCCCGCGAGCGAAGCCTGGCGCAAACGACGTGTGCTGGCTGCAATCAGCTCCATATGTAACTTGCGAGATCGCTTGCACCCCATCCACAAACACTTGGGCGAACGCCTGTGGATCAAGCACGACCAGCCCCGACCGGCGCCGGTGGCACCCCCACATTCGCGTTGGGCCACTGGTCGTCCTAGCCCGCGCAGGCCCCCAGGCGCGGCTTCTAGCCGCCGGCGCCCAACGCGCCTATATTCCGCGTAAATTGTAAAGGATAAATCTTGCCTGTGGAAGCTGCGGCTTCGATTACGCAGGACGCCTTCGCGGCCTATCATTTTGCCTGCGCCGGCAGACCGCGCGGTTTCAACCGCCGGGCATCTTGGTGCGAAACATTCAGCAAGATCTCAGGTTGCGATCGCATGATAGCAGTGATGCCGGCGCGTGGGGGGATCGCGACCCGGCTGGCGACTTGCGCATGTCTGCACGAGACTCGAACAAGTGAGGCGACATCAATGAGCGATGACAGGACACGACCGATGCTGGCGACGACCGCGCCCGACAATGGCGGCGCGCCCAAGCCCGCGCGCCGTGGGCGCCTCTCGCGCCGGGGGCTGCTCATCGGCGCTGGCGCCGTCGGCCTGGGCGCCGTAGCCCTGACCAGCGGCATCATCTATGCGCGCGGCGATTTGCCCTTCTTCAAGCCCACGCCCGCGCCCAACAACCAGATCTCTCACCTGCTGCGCCGCGCCGGCTTTGGCGCGCAAGCCGGCGACATCCAATCGTATAGCGCGCTGGGGTTGACCGGCGCGATCGATCAGCTCATCAACTTCGACAGCGTCAGCGACAACCTCGACAGCCGCCTCAACAGCCTCGGCCTCGACCTCACCCGCGTGCCCGACGAGCAGCGCTGGTGGCTCTTGCGCATGCTCTACACCAAGCGCCCGCTACAAGAAAAGATGACCCTCTTCTGGCACGGCGTGCTCACCAGCAGCTATACCAAGGTCGGCGGCAAGTCGGGCTATCAATACATGATCCAGCAAAACAACTTCCTGCGCGACCACTGCCTCGACACCTACGACAACATCCTGCTGGGCATCACCAGCGACCCCGCGATGATGTGGTGGCTCGACCTGCGCCTGAGCACCAAGAACGCTCCCAACGAAAACTATGCCCGCGAGCTGATGGAGCTGTTTACGCTGGGCGTCAACGGCGGCTATACCCAGGACGACGTGCACAACGCCGCGCTGGCGCTGACCGGCTGGCGGCTGCCGCGCGGCCAGGGATCGGTCTACCTTCCCGGCCAGCACGACGACTCGCAAAAGACGCTGCTCGGCCAAACCGGCGACCTCGACTATCACGACGTGATCCGCCTCGTGGCGGCGCACCCGGCGACGGGACCCTTCGTGTGCAAGCGCATGTTCAGTTTCTTCGTGCGTGAAAACCCGACCGACTCCGACGTGAAGCCGATGGTCGATGCGTATTACGGCAGCGGCCACAGCATCAAAGCGGTCGTCCAGGCGATGCTGACCGCCCCCTCCTTCCTGGCGCCCGAATCGTATCGCGCGCGCGTCAAAAGCCCCGCCGAGTTCGTCGTGGGGGCGCTGCGCCAGCTCGAGGTCGAGACGAACGGGCAGCTCATCAGCGCCGTGATGACTGAGATGGGCCAGACCATCTTCAATCCGCCCAACGTCGCGGGCTGGCCCGGCGACCAGACGAGCGCCGCGTGGGTCAACACCGGCACCTGGCTGGCGCGCGCCAACTTCATCAACGCGCTGCTCGACCTGGTGACGGGGAGCGGCGGCCCGGTGCAAAACATCATCTCGTCGAATAACCTGACCTCGCCCGACGCCATCGTGGATCACTTCACGTCCCTGATGATCGACGGCCAGATCAGCGCCGATCGCCGCCAGACGCTGGTGGGCGCGCTCGGCCAGGGCGGCTCGGCGACAGGGCTGCGCGACATGCTCTATCTGTTGATGACCAGTCCCGATTACCAGTTGAATTAACGGCCCTGCCGCCACGAGAGAGAGGCACACACGATGACATCCTTCACACGACGCGCCCTGGTGCGCGACGGCCTGCTGTCGATCGGCTCGAGCCTGGCGGGGGCGACGATCTTTGGCCAGCTTGCCGCCCTGCCCCGGCTCCAGGCTGCTTTCAGCCCCAACGCCGCCGCCTCGAACGGCCACACGCTGGTGGTGGTGCAGCTGGCCGGCGGCAACGACGGCCTCAACACCATCATCCCCTACACCGATCCGCTCTATGCTCAGAGCCGCCCGACCATCGGCGTGCCGGCGAGCAAAGTGCTCCCCCTGGTCGACAACCTGGGACTGAATCCCGATCTGAGCGCGCTCATGCCCCTATGGAACGCTGGACAGATGGCCGTCGTCGAGAACATCGGCTATCCCAACCCGATCTTGTCGCACTTCCAGTCGATGTACATCTGGCAGACGCTCGACCTCACGGGCGCGCAGGGCACGTCGCAAACGGGCTGGCTGGGCAAATATCTCAGCGTCGCCGGCGACTCCGCCTCGCACCCCTTCACCGGGCTGGATAACGGCGTCATCTTGCCGACCGCCTTCATGTCGCCGGGGATCTCGGTGCCGACGATCAGCTCAGCGGCGTCTTTCACCATCGCGCCCGACCGCGCCGCGCCCGCCGGCAACGCCCAGCGCACGAGCGCGCTGCTCGGCTTTTACTCCTCTTTCGCGCAAGAGCAGAGCGCGAGCGCCTTCGCCTCGCTACTTAACACGACCGCCGTCACCGCCGACAGCGCCACCAAACAGTTCACCGCCGCCAACACGGCCTATAAGCCGGCGGCGACATATCCCAAGACGCCCCTGGGCGCGGGCTTGCAGCTGATCGCCGCCGCCATCACGCAAAACCTGGGCCTGCGCGTCGGCTACGTGACGCTGGGCGGCTTCGACACGCACGCCAACGAAGTGCGCACGCACGCCGTCATCTATCCTGAGCTGGCCGAGGCCGTCGCGGCCTTCTGGCAAGACATGCAGGCGCAAGGAGCCGCCGGCAGCGTTTTGATGATGACATGGTCCGAGTTTGGCCGGCGCGTCAAAGAGAACGGCAGCCAGGGCACCGACCACGGCACGGCGTCGCCCCAGCTCGTCTTTGGCCCCGGCGTCAAGGGTGGCATTCACGGCGGCGCGCCCAACCTGGCGAATCTCGATCAGTTCGGCAATCTGATCTTCTCGGCGGATTTCCGCTCGTATTACGCGACGATCCTCGACAAGTGGATGGGCGTCGACGCGGCGTCGGTGCTCGGCGGCAGCTTCCCCGACCTGGACTTTTTGGGCTGAAGCTGGTATACTGCTTGTGCGGCCCCGTCACACGGCGGTCCGCCCGCCCGCTCGCGGCCCGCCAAGGATTGACGCGCCAGGCCACGAGCCGTGCCCGACCCGCCGGTCCACGCGCCGCACCGCCCGCGATCCTGCCAGGGAAGGCCCTCCACGATGGCGACGCCTCGCACGCCGGCCCCGCGCGCCGCAAAGGGGCACCTCGATGGAACACAGCACTACCGTCGCCAGCCTGGTCCGCCGTCACGTGCGCTTGCACGCCGCCCAGCGTGTGATCGAGATGTGCGCCGCCGGCGAATCCTATAGCCGCTATCTCGAAGACATGACCCCCGACATGCGCCGCGCCGTCGAAGGATTGCTGCGCGCCGCCGCCGAGTCGTGGGGCAACGCCGTCGCCGACTGCGAGCGCGCCGGGCACGAGCCAGGCGACGCGGGCTGGCTGCGCTGAGGGCGGTGGTTGAAACCGCGCCTATGGGCGGTTTGCGGACCGCCGTGAAGTCCGCCAACGCAGACTACAATGACGAACCCAAGTCGGCGCAGGCCGACTTGGCGGCAACCCGCAGGTTGCCTCGAGGCGCGCAAGATCTTTATCAATCTTGCCGCCGGCGCTCCTCGCGCGGATCGCTTCTTTTGCAATCCTGTGAAGTGAGGGCTTCTTTCCCGCACCTCCGCCGCAATTATCTGTATGGCCGGCTCAGCGTCTCTCACGCCCCGATAAGGCCAAAGCCCGCCCAGTAAAACGGGCTGGCAAAGGGGCAATCCTCCGGGCGCGAGAGATCCGCCAGATTGAGATCGGGGTCGCGTGCGAGATCCGTATGAAAGTCGCGCGTCAGCTCGCTGAGCGGCAGGACGCGCAGCCAGCGCTGCGCGATGCGCAGGGCTTGAGCGGGTCGCAGATCGTCGATCAGCACGCCCTGGGCGAAGCGGCGCATGAGCAAGAGCGTGGCGAGATCGCTCGCCGGCCACAGGCTGGCCACCACGCCGGCCGCCCCGCCGACGAGCAGCGCCGCTGGCATGCCGATGCTCTCATCGGGGATGTTGGCCCCCACGATCACCGACTGACCCGCCGAGAGCACCCCCAGCCGCGCTCCGCGCAGGGGCGGCGCCTCGCCCAGGACGTCGGCCAGCCGCAGGGTGTCGCCCGCCAGCTCGAGATATGAATCGAGCGGGCGCTCTGACCGGAAGGCGCTGGCGCACGCCAGGTGGATGAACGCGCGATCGCGCATCGCTCGGGTCACGGCGTCAATCGTCGCTTGCCGGCGAATGAGCAGCGTGCACGACTGGCCCGCGCGATTCGTCACCTGGGCGACCGCCTCGGCCTCGTGCTCGGACCATTCCAGACTGACGCTGGCCGGCTGGGGATTGCCGACGGCCGCGACACCGGAGCGCAGCACCATGCGCGACGCCGCGCGCGAAGCCAAGAGCAGCTGTGCTCCGGGGGCATACGCCACCTCGAAGGCATCTAAAAAGAGCTCGTCGGCGCTCGGCTCTTCGGCGAGGCCCTCGTCGTCGCAGACCGGCGCGACCGTACCGATGGGCGCGGCGTGCAGCGGCACGGTCGCCAGCTTGCCGGTGGGGATCAGCGCCACCGTCGCCAGCCCGAATTGATGCAGCCGCTCGGCCAGTGGCGCCATCAGGTTCGCGCCAGCGAGCGCCAGCAGTTCGTCGAGCACCCGGGGCCGGGGCAGCGTGCCCAGATGCGTCTTGACCACCGTGTCGTCGTTGGCGAGGTCGGGCAGCGCCGCTTCCAGGCGCGCCGTCGTCAGGTGCGGCGCGAGCACGAGGTGCTCCGGGCGCAGCTCGCTCGTGCCGGCGGGAATGATGAGCGCCAGCGTGCCCTGCGGCGTCGTCGCCAGATAGACAATCGCCTGCCCCGGCACCGCCGCGCCAGCAATCTGCTTGAACGCCAGCGGGGGATGCAGGAAGTCCGCCCGCGTCTGGCGGATCGCCGCGACGGCGTCGTCAAAGGTCGCCTGAGCGCTGCGCCGCTCGAACGCCAGATCGTCGCGCGTGCGCCCGGCTCCATTCGCCGGGTGGTCGGACTCCAGGCGCAGGTTGCCACTCTCGATGTGCCCAGCGGCGCCAAGATTGCGCGCCGCCTGATAGACACCTGCCAGCCGCGCCTGAGCGCGCTCGAAAGCGATCCGTTGCGCCGGCGTGACGGCCAGCAGCGCCAGTCGGTCGCGCTCCAGCATCTCATCCAGCGCGCGGGCGCGACCGCTTTCCAGGCGTTGGGCCGCGTCGCGCGGGCGGCTCAGCTTGGCCAGGCACAAGGCGTCGAGCGCGACCAGCTCGCTGTGATCGCGCAGCCGTCCGCTGGGACCATGCGTCGTGAAGTCGAGCGCATAGAGCGTCTCTGAGGCCGCCAGCGCGCTCGCCAGCATGTCGTGCGCCTCGGCCCAGCGTCCCTGCTCGAAAAGCAGCGAGCCGAGATTGCGCGCCGTGCGCCGGTGCTCGGCTAAAAATGCGTCGCGCGCGCGGATCTTGAGCGCGTCGTGATAGCACCCGATCGCCTGGCGCGCATTGTCGTCGGGGTCGCCAGAGAGGCGCTCGCGATAGGCGTTGCCCAGATTGTTTTTCGTGTCGGCCCATTCCACCGGCGCGCGATCGCGCGTCTGCACCTGCATCGCCTGTTGATAATGATCGATGGCGCGCTCGACATTCTCCGAGCGGTTGCCAAACAAGCGATCCATGTAGGCCACACCGAGGTTGTGGTGGATCAGCGCCCAGAGATCGGGCGCGTTGTCGCGGGAAAAATAGGTCAGCGCCGCCTCGAAGCCGGTGATCGCCTGCTCGATGTTGCCCAGCCGCGTGCCGGTGGTGCGCTGGCCATAAGCGTTGCCCAGGCTGAGCTGGTCAGTGGCCCATTCGAGCGGATATTTCTCGCGCGAGCGCACTTGCAGCGCACCGGAATAACACGCGATGCAGCGATCGATGTTGTCGCTGCGGCTGCCGCTCGTGCGATAGTAAAACGCGCTGCCCAGCGCTTCTTGCGTGGCCGCCCATTCGACCGGCGCGGCCTCGCGCGTGCGCACCTCGGCGGCGGCGTCGAGCGACTCGATCGCCTGGTCGATGTTTGTGGCGCGCTCGCCGTTCTCGCGCGCCAAAAGCGCCAGGCCCAGGAAATGCTGCGTCATAGCCCAATCGGCGGGCGCCTCGTCGCGCGTAAAGATGGTCAGCGCCGCTTCGAGCGCCTCGATGGCGCGCTCGCTCTGCTGGCCGCGATCGCCGCCGGTCAGTCGCGGCAAGATGATGCCGATCTCGCGCTGTAACGCCGCCCACAGCTCGTCGTGCTGATCGCGCGCCGCCAGCGGGAGTGCCACCTCGCACAGCGTCGCGCGCGCGGCCAGATCCCCACCCGGCGCGATCGCCTCGATGCGCTGAATAATCGCTTCGAGATCGGGCGCGAAGGTGACGTCATACGGCGCGGGCATGCGCTCGAAGGCGAACTCGACTCCCTCGCGCTGCGCGACTTCGAGAGCTTGCAGATAGCGCCCCAGCACCTGCGACGCGCCGGGGCCGACCTGCTCGGCGACGCGGCTGACATTCGCGCGCAAGAGCATGAGCGCGGTGCTGGTGAGCAATTCGGGGTGTGTCTCGACGACGCGGCGCGACGCCTGCCAGTCGGGCGCATTGACATATTCCTCGAGAGCGCGGGCGACCTGGCCGGGGTCCACCCGCGCGATGGGCGGGCGGACAATCGGGCGGCTACGCGTCGCTCCCATCGCCGGCTCCTCTTCGAGCAGCCAGCTATCGGCGGTATCCCTCCGGCGCACGGTGGGCAGCGGCATAGTGGGCGTCTCGCCGCCCCATTCGTCGTCGGGCGGCGCGGGCAGCATCGCGGGGGGCCGCAGGGGTGACGCTGGCGCTTTGCCCGCGCCTTTGGACCGCCGAAAACGTCGAAACATGGTCTGGTCGATGCCTCCCTCGAAGCCCCCGGCGCCGTGGCGCGCGATCCGCGCGACGCCCCGTCCTGGAATGGCGCTGCCCCCTATTCTATCATGCGGGGCCGGCGCTGACCAGACGCAAAGAGAATCAGTCTGGGCCAGCGGTTGAAACCACTGATCTCGTCACGATTGAGCAGGAAGTACCTTTTGACGCGCACCCAGTTGATCCTATCGGCCAGCCATGATATGGTACATGCGGTACAGCGTGTGTCGGCACCGTAACGATCGGCCCGACGCGATCTTTCGTCCATTCCTTCACTGAACTTCATAAAAGGAGGATCTTTCGCATGCCACAAGATCCCATTGCGTCGCTGCGGGCGGCGCTGACATTTGAGCAACAGGCGCGCTTCGACGCGCTCTATGCGCAGCGAGCGAAAAAGGTGGGGATGGCGACCGTGCTGTCGCTGCCGCTGCTGGGCACGTTTGGCCTCGATCAATTCTATCTGGGCAATCGCGGTCACGGCGTGTTGCGCCTGGTCTTTTTCTGGACGCTCATCCCGACCTTTCAGGCGCTCTTCGAGATCATCAGCGGCGACATCAAGCTCCAGGTCACGCACGCCAACCAGCGCATCGCCGCCACGATCCAGCGCCAGGTCATCGCTGCGACCCCCAAGCCATCGGACATTCCACCGGCGGCGGCAGGCGTGATCACGCCCGCCGATGTCGCCGGCGCCGCCGCGATCGCCTCCGTCACGCCCATGACCTCGGCGATGGCCACTGAGCCGGTCGCCACGGTCGAGTCAACCACCCTTGTCGCCGAGGCGAGCACGCCCACCGCCGCCACGTCACCGGCGGCTCCGGTCGATGTTGTCGCCAGCGAGGTCGCCACGCGCGAGCAGACACTCACCACCACTGCCAGCACTACGGTCGAAACCTCGACCGCCGAGTGGCATGCGGGGATGGACGCTCCTCTCACGACGAGCGATGCCGCCACGACGACCGCGACTGCGAGCGAAACGCTGCTCACCAGCGCGATGGCTGGCGAGGCCGTCGTCAGCGCCGATGCCCCGCCACTGAGCGCGGCGCAGCGCGAGTCTGACGCCGAGACGCTCAGCGGAGACCCGCTGCCGACCGAGGGCTTGCTCGTCTTCGTGGACGAACTCCCCACCGGCGCGAGCGGCGACGTGTCGTCACCAGCCGCGCAGGCTCCCGCCGGCGAGGTGGTCGCCGCGACCACCACCCAGGTCACGACCGAGCCGGTAGCCAGCACGCACGTCGTCGAGAGCGAGCACATCGTCACCCAGCACTATCACGACGGCAAGCTGGTCGATGCCTCACGCGCCGACACGCAGATCACCCACGACGTGAATACGCTGCTGACCGACACCACCACCGATTCACTCATCGCCGAAACCGAGGCGCATGCCGGCTGGGTCGATACCTCACCGCTGCAATCCGAGCCGGCTGGTGGGAGCGTCGCGCCACCAAGCGCCAGCACGCCGCCGGCGGCTGGCACGACCGACCTCCCCGCTGACACCACCAGCGGCGGCACGACCGGCGGCGGCCTGGGCACACCACCGAATGGCGGCACCGGCACGACCGGCGGCGGCCTGGGCAATCCACCGGATACCGGCACACCGCCGGACGGCGTGCGTCCCCCCGGCCCGATTCCGGAATAACTCGCGTCTCGCGGCAACGTGACTCAGGCAGAGGCCGCTCTCTCACGACAAGGCGCTGCCTCCGTTGCGTTCGTGGATCCAACGGGCGGGCGGGCTGGTACCTCTTGGCCAACATGCTTGACGGGCTTGGTGCCGATGGCTATAGTAGCCTTAGAGCATGATAGCATGCCGTCCGCGCTGGGTGGCGCGATGAACGCTGTTTGGTGGCTAGTGAGGGAAGGAACAACGGAGTGTCACAGCCTTTTGACCCTGGCGGCTGGCGAGACTCACACCCGCTCCGGCCTACGTCGCCAACCTGGGCGCACGATCCGGCACCCGCGACGCTGCCCGCGCTGCCACCGATTCGCAGCGCGCGGCCTCGCTATGGGCAGCCGCTCGACATTCCACCAACCCTGGCCATGACGTCCCCCGACCGCTCGTTGGTGTCTGCCAGCCAGGGCGGGCAGCGCGACGTGGCGACCACACATACGCCGGCCTCCAGCGTGCCCCAGACGCCCGCGATTCGCGTGAGCGCCGCACCGCCCGCCGCGCCGTTCATCATCCCCGGCGACGGCAAGCCGGTGGCCGCGCGCCCGCTGGCACCACACGCCAGGCCGCGATCGCGCGTGATGCATCTCGCGCTCGTCTCCATCAGCTTTTGCGTGGCGCTGGCGATTTTCTATGCGGCGTCTCCCCTCACCGTTGGCGCTTCGAACAAGTTTGGCGACTTTTTAGCGGCCAGCAACGCGCGCGCGCTGCCCACGGCCACGCCCACCGCAACCCCCACACCGCTCGCGGTGACACAGGCCGGCGGCTATGGCGGCGGCAGCGCCCCCAACCCCGGCACCCAGGCGATCATCAATGAGATCAAGTCGGTCTTTGGCCCTTACGCGGGCGGCGCGCTCAACGTGGCGCGCTGCGAGTCGGGCTTCGACCCCAACGCCTGGAATCCGATCTCGGTCATGGGCAGCCACGCCGAGGGTGTCTTTCAGATCCTGTACCCCATCACCTGGGACGGCACGTCGGAAGCGCGCTATTCGCCCTATGTCGCCGACGCGAACATCCACGCGGCGTACCAGATCTTTTCGCGCGACGGCGACAGCTTTCGCGAGTGGGCCTGCCAGCCGTGAGAGCCGACTGACGAGTCGGTTTCACGCGCCTGGACGCGCATCGGACGCCTCTTCACCTCTTGCCTCGATGTCGTACAACGAGGTCAGATCTGTGGTATCGCCGAGCGCGCCGCCCGCGAGAACGGAATGATGGCTATGGCTGACACCGCCCACGCCGGACACGACGACCACGACCACGACCACGACCACGACGTGCACGATCACGAGCACGGCGACGGACCGCTCGCCGCGCTGCGCGAGCTGTTGCCTTTCGGGCACGGGCACAGCCATAGCGAGGCCAACGTCGACGCCGCGCTCGAGACCAGCGACCGGGGCATCTGGGCGCTCAAGGTCTCGCTGGTCGGGCTGGGCGCGACCGCACTTCTGCAATTCGTCGTCGTCACGATCAGCGGCAGCATCGCGCTGCTGGCCGACACCATCCACAACTTTTCGGATATGCTGACAGCCATTCCGCTGTGGATCGCGTTCTCTTTGGCGAGGAAGCCCGCCAGCCGGCGCTTTACGTATGGCTATGGGCGCGCGGAGGACGTGGCGGGAGTGCTGATTCTGGTCGTCATCGCGGCCAGCGCGGTGGTCGCCGCCATCGAGTCGATCGCCAAGCTGGCGCGCCCCCAGGCGGTGACGAATCTCGGCTGGGTGGCCCTGGCGGCGCTCATCGGCTGCGCCGGCAACGAGGCCGTCGCCGTCTTTCGCATGCGCGTGGGGCGTGAGATCGGCAGCGCGGCGCTCATCGCCGACGGCATGCACGCGCGGGCCGACGGCTTGACCTCACTGGCGGTGCTGGTCGGCGTCGCCGGCGTGGCGCTCGGCTTTCCCCTGGCGGACCCCATCGTCGGCCTGGTCATTACGATCGCCATTCTCGTCATCCTCAAAGACGCCGCCGTCGCCATGTGGTATCGCCTGATGGACGCCGTGGACCCCGCGCTGGTGGACCGCATCGAGCAGCGCGCCGCCGCCGTCGAAGGCGTGCGATCGGTGCGCGAGACGCGGGTGCGCTGGCTTGGGCACAAATTATGCGTCGATCTGCATGTGGGGGTCGATGCCGAGCTGACGACGCGCGAGAGCCATCGCATTCTCGAAGAGGTCCGGCACGCGCTCTTTCACGACCAACCGCGCCTCACGATCGTGAACGTGCATGCCGACCCGACGGATGACGACGCGACCGACCATCACACCATCACCGCGCATCACGTCACCCCGCGCGCCGCGCCGCGAGCGTGAATTCGCTCACAGCTTGACGCCGATTCCTCGCGATCGGGTCGCGGCGTGATAGAATGAACCGCATATCTGATATTCAGCAGTGTCTGCTTTTCACAGGGGGTGGTTCTGTGGCCATTCGTTGCGCGACATGCGGCCGTGAAGTGATTCACGCGGCGCAAGAGTTGGGCTATTGCCCCAGTTGCGGCACCGCCGTGGGCGCCGAGCGCGCTCCGGCGAGCAGCGCGGCCATCGCGCCGCCGATCGTTGACGCGCCCCCTTTCGTGCCCGCCGTGAGCCGGCCCATCGATCCCTATGCCATGCCGGCGGCGCTGACGAGCGCACCCTTCCTCACGCCCGACAGCGGCGAGAGCGAGCACCTGGCAATGGCATCACCCCCGGCAGAGCTGGCGCCCCCGTCGATGCCCACGCTGCCCGGCCTTCCGCCACCGCGACGGCGCGGCAACGCGGGGCTGGCCGTCGGCATCGTGCTGGTGTTGCTAGCGATTGCCAGCGGCGGCGCGCTCTACATCGCCAACAATCGCAATCTCGGCCCGCTGTCGAGCATCACGCCGCCGATCGCCCAGGCGACGGCGACCAGCATGCCCACCGCGACAGCCACACCGCTGCCGCCCACGCCGACACCCGCGCCCACCGTGCCGCCCGCACCCACCGGCTTTACGACTTTCACCAGCGGCGACGGCAGCTATGGCATGAACGTGCCCACCGCGTGGACGCACAAGAACACGAACGGCAGCGACGCCGTGATGGATTCGTTCGCCTCGACGGCGACCAACGAGTACGTACTGTGCACCGAATCGGCAACGACTATCACGCCCGACAGCATCGCGACCTATCTGCAAAACTTCGTCACGGGCTATAACGGCGGCGGCTTTCACATCACCAAAAGCGCGTCGTCGGTCACGATCGGCCCCAACACGTGGGAGACGGCGCAGGGATCTTTCCAGAGCGGCGGGCAGGGACAATCGGTCGTCGGCTATGCCATCAACCAGAACGGACACGGCTACATTCTCATCTATGCCGCGCCGGTGACGAGCTTCAACACCGGGAACGGCTCAGACTTCAATCAGATTGTGACGTCCTTCACTTTCCTTCAATGAGCAAGCGCGGCATAATCTGGATAGGGAGATCCGTCAGCGCGCCCTGGCCTCGCCGAAAGAGGCCGGCGCATCCTCGCGGGCGATGGAGCGGATTTGAGCATGGGCGCTTTCGTGTGGGCCTACGACCAAAACGATCCGCGCGATTTCGCGGGCGACACGCAGGCGATGCCGATGCCCTTCGTCTACGACGACCCCGCCCCACGCACCGCGCCGCCGGTCTGGAATCCGCCGCCGCGACCGCCCCGGCGACGCCTGCCGCGCAGCCAGACGGGGGGCATCATCGCGGGCATTCTCTCGGCGGTCGCGCTCATGGGCCTCTTGGGCGCCGCCATCAAGCTGGGCAATAACGGCGTTGGCCCGCTGGCAGCCGTTTTCGCCACGCCCAGGCCAGCGCCTGCCACGAGCGTGACGCCGCCACCCGGCGCGACCGTCGCCCCCTCGCCCGGCGCGACGAGCACGGCGGGGGCGCAGCCGACCGACACGGCGACGGCGACCGACACGCCCGGCGCGACGGACACGCCGACACCGTCGCCCGGTGCGACCGGCTTCACCACGTATGCCTCGGCGGACGGCGTGTGGTCGATAGGATACCCCACCGGCGCGCAGACCACGTCAAGCTCGCTCACGGTTGCTGGCGTCAGCGTGCCGGATGTCGAATTCGATTTCGGGCAGGGCGACAGCGTGACGGTGTATGACAGCCCGGTGGCCGTCGCAGCCAGCGACTCGCAGCTCATCATCGACGCCATCACGCAAGCCACCGGCGCGACGAACGTCACCACCGTACAAAGCCCCACGCCCGTCACCATCGGCGCGAACGACTGGACCCAGACAATATTCACCGCGACGATCAACGGCCAGAATGTCGAGGTCAGCGTGCTCTATGCCACGCATGGCAGCGACGGCTTCGCTATCGCCTCTGTCGCGCCGGTCGGTACCTATGTCGACGACGCGGCGCAATATTTCACGCCAATGGAGCAGAGCTTCACCTTCAACAGCTAGCGCGCCTCATCGCGGCGATCCGCCCCCTCCTTCGCGTTGGGCGCGACGCCGGATGTGGTATAACAGAGGTGCGAGCAAACGACAGGTGAAAGGGTAGTGACGGCTCATGGCGACCAACACACCGCAAATCCCCGGCGCGTTCAGCGCCGAGCCGCGCGGCAGGCCCGCGCTGGCGACGATCGGCCTGGCGCTCGCGCTGGGCGGTCTCGTGTTGATGGGCTTCATCGCGCGAGCAAACGAGCGACCGCTGATCTGCCATTGCCCCGCCGGTGGAACTTCCGCGATGCTGCTGCGCCCGAGTGGGACGGCGCCCGCCGGCTTCGTCGCCTATAGCGATCCGCGTGGGCAGTTCGCGCTCTACGTGTCTTCGACCTGGTCGGCGGCGGCGACCACGCTCGCGACGACCAGCAGGCCGTTGGCGGCCACCACCTTCGCCCCCCACGGAACGGATCTGCCCCAGTGGAGCATCGCGACACTCGCCGGGAATGTACCGTCGACGCAGCTGGCGGCTGTCGTCGGCGCGGCCATCCAGGGGCAAGGGGCGACGAGCTTCGCGCCAGCGGTTGCGACCGACCGGGCTGTCATCGGCGCGTATGAATGGACGCACCTTGCCGCCACGGCAGAGCTGCACGGAGCGCCGATCACGATCAACGCCTATCTGCGTCCGAGCACGGACGGCAGCACTCTCGTGATTGACGAATCGCTCACGATATTGGCCAGTGGCCCGCAGCAGCAGGATTTCACGCCGATGCTGGCGAGCCTGACCTTGCCCGGGTGATCCCCGCGCCCGCGAGGGCGGCGAGCAGCGCCAGACCGACAAAGCCAGCGAGGGCGAAGCCATGCGCGAGATCGACGACGACGAACATCGCGACGGTCAGCGCGAAGAGCCAGAGGGCTGAGACGTTCCGGTCAGGCACGAGGCGCATTCTGGCCGGTCGGCTGCCGAGGGCGAAGAGCACACTGAGCGCCAGCGTCGCGCATACGATTCCCCAGGCGATGAAATTAGAGGAGGGAATGCCGTACAGCGGGCTGCTGTTTGGGCGCCAGACCCAATAGCCCTCGACACGCACGGCGACCGGCTCGAGCGCGAGATCGAGCAGCGCGCCAGCGATCCCCGCCGCGCGCGCGCGCTGCAACATCATTCGCGCGCCCGGTACGTGCCCAGAGGCGCCGGGAATGAGCCAGCTCGCGAGCGCCGCCGTCGTGACCACGACGAGCAGCCACGCGCCAACCACCGGCAGCGGGACGCCGCCGGGCAAGCGGGGAAAGAGGATGGGGGTATAGGCATAGCCGCCGAAGGGGAAGCCGGTGGTGACGCCCAGCGTCTCGACGGCCCAGCCACCCAGGGCGACCAACGCGGCGACCGTCGCGCCGCGACGCCAGCCTAGCGCGAGTGCCAGCCAAAGCGCGGCCAGCGCGGCCTCGACAAAGAGCAGCACGCTGCCTGCCCAGGCCAGTGAAAAGCCGGGGCGCACGTCAAGCGCGATGCCGATCACGGCGAAAGGGTAGCAGGTGAGATAGATCAGCCAGAGGGCGAGGTAGACCCGGCTCGTTGGGCTGCGCGGGCGCGCCCACCAAGCGACGAGCGACGACGCGGGGGATTCACGCGATGCGGACATGCCGGCGCGTCTCCTCTGCACTCGCCACCTCTGGTCAGTGCGCGTCGCCTTCCCTTGTGAGGAGGCGGCCCGCGAGGCTCGAGATGAATCCGAGCACGCGGCGCGCGACAGTGTCACGCTCCACGTCGCGTGTGACGACGTGCCACGAGCGATCGAGCAGCACTAATTCTTTTTCGGTCGAGCCGATAGTGTCGAAGATGTATTGACCATCGCGCGCCGGCACGACGTGATCGTGGCGCGACGCTAGCACGAGCGCGGGGCATTCGATGCGGCCCAGCTCGGCGCGCAGGGCGGGCAGCGCGGAGAGCAGCGAGTGCACCGGGGCGATTGCCATCCAGTTCGAGAGCTTGCGCCGGCGATAGTCCGCGCGCTCGGCGCGGTCGCTGATATCCTCGCGAAAGAGTGGCACGAAGGGCAGCAGCTTGCGCCCGGCGCGCACCAGCGGCGACAGGCCCAGCTGCAAGGTCGCGGGGGCGCACAGTGTCGCGACGCCCGCCACGCGCCGGTCATGCGCGGCGACGTGCAGAGCCAGGGCACCGCCCAGCGAATGGCCTACGAGCGCGACGTGCTGGTAGCGCGCGGCCAGGCGATCGAACCGCTCGCGCACGGCTTCGGCCCAATCGCTCCAGCCGAAGCGGGCGGCCAGGCGATGATCGACGCCGTGGCCGGGCAGCAAGATGCTCTCGCTGGCCACGCCAGAGCCGGCGAGATAGGCGGCTAGATCGGCGAGATCGTAGGGGCTGCCGTTGAGGCCGTGAATCAGCAGGCAGGCGATGGGGGGGGATGTGGATGGCATGGTATCTCTTACGATGATTCTCCGTGCGCAAACGCAAGGTTTCAAGCCAGCAGACAGGCATTGTCGTCCCAACGTCTGGCGGAGGATGTACAGTCAGGTGGAATCCATCCTGGCGCGTTCACTTCTCGCACAGATCATACCAGATTCCGCGCGCGAATGCACGAGCCGACGGCACTCAGCACCAGCACGCGCTTGCCGCGTTGAACGAGGTGTTGACCGATCCACTGCAG
>VFSW01003280.1_pt1 | contig 24303 bp, 22 predicted proteins | sample 5358111 | NCBI WGS metagenome assembly VFSW01 (sample SAMN11554181, study PRJNA540505) | mine drainage metagenome | isolation source: sediment from site ElyBrook_90M | place: USA: Ely Copper Mine, Vershire, VT | collected 2017
CCGGCTCGTCTTGTTGCGCGCACCAGTCCAATACAAAATTTGCGCCGATAAAACCCGCGCTGCCTGTCACTAAAATCATATCTTTCCCTCGATCAATATTTGCCCTGAGGCCATGCTAGCAATAAATTATGTTTATATTCTTACACGGTTGCGCTGTATTGCATCTGCAGAATAAATTATACCAGCCGCTGCACCTGATTCGCGCATTTACCAATAGCCGATAGCGGCGGCAGCCCGCTGCCATGAATCGTGTTCAGCCGGGAGAGACAGGTAAAGCTTAAACGGCAACAAAAACATAGCAAACCGTCATTGCAAAGTGGCGCAACTAACCAAAGCCATTTCCGCTTTTACCTCAGCACAGCACTCACCCCTTAGCCTACCTTTACCTGTCTGCTAAGCCTGCACCGTCAACAGCCCCTCTTGCAAGGAAAATGGTGCTTGCCAGCCCAGTTCGCGGCGAATTTTGCTGCTGTCGATTTGCAGCGACCCTAGCAGGCGATCAACTTGATCTGATTTACCCAGCAATTTCCCTGCGAACATCAATAAGGCTGGCGGACAGGAAAAAAGCCGTGCCGGATGGCCCATCGCAACACCCAACTGGCGCAACAAGTCGGGTGTCGAAATATCCTCACCATCGCTTACCAGATAAGTCTGATTGGCAGCGGCTGGGTGCGTCGCACACAGAATCAGCGCATCCGCCAGATTTCCGACATAAAGTAGGCTGCGCCGATTGTTCACAGAAGCGAGTGGCAGCGGAATACCACGGGCCAGCACCTTGAGCATCTGCGCAAAGTTGCCCTTAACTCCTGCGCCATAAACCAGAGGTGGTCGCACGATGACAACTTCCATTCCTGTTTCTGCCGCTACTCGGTGCAGCACCTGTTCAGCCTCCCACTTTGAAATGCCATACTGGTCTTGCGGAAACGGCGCAGACAATTCAGTAAAAGTCTCTTCTCCGCTGGTCGCCTCTCCATTTACCTTGATTGAACTCACATAGACAAATCGCCTCACTCCGCCGGCAGCAGCAGAACGTGCCAGATTTTCAGTTCCCGCCACATTCACACGGCGAAACTCTTCCAGCGGATCGACCGCATCTTCGTGCATGACGTGAACACGAGCGGCCAGATGCACCACCACATCGATGCCCTTAAAAGCATCCGACCAGTTTGTCTGCGCATCTATCGCGCCAACTGAAACATGATCAATACCAGAGGGTAATTGATCGCGAGCTCTCGCAGCAGCGCTCACCTGCACGCCACGTCGCATAAGCTCAACGCACAATGATAGTCCGACAAAACCATTGGCACCGGTCACCAGCATGGCCGGGGGGCGATTCAAACTGATGTTGTCACTCAAGCCGCTTTTCTGAGTTGGTTCCAATAGTCTCCCCATTGATGGTTAGCTCGATTCAGGCGTAGAGCCAGCATGTAATCAGCATTTGCGGCACACCACCACGATCCGGGCAACTTGAGTCGTTTCTGAACAATGTAGCGATGCGCACTTTCGATTTCTCCTGATCCTATCGGCAAATTATTAACAAGCGCACCGGGGTAGTCGAGTTGATCGCGGCGACGATCCAGGTAACGGTGGCAAGATCGTACAGCTGCCTCGCTATCCGCCACATCATCTGTCTCAAGGTGAGGTTTCAAGACTGTAATTACTTCGGTGCTTTGTCCCGCTTTAAGACGTTCCTTCTGCTGTGTAAACCATACTCTGGACTCTGCGGCGTCAGCATGAATCGCGCCTGCAGCCGCAGTCAGATAGTCGCAGACGTGATAAAAATCGACCAGGTAGCTGCCCTGCTTGCCAAACTTTTCCTCGACCTGCAACGCAATCCAGTCAGCGCCATCGCCCTGCGCGTGAACGTGGCTTTGCTTGCCAAAGCCCACTGATCGCGCACAACCAAAACGCTGCTTTCCCGTTTCTGCGACATCACCTTGCAATGTCCCTCCATAAGACAGTGTTTTGCTGCCCGCAACGTGCGCTAGGTAAAGTTTGGCTTCTTTCCATTGCAAGCGCTTGCCACGGCGCCGATCCTTTTGTCCGGCATCCGCTTCAACGGTGGGAACCATGCCGCCATCCATTTCAACCACAAGGGTTTCGCAACCTGTCGCGTCTGGCCACGCCTCGTCAATCGGGTTCGTTTTGTAAATGTTCCTTGCGTGTAATTCGGTCATCCGCCGTATCGTGCTTGCCGCAACGAATATCCCGTAATGTTCAACCAGCCTGTCCATCACCTGAGCAAAGGCAACATCGGCACCAAAGTCGACGACCACGCGCTGCAGGGGCAGTAAGTAGCCTCGATGCGTAATCTTTGCACTGTTCACAAAAGGACGGATGCGACGGCTCTCATACCGGTATTGCGGCTCCTCTATGGCGATTTCTCCAAACGTGCTGTGCCACTGGAGTTTTTTACCCTCGCGCCAGGTATGGCTCTGTTGCGCCGTGCTTTCCGATACCTTGATGACTTGCCCGCTCGCCCAGGCTTGCAGCGATTCCTGTCCCATTTTCCTCATCTGTTCTATCAGCTGGAGCTCCGCCGCATCCGCCTCTTGCAAGTTACCCATCTCGTCATCGACCACCAGCAACATGGATTCAACGCGACTCCGTAGCTCCGGATGTGCGTTCAGCCGATTTAACAGCGCTTCGTCATTCATCGTCATGGCAATCTCCTCTTATCAAGGTCTTGAACAATGTCGCAAGATTACACCACATCAGTTTGAATCGCACCCGCATGGCCGTTCTGTTTGCAGAAAGATTTTCTTTTAATGCTGTGGAGTTATTTTGCATCCGGCTTGGACCATACCACCCTGTTGATATAATCCACATAGCTTGCAACTATCCTGACGACCTGTGTCGAGACATAAGGGTTTTCATAGTCGGCAACAGGTAAAACTGCGCGCTCACCTTTTTTGTATTGAGAAGTCACGATCTCTACAGATTCCATCACCCGTTCCTTTTTCAAGCCACTCATAATAACGGTGCCTACATCCATACCCTCGGGTCGCTCATGCGCATTGCGCAGAGTAATGGCACATAAATTAAGCAAAGAAGTTTCTTCAGTAATCGTACCGCTGTCTGAAAGAACGCAGAATGCTTCCATTTGCAACTTGATGTAATCAAAAAATCCGAACGGCCTGGCAAAAGCAACCCGTTTATCCATATTAGATAGGCCAATATCTTCCAGTCTTTTGCGTGTTCGCGGGTGAGTGGATACCAGGATTGGATAATTATATTTCACAGCCAGCGCATTCAGGGTATCCATCAAATCGCGTAGCGCTTGCGGTGAATCAACATTCTCTTCGCGATGCGTACTGACTAGAAAGAACTTCCCGGCCTGCAAGGATAAACGTGAAACGACATCGGATACCAAAATCTTCGGCATGTAGTAATCCAACACCTCGCGCATGTGCGAACCGGTCTTGATGATAGTCTCAGGTCTGACCCCTTCCTCAATCAGATAACGACGCGCATGTTCGGTCAGCACCAGATTGATATCCGACAAATGATCCAACACCTTGCGGTTCAATTCCTCAGGTACGCGCTGATCGAAGCAGCGGTTACCGGCCTCGAAATGAAATACCGGAATTTTGCGGCGCTTCGCCGCAATAACAGCCAGACATGAATTGGTATCGCCATACAACAGCACTGCATCGGGATTTTCCTGCTCAATTACAGCATCGGCTTTTTCGATTACGCGCGCGATGGTCTGTGCTGCATTTTCACCCACCACCTCCAGAAAATGATCCGGCTTGCGTATGCCCAGATCCTCGAAAAAGATCTGGTTCAATTCGTAGTCGTAATTCTGCCCGGTGTGTACCAGAATATGCTGCATGTAACGATCCAGCTCGGCAAACACACGACTCATTTTAATCAGCTCGGGACGTGTACCGACGATGGTCATCACTTTAAGCATTTAACTCTTCCTTGATAAAATCCAGTTTCAACAACAACGCTTTCACCTGTTCCACGTTCAGGCGCTCCGTGTTGTGAGAAGTGTAGTCATCAAGGCGAGATATCTTTTCTTCACCTTCGCTGAAGTACTTCGCGTAATTGAGATCACGGTTGTCAGCAGGAATTCGGTAATAACCGCCCAGGTCATGCGCGTGCGCCATCTCTTCGCGCGAAATCAGCGATTCATATAACTTTTCGCCGTGTCTTGTGCCAATGACTCTTGCCTCTTCCTTGCCACCGAACAATTCTTTGAGTGCCTGCGCCAGATCCGCGACGGTCGAGGCAGGTGCCTTCTGCACGAAGATATCGCCCTGCTGACCATGTTCGTATGCGTAAAGCACCAGATCCACAGAATCTTCCAGGGACATCAAGAAACGCGTCATATTTGGATCGGTCACTGTCAGAGGCTTACCCTCTTTAAGTTGCGATACGAACAGCGGAATGACCGAGCCGCGCGAAGCCATCACATTGCCATAACGCGTCGCACAGAACACCGTCTCGCCTTCCCGCTGCATGCGGGACTTGGCGACCACCAGCTTCTCCGCCATAGCCTTGGAGATGCCCATTGCATTGATCGGATAGACCGCTTTGTCTGTGCTCAGCACCACCACTCGCTTCACGCCGTTTGCGGTAGCCGCATTCAACACGTTCTCTGTCCCGACAACGTTGGTGCGCACCGCTTCCATCGGATAAAACTCACAAGATGGCACCTGCTTCAGCGCGGCCGCATGAAACACGTAGTCGACTCCCCGCATCGCCTGGTAAACACTTTCATAGTCGCGTACATCACCGATGTAAAACTTCAATTTGCTGTTATTGAGCTCGATGCGCATGTCTTCCTGCTTTTTCTCGTCGCGACTGAAGATACGGATTTCTCGCACATCTGTCGAAAGGAAACGCTTGAGCACAGTGTTTCCAAAAGAACCCGTGCCACCCGTGATCATCAATACCTTGTCTTTGAACATACGATTGCGCCTATTTATATGCTTGCATCAACTTAATCATCTCATCCCATTCCGGAACGACATACCCGGTTGCCTCTCGGAATTTCGAAGCATCGAGCGAACGATCGATCACCAGATTGTCATCCGGAACAATCTCGATTTGTTTGCAATAGATTTTTGCCACCCGATTGAGCAAGTCATACTTGGAAATAGGTTTTGCGGCGACATGATACACGCCATGCAGTTCGGGGTGGCACATCACGACGTCACGAATGATCTTCGCCAGCACGACCGTCGGCACCCCCGAGAAGATTGCTCGGGTATAACCCTTGCATTTGCCTTGTTGCGACAGAAACCAGCCGACCAGGCCATGTGCGCTCTGCAACTCATGGCCGATGATGGATGTACGCAAGGTGATGGCGTGTGGGTAATCAACCTCACCTAAATATTTCGTTCTGCCATACAGATCCGTAGCATCGGACACATCAGACTCGCGGTATCCACCTTTGGCGCCGCTGAAAACACAGTCCGTGCTCATGTGGATCAGCCGCGCTCCCGCCAGATCGCACAATCTGGCTAGCCTGTGTGGCAACAACGTGTTGATGGGTAGCGCCTGTAAAGGATCATCCGCTTCCGCCAATTGCTTGACCAGGCCGACACAGTTGATCACCACGTCGGGTCGCGCACGAACAAAAGCCTGCAGCAGCGAATCTTGCTGTTCCACATCCACTCCGCTCAGTAGAGATTCGATAATATCGACAGGAAAGTAACGCTTTGAACCCTCCGAACGAACCGTCCCATGAACCTGCCAATCTGCCTTCTCGCTCAGTACTCGGACCATTGCGTTTCCGAGCATGCCGCTGGCACCCAATACCAGTATTCTCATTCGTTCTCTCTTTGCCGTTGGTTGCGCGCCGACTGCAAATGCCCGATCAGTTGATCGACCAGCATGCCGTGCGAAAAATGCTGTGCATAGTATAAACGACCTCTGGCACCCATTGCCTCACGCTCTGCCGGCGTCATGCGATACATGCGCAGCACGGCCTCCGCCAAAGCGTCGCCATCCCCGGCAGGGACCGTCAGGCCAGCTCGCGCAGCCGCAACAAGGTTGGCACCTTCTCCATTGAGACAGGCCAGGATGGGACGCCCGGCAGCAAGATAGGCCTGCACCTTGCTGGGGATGGTATAGCGAAAGATTTCCTGGTCTGCCAGAGTCACCAGAAGAACCGATGCCTTCTGCATGAATCCAGGCATCGTTTCGATCGGGAACCTGCCTGGCAGATGCATGTTGGACAGGCTGCGTGCTTTAACCTGCTGCAGCATCCACTCCCGGCGGCTGCCATCACCCAAAATGACAAACTGGATGTCGGCATGCTCCTTGAGTAACTCGGCTGCCTCGATGATCACCTCGACCGCCTGCGCGCTGCCTATGTTGCCGGCAAACATCACGGAGAAGCCAGTCCCCAGACCTGAGACTTGCGGCACGGTTGCCGTTACCGGCTCCAGGAAATTCTCATCGACGGAGTTGGGAAGATAGAGCACCGGCGTGCCGGATGCCAATGCCTTGATGGGTTCGATCAACGCATGAGACTGCGCCAGCAGCATATTCACATGGCGATAGATGAAGCGCACTACCCATTCTACCGCCTTGAGAACGGTTCTGTTTTTCACATGCCCTGTCGCCGACAGACTTTCAGGCCAAAGGTCCTGCACCCACAGCACGACCGTGCAGCCTTTCAGCCAGCCGAGGAAGATGGCGGGGAGTGCCTGAAGTATAGGCGACGGAGCATATACGAAAATCGCATCATACTTTTTCCCGCGCAGCAGCCAGGGAGAAAATAACAGCCCAGATACTACGAATGACAAATAATTCAACGCCAGCCGCCATCCTCCGTCACCTCTCACCAGCAATGGAATGCGGTTAATATTGATACCCAGATAACTTTCCCTCTGGCAACCCCACGCACGGTACCCGGCAAATACTTTCCCACTCGGATAATTCGGTTTGCCGGTCAATACTTCGACCTCAACACCTTTACCCAGCAAAGTTTTCGCCACCTCGTTGATACGAAAACTTTCCGGCCAGAAGTATTGGCTAACAATCAATACTCGCACGCTATTCTTTCTTTTCCAGAATAGAAGCCAGAAAACCTGCTGCGTCCAGTACAGGCAACTCTTGCTCTTCCCTGCCCATGAATCGCTTCACTGCTCTGGCTATCGATACCGAAGACTCGGGATCAAATGACTGTTCTGGATCGAGCACGTCACGCACGTAGTCCAGTTCCGATGCCAGAACAGCCAGTCCTGCCTGGCGCGCCTCGATCAAAGGCAGTCCAAATGATTCAAAGGTTGAAGGATAAATAACTGCACCTGCTTTCGTATAAAGCGACAGGACAGCTTGATGAGACAATTCGCCAGCGTTCGTCACATACAACCCATGACTTTGTCGCAGCACTTCGATCTCTTTACATAACGAAGCAAAACGTGTCTCACCCAATGTTAAACAGAGCGATGGGAATATCCCTTCTTTAGCCAACAGGCACCATGCCTCAATCAAGCGAATATGGTTTTTGTGCGGCTCACCGGAAGCCACATATACAAAATCAAACTCATTTTCTTTAGATGTTTCCGGTTTCGGCACGCTACGCGTATAACCACTTGGCCTCGCCGCAAATGGAAGAACCCTCACCTGCACTCGGCCTTGGGTTTTTATCTCCAGCAATCTTTTCATCGTCGGCGTTTGTACGATAAATTCACTGGCGTTTGACAATTTTCTTGACAACCACATCCGCTCCATAAAAATCCGCAGCTTTACCTTCATTGGAAATCCGCACAATTTTATGTCATCAATCAGGTATCGATTCTGTACATAAACCACCGCATGCCCAAGCAACTTAAACAAGGGTGGCAGGTTGCCAAAGCAAAGCACAATATCTGGCTGCTGAACATTCTTCGCTAGCCAAATTTCCGCTTTTAGACGTTGCCAAACAGATGGCGCCACTTTATTTACTTGTATATTTTTTGGCATGCCTATGGGCAAAGACATGCGACTGTCCAGCACCAAGACTACCAATCCTGTGCCGGGCAATGACTCGATAATCGAGCATAGCAGAGACTTCCCTCCGCCTTGATGGACATTTGTGGCATGAATGTAGAGCTTGCCTGTTTTCATACTAAAGCACCGTACGATCTCACTGAATGACTTTCTTCAATGCCTCCAGGTAGGCGTGGCCCCATTTCGTGTCGGGCTCCAGGTGGTTACCTTCAGCCCACTCATTCCAGGACTTCACGAAAATGAGTTTGTGCTCATCCTCGCGCTCTCCCAACGCATTTACCGCATCCTTCAAATGTTTCTCGAAAAGTTCCGGAGTCGAATTTGCGACCACGAATCCTTTTCTCCCCTTGCGGGGTGTGTTGTCCCAATTGGGATAGACACAAGGATAGGCCTCGCAATCAAATTGTTTGAGATCCGGAACAAGTAGTTTGATCACCTCGCTGTACTCAACAATACGTGGGCCGCCTAGAGATAATTTTCGCCTTACTCTCCAGATATTTTTTGTGACTTCGTTAAGCACTGAGCTCGCTGTGTTTGTTACGGCCAGAGTGGATACCGTAACGGCATCCAGCCCAAGCGCTGCGGAATCTTTAAAGTCCAGCATATTAATGCCCACAATATGTAAACCCTTAAGCCCTGCCTGCAATGCCAAGTCACGCCAAAGATCGAATCGCCTTTTGGCATCAGGAATATCTGTTGGCTTGAAAATTACAAATATCGGCTTTCCGTCCACCGTCATATAACGGTGATCGCGGAAGGCTGTTAACAGGTAATCAAAGTGAGCCCTGTCATCAGCTTCTCCGGGGTATGTCTGATCGATAAGCTTGCGATGCGGCTCATCTTTCCAAATACCATTCCAGGAATGGTTTGCCCAGCCAACACAAAATGGAAAATCTGGCCGACCCGATGAAAGAACTTCATTAAAAGGACGCTCTAACATGCGGCGCCCGCCGAACCAATAGTGCCAATAGCAAAAACCTTCCACCCCATAGAACGCCGCCATTTCAGCTTGAGCCACTCTCGTCTCAGGTAATCTGAGGTCGTAAAAACCCAGGTCTGCCGGAATCACAGGTTGCTCATGTCCCTCAAACAAAGGCTTCGCGCTGGCCACATTGGTCCACTCGGTAAATCCTTTGCCCCACCACTCATCATTTTCCGGCGTGGGATGGAATTGGGGTAAATAGAACGCGATTACGCGGGCCTTTTTTTTCTGGGCTGTTTTGTCTGACATAACTTTTCCTGCTTCGGTGCTGCTAAGAGATTTTTACAACTTCAACTTCAGGCAATGGAAAAACCAGATTCATGCCTGAAAGTTTTTTGTTTAATGTGAAGAACTTCCTGAAATGCCATGGCAACACAATCATGTAGTCTGGCTTTTTAGCAAGCAACTCTTGTTCAGGAATGATCGGGATCCATGTGCCGGGCGTAAAGCAGCCGAATTTTTCCGGATTGACCTCGCCCACATATTCCACTTCCTTTGTGGTCAATCCGCAGTACTGTAACAGCACGTTGCCCTTGGTGGATGCACCAAGAACCGCCACAGATTTACCCTCAGCGCGAGCCGTCTCGATAAATTTTAATAAATCGCGTTTTGTTTGAACCACGCGTTCCGCAAATTGCCAGTAAGGAACCAGCGTGTCCAGACCCTTTGCGCGCTCGTCGTCAAGTATCTCCTGTACCGAAGGAACGACGGTAACATCCCCGTGCGATTTCGATACCGTTACGGAGAAACTACCTCCGTTAATGTCGTTGAATTCCACATCGAGAATCTTGAATCCCACCCGGTCAGCCATCCATTTGATCTGCCGCAGCGCATAAAACTCCAAATGCTCATGGCACACCGTGTCATACGAATTCGTATCCAGCATCGTTGGCATGTAGCTTTGCTCAAACACCCATACCCCATCGTCCGCCAGCACGTCATACACCTGACGCATAAAGCCCATCGGGTCTTCCAGGTCGTAGAACATGGAGAACGAAGTGATGACTTTTGCCTTCTGCCCGGGGAAACGCGCTTTCACCAGCGCCGAAGAAAAGAAATCCGGGATCAGTTGAATGTGTGGCGGGTAATAGCTGTGAAATTTAACGCCCGTCGGATCAACACCAACCAGCACCATACCAGATGTTGGATACGCCTGTAATGTAGTGCTGTCGTTACTGCCAATATCAATAATCAGGTCACCTTTGCGCAACTCGACTAATCCAAGGATTCGTTTCACCTTGTTGTTGAGATGCGCCACCATGCTGGCATTGAGGCCGGAGCGATAACCATAGTTTTCACCATACATCTCGGCTAAATCGTAGGAATGCTCCATCTGCAACAGTCCACACGACTCATTTCCACCCGTGCACTTAACCAGATGCAGCTGGCCAGTCGTAACTTTTTCGCCCTTCTCGCGGGGAAAAACCCCGGTAAGCATTTGTTCGCCCAAGTCCAGCACACACTCCAAATGCGTGTTGCCACAAATCCTGCATTTCTCGACTTTTTTATACATTAAGTTAGCTCCACTTCGTTATGACCCTCCACGCATAGTATCGGGATGATGCCGCAAATTACTCATTCAGTTGCGTTCACCATCACTTCGAACTTGAATCCGCGGGTTATTTCTTCTTCCAGCTTTCCTTCAAATTAAACAGTACATAGGTGCTATCAGGCAGCATTGCACGTATGTATACCCAAACAGGCAAATACAGCAGAGCCCTCGGCACGATCGCAATGAGTCTTGAGATCCGTTTTCTTGATGTTGAATTCAACTGCCCCTCAATAAAGAGCTGATACTCTTGCATTGAATACATTCCAAGAGCGCGATTGAAAAGCAAAGTCGTCAAGCTTCTCCATGGATCACGCGGGCAAATAGCCAGCTTGGCAGCATCAGAAATGCACGGGAATGACCATATCAGACTCGGCCAATTGATCATCCAAATCTGGAAAGCCCGGCTGGTCCACTGCGCGTTTCCAAAACGAATAGCGACCAGGGGATCTGCAGTTACCAGCATCGCCTCTCTGATCGGCTCGTCAAAGATCACTCCGACGTGGATGAACCCGGTTCCATAGTATTTTTCCCTGTTTCTGCTCAGCCACAACTGCCGCTTGATGATCACTGCGCCAACAAAAGTCAGGTGACTGCCGACAGTTTTGGCAAAATCATTCCATTCGTCAGCTTCAAATATGCGGTCCTGCATTAAAGCGGGACGCTTGCGAACCAGCAGATCAGTGAAATCGCTGTTCCTTACTTCTGCATTCGCAACGATCACAGCGTAGTTTTTTTTAGTCTCTGACAATATCTTTCTGATCGCTCCCGGTTTGAGCAGGTCATCGTCTGTCATCAACCAGCAATACTCGCCAGCCGCCAACTCGGCAGCATGATCGCAATCCCGATCGAACCCTTCATTGGAAGGTTTCTTCTCTGACGAGTCTTTCTTTATATAGCGAATATCCGGGAATCGTTGTTGATAGGAATTCACGACCTGCTCGGTGTTGTCAGTTGATCCGCCATCGACGATCACAATCTCGATCCCGGCATCCCATTGTAAAACAATGCTTCCCAGCGTTTCTCCTATATAGCTGCCACGGTTAAGCGTGGGAATGCATATGGAAAGCCTATATTTCATTACGTCACTCTCTTCCAATATTCTTGAAACCAACCAGAAAATCTGCCTGATTCGTGTCTTCCTCAAAAGCGTACTCGAGACTCTTGTACAGACTTATCGCTTTTTCATTATTAGCACGCACGCGTAACCTCACCCTGCTTGCTCCTCTGCGGAAGGCCAGGAGATGCAGGAAATCCATGAGCATCTTTCCCAGCCCATGCCCCCTAGCTGATGAATGAATCGCCAGACCCAGACTGGGAATCTGATAACCCTCATCCCAACCTCGCAGCATCCCGTAACCCAGGACCTTTCCTCCCTCGACCAGCAGGTAATACAAATCTCTGCCGTTATAGCTAGCTATTCGTCGAATCGAATCTTCGTCCGCCGGATGCGGGGAAAAGAAAACCTCATCCCCGCTTTCCTTCAAATCCTTGAAGAACAGTTTCAATCCCTCTTGCCAACGCGGAGCAAGTCTTATCAGCTCCAAAGAAGGATATTCAATATCCGCAAGTAAACTACTTTTTGCAGGATTTGAAGCTGGTGCAGACATATTCAATTTCTTCTTCGGTCAATGTTGGACTGGAAGGGAGGCTGATCACCTGCCGGCTCAAGTGCTCGCAAACCGGCAACCGCACTTCTCCATATATGTGTGGCATGGTATTGGCTGAATAGAAACCGGGGCGCGTTTCAATTCCCATCTCTTTGAGCCGATCAATTACCATATCTCTGCCCTGCGGGAAAGCAAAAACATCAAGCTCAATGGCGATCGCCCAAACCACCGGATCAACCTTGTCGGAGTAATGTTGAAGCGTCGTGCCTTCCACGTTTTGCAGAAGTCTGGTGTATGTCTTATAGACTCGTTCACGCTCATGGGTAATCGTCTTTATCTGCTCAAGTTGGGCACAACCGATTGCGGCCTGCATGTTGGTGAGCCTGAAATTGTGCCCAACGACCTCGTGCCAATATCGCCTGGATGACATTCCGTGGCTCCTGAATAGGCGCATACGATCGCGCAGCTCAACGCTGCTTGTCACGGCTGCACCGCCTTCGCCTGTTGTAATCGTCTTGGTTGCATGGAAACTATAGATACCCAGCGGAGCGATCGTCCCTGCCATCTTCCCTTCATACTTCGAACCTATCGCCTCTGCAGCATCTTCCACCACCAGCAGGCCTTTGCTCTCGGCAAGCTCCATGATCGGCGTCATGTCGCAAACATTCCCATAAGTATGGATCGGCACGATCACTTTTGTTTTGGGCGTGATGCATTTCTCAACGTCTTGCGCCGTCATGCACCAGCTGTCTGCGCCAACTTCGGAAAACACCGGTTTCGCTCCGACATGCAGCGCAATGTTCGCAGCAGCCATGAATCCGAAACCCGGCACGATGACCTCGTCCCCTGGACCTATATCAAGCGCAAGGTAAGCCATATGCAGTGCGGTGGTTCCGTTCGAGGCCGCAATCGCATATGAGACATCGCAATATCGAGCGAAATCCTCTTCGAGTCGCTCCAGATACGCACCACCCGAGATCCAGCTGGATTGCAGTGCATCAACCACGTAGCGCTCTTCGTTTCCCCAATAATGCGGGCTGGCCCATGGAATATTTTTCTTTTGCATAGAAATTGTCCTTTATGATTTTGACGAGTTGCTTTTCCAATCCGGCTTTACAAATTCCATTGCAATAACACCCATACCAGGCAAGTCCGCCAGACGATCCTTGAATTCAAATTGCATGCCCATCATTAACGGCTCGCGCCAATATGGGTAAAAAGGGTTTGATCTTTTTTGAATCACGTTCTGGTTGTAGCTGCCTGCTTCCTTTTCAGCGTAGATCTGGAAACGGCACGGCAAGCCTGTGATGCTATAGATCCTTTGCTGGATTAGCGCTTCATCGTAGTAACGCTGCCAAAAAACGTAACCGTTCTCATCCGTATTGATCAGTTCGTAATCGTTCAGGTTCGTGTACTCCTCCGATGCCTTTGCCGCGCACGGTACCGATATCAGCAATACGCCTCCCGGTTTCAGCAGATCCCACATCTTCTGGATGGCGCCTTTATCGTCCAGAATGTGTTCAATCACCGACATACTTGTGATCAGGTCGAATGATTCTGGTTTCAGGGAGGCTTCTTCTATAAGGCTGCCATGAAATCGGCACCTGTCTGCGACGCCGAAAGACTTCGCCAGCAAAATCGTCATAAGCAGATCTTTCTTATCCGGGTTGATCAGGTCGGCCACCAGATTCGCTGATCGATCTGCAATCATCAGAGGCAACATCCTCGGCGAGGAAACATCCAGATACGATTGGATCTTGATCCTCTTTACCACGTTCCACATGAAATCAAACTCAAAATACCGCACCGAGTCCAGCGGGGAGACGATCAATCCATAGGCGCGCACATAATCGCGCTCCCACAGCAGCCGCATCCCTTTCATCGCACATAAGATCCGAAACGCCAATCCGGGCGTGCGTACTGCGTATGCCATGACCCAGTAGACAGGAAATAACACGAGCCCCGCCAATGTGTGACCGAGTCTTTTTATCCTAGGCACTCTCTTGAAAGGCTCCGGGAATCTCAAGTATTCTTTAAGCAAATCGTTATTTTCTTGCACAACAAACTCACTCCTAAATATTTAATGCCTTGTCAATGCAGGGTTTCGATAAATATTTTTACAATTTTATTCACGTAAAATTGCACGTTTCTTCCGTTTTGCATAGTCCAAAGTAACATTGCGTAATGGTCGTGACAGTAGCAACACGAAAGTTGAACTAAAAATTGCCAAGCCTACCGCCCACATCATTTTTTCATACGCAGTGCATCTGCCCTCTTCTATTCCATAATGTGCAATTACGCCAATCAAAACTGTCACCACCAACGGTATGCCCACATCCTGAAATAGCCATTTTATCCACAGCCCTTTAAGCATGTAACGGTGAGTCAGCCACGGGCCTATCATCACATACACCGCTTCCGAAATGAACCACGCCATTGCACCGCCCAGTGCACCATATGATTTTGCTAGATAGAAAATTAATGGCGCCAAGAAACACATTAACACTGTGTTTATCGTTAACGGAATCCATGTCTTTCCATAAGCCAATTGCAGTGCGTAGGGGAAATACATCACCCCATTAAGTGCAGAACCAATTACAAGCAATGCGATAATCGGGGCAACGCTTGACGCTATATTTGAATTTCCCGTCCATACGAGCACCAAGTCCTCTGCAAAAACTGCCAGCACCATCGCAATCGGGAAAATAATTGTTGCTAGCATGCGTGTGCCCAGCCGATATATTTCTATTAGTTTTTCGGTTTCGCCCGTAATCACCAGCGCGGAAAAGCGCGGATACATTACGTTAAACACGGGTGCAATCAGAACAGACAAACCACTTACGACAACCGTGGCAAGCATGTAATGCCCAAACTCTTCCAAGCTCAGCATCTTGCTAAGTATCACCTTGTCCATCTGTGTAAACGCCAGCGCTGTCAAACCAATGCCACTCATGCCTGCAGTAAAGCGCCAAACGCTTTTCAATGCACCAACATCAAAACTGTTCTGTTTATTTGTTCCAATTATTCTCCAAGCAGCAAAGCGCATCGTGATCGCATATAAGAGACCAACGCCGGCCTGCCAAGTAAAAAAAGCCTCAATTGTCGGCGAGACGAATGCAAGTATAGCCACTGCACCCACACTCCCGATTGTCACCATTGTCATGTTAACTCCGCTTGATATCGTCAAGCGTTGCGCTCCAATCAATGCACCCTGATACAGCCCTATCGGCCAGCGGCAAGCCACCACTAACCCCATCAACATCACGGCGTGTGAGATGGTTTGCGGCGAGAGTTGTTTGGATTTTAGCCAGTATTCCGCGACCCATGGTGCCAGCGCCAGAATCAATAATGCGATTGCTCCTGCCATACACCAATAAACCACCGCCAAAGTGTGCAGCAACTTGCCTGCTTCTTTTAAATCCGCAGAGGCTGAACAACGAGCAACTTCGCGATTGATTGTCGGTGCCATGCCCATATCGAGAAAACTCAGCAATGCTTGCGTAGTCACGAAAAAACCAATCAAACCATAGGCCTCTACTCCAAGGTATTTGAGGTAAAACGGGACAGCAGCCAAACCTATCAGTGCTGACCAGACAGAGTTGGCTAGCCCTGCAAGCAGATTACGGCTCAGCGTCACGCGTGATTACTCGTGATAATCATTCGTGTAATAACCATGGCGCTTCACCAACTCATCCCGTTCCGCACTCTTAAGATCTTCGCGCACCATTTCCTTGACCAGTTCGTCAAATGTAATTTTCGGCTCCCAGCCCAACTTCGCTTTCGCCTTGGACGCATCACCGAGAAGTGTTTCCACTTCAGTAGGTCGAAAATAACGAGGATCAACCGAGACAATACATTTCCCTGATGTGTCATAACCTTTTTCATCCAAACCCGCTCCATCCCAACGAATAACAATACCCAACTCTTTGGCAGCGATATCGACGAAGTCGCGCACACTGTATTGCACTCCTGTGGCTATCACAAAATCATCCGGCTGCCCCTGCTGCAACATCAACCATTGCATTTCAACATAGTCCTTGGCGTGTCCCCAATCGCGCAGCGCATTAAGATTGCCAAGGTACAAACGTTCCTGCAATCCGAGCTTGATTCTGGCCAAGGCTCTGGTTATTTTTCTGGTGACGAAATTTTCTCCTCGAACCGGAGATTCGTGGTTAAACAGGATACCATTGCAGGCATACATCCCGTAGGCCTCGCGATAGTTAATTGTGATCCAGTAAGCGTATAGCTTGGCAACGGCATACGGGCTACGCGGGTAAAACGGCGTAGTTTCCTTTTGTGGTGTTTCCTGAACAAGACCATACAACTCGGAAGTTGAAGCCTGATAGAAGCGGGTCTTTTTTTCCATGCCGAGAATGCGAATCGCTTCCAGGATGCGCAGCGGACCAAGCGCATCTGAATTAGCTGTATATTCAGGCTCTTCAAACGAGACTGCAACATGACTCTGCGCAGCCAGATTGTAAATCTCATCTGGCTGTGTCTGTTTGATAAGGCGGATTAAATTTGACGAATCGGTAAGATCGCCGTGGTGCAAAAAGAAACGAACATTTTTTTCATGTGGGTCGAGATACAAATGATCAATCCTGGCCGTATTAAACAACGATGCTCGTCGCTTGACCCCGTGAACGATATAACCTTTGTTAAGTAGAAACTCGGCAAGATAAGCACCATCTTGTCCGGTAACCCCGGTGATTAACGCAACTTTTTTTGTTTGGCTCATAACTTCAATTTCTCCGAGAATTCTGCTTTATCGTAGCTCATCAATCCATTTTGTTCGGTTTCGCGCTTCAGCTCCGCGATCTCCATGCGCAAGCGTTCGTATTCCTGGGTTTTTATTTTAAGGAACTCCACCGTCATGCGTGTCTTGTGTTCGACACCGTGCGGGGTAAGCAGATAGGCATAAGCCAGCTTATTTTCGTTGTTGCGAAAATTGCTGACTTTCAGGCAGCCTTTTTCTATCAGCGCCTTCAGGCAAAAATTGACTTTGCCAAGGCTGATACCGAGACGTTTCGCCAGATCTCTTTGGGAAAGGCTGGGGTTTTCTTCCAGGGTTTTAAGCAGGCTATAGCTGGTAGTATCGTCGAACATGAGTGCGTTCAGTCTGTGAACAGAAAGCATTAGAACAGTCACAGCTCAATATTGTCAAGTTTGAATAATCTTAACGTCAGCAGTCACTGCTTCCTCGCATCCAGATATGAAGCTATCGTGGCAAACTCTGTCACCGACAGATTTTCTGCACGCAACTGCGGGTTGATGTCCAATCGCGCAAACTCGTCTTCATTCAAAAAGCCACGCAAGGTATTGCGCAACGTCTTGCGGCGCTGTCCAAATGCGGCGCTGACGATCTCGGCAAACAGTTTTTCGTTGCGCACTGCTATTTTATCGGGTGACAGCGGGATCATGCGCACGATCGCGGAATTCACCTTGGGCGCGGGGTGAAATGATTCAGGCGGCACATCGAGCAACTTTTCCATATAAAAGCGATATTGCAGCATCACCGAAAGCCGTCCATAAGCCGGTGTGGAGGGATCAGCCACCATGCGTTCGACCACTTCGTTTTGCAGCATGAAATGCATGTCGGTGATGAGCTCGGCCGATGCTGCGAAATGAAACAGTAGCGGTGAGGAAATGTTGTAGGGCAGATTGCCAACTATGCGCAGCGGGGATGGCAAGGTGGCCAAATCAAATTTCAGCGCATCGCCCGCATGGATGGTCAGCTTCGCATTCGGCTGAGGATAGTCACCCGTCAAGCGCGCGATGATGTCGCGGTCGATTTCCACCACATGCAGATGATTCAATTTTTTTAGCAGTGGGCGGGTCAACGCGCCTAACCCGGGTCCGATTTCAACCATGTTGTCGTTTATTTCCGGTCGAATCGCTCCGACGATGTCGGCGATGATATTCTCGTCCACCAGAAAATTCTGGCCAAAACGCTTCTTGGCTTGATGACTCATCTCAGCAACCCCATAAAGCTTTTCAGTGCAGGCTCATACGCGTCGCGTGTGATGCCGGAGCTAAATTTCTTTTTGGCTTTATGCATTTTACAAAACCGTCCTTCCGCAGATTAAACAGATTTCCACAATCGAAAAAAATCTGCGTGTGGATTGATTATGGGGTTATTGATGCTAAACGATCAAATTGCGCCATCTGCGAGGCGACCGCAATGGCTTCGAGCAAGCTGCCTTTGTCCGCACGGCCCGTGCCTGCAAGATCGAGTGCCGTGCCGTGATCCACCGAAGTACGGATGATAGGCAGACCTAACGTGACATTCACTCCCTGACCGAAACTCGCGTGCTTCAGTACCGGCAGCCCCTGGTCGTGATACATGGCAAGCACGCAATCGCATTGCAGAAGCTTGTCCTGCGTGAACAGCGTGTCAGCGGGCAGCGGCGCGCTGACATGCATGCCTTCCGCACGCAACCTGTCCAGCACCGGGATCATCACGTCGATCTCCTCACGCCCTATGTGTCCGCCTTCGCCTGCGTGGGGGTTCAGCCCCGCCACCAGTATGCGCGGGCGAGTGATGCCGAAGCGGCGCTGCAAGTCGAGATGAAGGATGCGCAACACGTCTTCCAGCAACACTGTTGTGATCGCATCCGGCACATCCCGTAGCGGCAAGTGCGTCGTCACCAGCGCAACGCGCATCCCGCCGCCTGTCAGCATCATCACCACCCGCGGTGTACCCGTCAGTTCGGCCAGAAATTCGGTATGCCCGGTAAAGGGAATTCCGGCATCGTTGATGATGCCTTTGTGTACGGGTGCTGTCACCATGCCGGAAAATTCGCCCGTCTGGCAACCCTCTACTGCGCGTCGCAGCGTTGCCAGCACATATGCACTGTTATCAATGTTTAATTCTCCAGGAACAGAGGGGACTGCGAGCGGGACATGTATAACAGTTAGTGAGTGGTCAGTAGTCAGTGGTCCGTTTTGCTTTTTCGACTCGCCACTTTTTTCTTTCCACTTATCAGCCTCTGCCCCCCACTCACTACTGCCTACTTGCCACTCTCTGATCGTCAGGTCGATGCCCAGCTGCGCGGCACGCTGTTGCAACAGATGCCTGTCGGCAATCACGACTACGTCCGACCCGGCAAGCTGCACGCAAAGATCCGGACCTATGCCAGCCGGCTCACCCGCCGTGATGACCAGCGGCTTAGGTTTATTTCTGATCATCGCCAAGGTGATACTCGATAAACGCACGGTCGCGCAGTTGACGCAACCAGTCCTGATAAAGCTCTTCGGATTTGAAGGAACCGATCGCCATACGCGCCTGCTGGCGTTTCTGCTGGTCGGAAACGTCGGTATTGCGCCTTCCCAGCACCTGAATCAAATGCCAGCCAAACTGGGTTTCCACCATACCGATCTCGCCAACCTTCAATTTGTTCATCGCCTCTTCAAACTCAGGCACCGTCTGTCCGGGTGACAGCCAGTCCAGATCGCCGCCTTGTTGCGCGCTGCCATCCTGCGAATAACGCTTTGCTTCCTCGGCAAAATCGGCTCCGTTATCGATGCGCTTCTTGATTTCCAGAATGCGCTTCTTGGCCTCGGCTTCCGTGACGATTTCGCTGGTCTTGATCAGGATATGGCGCGCATGGGTTTGCGTTATCACTACAGGCGCGCTGCCGTTGCGCTTTTCAACCAGCTTGAGTATGTGAAAACCGCTCGGGCTGCGCAACACAGACGTGTTCTGTCCGGGTTTCAGCGTCTTCAATTCATCAAGAAAGAGCGGCGGGATACGATCGGCTGGACGCCAGCCCAGATCTCCGCCTTTGAGCGCATCGTTCGCATCCGAAGTACCCGCCGCCACTTGCGCAAAGTCAGCACCTCCGGCCAGTTGGGCCAGTGCACGATCCGCGCGTTCACGGGCAGCCTTAATCTTGTCTGCACTGGCCTGTTCAGGCACCACCACCAGAATGTGCGCCAGATGATACTCTTCATTCTCAAGCCCCATCTTGGATTTATTCGCGAGATAATTATCCACTTCGCTATCGCTGATGACCAGTTTGCTCTCGACTTCGCGCTCCCGCAACTTGCTAGCTACGATTTCCGAGCGTATTTCTTCCCTGAACTTTTTGACATCCACGCCTTCAGCCGTGAGCTTGGCAAGAAACTCGGCCAGCGTAGCAAAATTATTTTGTTTGGCTATGCGCGTCAACGCCAGATCCAGCTGTGTATCATCCACACGCACCCCGCTTTCCTTGGCATACTGAGCCTGCAACATGTCAGTAATCATGCGCTCGAGTATCTGCTTTTGCAGTATGCTCTGTTCCGGCAAAGGTGTGCCCTGCTTCTGCAGTTCGCTGATGACAGTTCGCACCCGCTCTGCCAGCTCGTGTTTGGTAATCACATCACCGTTTACCACCGCCACGACTTTGTCTATTGTCGCCACTTGTGACTGCGGATCATTTTTCTCAGCAGCAAAGACGGGGTTTAATACCAGCAGCGCTGCGCCAAGAAGAACAGATATTTTTATATTGGACATAGTCATCTTTCGTACTTCAATAATTAAGGAACACTTGCAGGAGTCGTCTTCGTATAGCCTGGCACACTCTGTTTAAGCAACGCCATCGGGTCCGATCCTACTTTGATCAGATCGTTCAATTCCAGCTGCACAAGGAACCCGGTATCATTTATCGGGACAGCCGCGCCTGCACTGTTTACACCCAGACCGGCAACAAAGCTGTGCGCCACGATGCGCAGCGTCCAGCATTCCTGCTCGTACTCAAGCCCGGCAACCCCGTTGATCAGCATCTTGTCCAGGAAGGAATAGTTCCATTGCCCCACTGCGTGCCAATGTCTGGACAACGGCCATTGTCCGGAAATATTGATCTGGCGCAACGCGGGCGCTGCCACCGCATAGTTGAGCCCGCCTATCGTGGTATAGGGGACGCCGTAAATAGTCGGATAGACAACGCCGTTGACCACGGCGCTGCCTGTCGGGTTGGCGATGCCGGGAATCAGCGCGCCGACTGTATTGGCGAAAAAGCGGTAACCCAGGTTGAACACCTTGCCAGCTTCGGGACGATAGCTGGTCGTGACATTGTAGTGCTGAACCGCAGACAGAGCGGGACTATACTGCAACTCGCTGTCAAACGACCAGACCGAATTGATGCGACCGGATGCGCCCATCAGGATGTCTGATTTGTTGTTCGATGTGGTGGGCGCAACCAGATTGACCCTTGGTGTGCTGAAACTGAAGATCTCGGCCACCGACAGCTTCAGGTGTTCAATGCCGTCAGTCTGTCCGAGAAAGCGCGAGGTCAACCCCAGCGTGACCTGATTTGCGTCGCCAATGCGGTCGTTGCCTATGAAGCGGTTCTCGGTGAACATCTGTGGAAAAGTCAACGGAACCTGTGCGGTATCAAAAACCGGCAACTGGTCCTGGTTCCTGTAGGGCACGTACACGTAATACGCACGCGGTTCCAGGGTGTTCACATAATTTCCACCTTGAATGGTCGTGTCCCTTTCGAATGACATGCCGCTATCCATGCTGAACATCGGCAGGGTGCGGGTTGTATCGGGTATCGCCGTCGCGTTGTTGATCCCCATCACGTACTGCGTACTGTTCAGGGTAAACTTCGGTGTGACGTAATACCCCGGAGCGCTGACCAGGGGATAACTGACGCTGGGGGCTATCACCAGTCGTTGGGCGTTCACTGCCGTGGGATGAATAAAATCCTCATATTCACCCGCAAAGGTAAAATTGACATCGCCGAAATCACGTTGCCCCTTCAGCGTGATCTGGGGCAGCATCGCATAGGGTATCGCAATCGGCGCCAAGGGGTTCTGCAATGCCTGGAACTGTTGCAGACGCACCGTGCTGTTCCACCAGTCAGCGTTATAGTTAAGCTCCGCATCCTGCAACAGGTCAACCTGCGAGGTCGCGTTTACCGTGTCGGCCAGATCCAGATAATAGGCGCTGTCCGAGACATGGTTGTAATTGATGCTGCCGGTCAATCCACCGCCAAACGATTCGTTGTGTAGCAGACTGAAGTGGGTGCGATTCGTGCCGGTTATTGCATCGGAGGGCAATATATCCGCCTGAACCACACCCGAATAATTTGGCTCCAGATAGCGGAATTCGTTGTTCAGCTGTATGCCGCGTTTAGCCAGAATGCGCGGTGTAAAGGTCGCATCGTAGTTCGGCGCGATATTCCAGTAATAAGGCAGACTAAGCTCGCTGCCGCTGTTTGTGGTGCCGCCGAATATCGGCGACAAAAAACCTGACCTGCGCTGGTTGCCCAGCGGAAAATCCATATATGGCGAATAAAGAATGGGCACATCCATGAATTCCACCCAGGCATTTTGCGCGATGCCCACCTGTTGTGCGTGGTCTATGTCCAGACTGTCCATTTTGACCAGCCAGTCCTGGTCACCGGCACGGCATGTTGTATAAGTCGCGTTGTCCAGGCTGTAATGCTGCTGGTCCTGTATGTGCGCAATGTCGCCAGTACCGCGACCACCAGTCTCCCTGATAAAAAACAGCGGCTGCTCCATGAAGCCTGCATGTGTATCCATATTCAGTTTCATATAAGGGCCGCTCATGGTGCTGCCCTTTTGCTGGAGCACCACCGAACCGAACCCCTCAGCATCGCTCGTTTCCTGGTTATACAACAGGCGGTCTGCGCGCACACTCTCATCGTCCTTGGTCAGAATGGCATTTCCGGTTGCGTCGACCTGATCTTTCTGGCTGCCCGTCAGATTATCCGCTTCCAGAAAAACAGGTGCATCCTGCGTGACAGAACCCTTGTTGCTTTGTGGCGGACGTGACTCTTCAGCCACCGCAGGATGGGAAAAAACGCAAAGCAAGGTGAGCGCAACAGGCTTGAGACGGAACCGCATAATATCGATAAGGTGGTAAACTTTTGCAAGTTTACCATTAAGCACAGTCCAAAAGCCCATTATGCAACGTCAGCAACAACTCACCCTATGGCTGAAAAGCCTGTTTCCCGGCGAAACATTCAGCATTGCACCTGCTTCCGCTGACGCCAGCTTCCGCCGTTACTTCCGCGCCAGCTTCAATGACCGCACCCTGATCGCAATGGACGCACCGCCCGAACACGAGGACTGCCGACCGTTTCTTCACGTCGCTCATCTGTTCGAAAAGGCCGGCGTCCATGTACCGCATGTGTATGCAGAGGACCTGACGCAGGGGTTTCTGTTGCTGTCCGATCTTGGCAACACCACTTATCTGCAAGCGCTGAATGCAGAAAATGCGCGCTCGTTGTATAGCGCAGCGACCCGCGCACTGATCAAAATTCAGCTTGCGTCCAATGACAAAGAATTACCGCCTTATGACGAAGCGCTGTTGTTGCGCGAGATGCGCCTGTTCCCCGAGTGGTATATCAGCAAACATCTTGGCGTGAAACTCACCGACGCACAGAACGCAAAGCTTGAAACCGTCTTCGCGCGCATCGTTGCCAACAATCTCGCACAGCCTAGCGTCTATGTGCACCGCGATTATCACTCGCGCAATCTGATGGTCGTGGATACCCTCTCTCCTAGCTCTCTCCCGCAAGCGGGAGAGAGCGACAATGACTCTCCACGCGAGTTCCTCGTTAACCCCGGCATCATCGACTTTCAGGATGCGGTCTACGGGCCGATCACCTACGATCTGGCTTCACTGTTCAAGGATGCCTATATCAAATGGGATGAGGAAGAAATCATCGACTGGCTGATCGGCTACTGGGAAAAGGCGCGGCAAGCAGGTCTTCCGGTGCAGGAAGACTTCGGCGAGTTCTATCGTGATTTCGAACTGATGGGCGTGCAGCGCCACATCAAGGTGTTGGGCATTTTTGCGCGCCTGTACCACCGCGATGGCAAAGACGGCTACCTGAAAGACATGCCGCTGGTGATGCAGTACCTGCGCGCAGCCTGTGCGCGCTATGTGGATCTCAAGCCACTATTCAACCTGCTCAATGAACTTGAACCACCCGATGAAGCACCGACGGGGTACGGATTTTAACATGACAAGGCATAACCTTATGGCACTGCATGTCGCCCTCACCCTAACCCTCTCCCGTAAACGGGCGAGGGAACGAACGTGGAAAGCACAAAACCCATGATCGCCATGATATTGGCCGCAGGTCGCGGCGAGCGCATGCGCCCGTTGACCGACCACACACCCAAACCGTTGCTGAAAGCCGGCGGCAAGCCGCTGATCGTCTGGCATATTGAAAGACTCGTCGCAGCCG
>VFSW01003281.1_pt1 | contig 24296 bp, 19 predicted proteins | sample 5358111 | NCBI WGS metagenome assembly VFSW01 (sample SAMN11554181, study PRJNA540505) | mine drainage metagenome | isolation source: sediment from site ElyBrook_90M | place: USA: Ely Copper Mine, Vershire, VT | collected 2017
TTCGCCTACGACTGGTCGCGCGAACTCGCCACCTGCAAGCCCGAGTATTACCGCTGGGAACAATGGCTGTTCACCAAGCTGTTCGCCAAGGGCCTGGTCTATAAGCGCACCGCGCCGGTCAACTGGTGTCCCAAGGATCTCACCGTGCTGGCTAACGAGCAGGTCATCGAAGGCCGTTGCTGGCGTTGCGATACAGCGGTGGAGCGAAAAGAAATACCGCAATGGTTCATGAAGATAACGAACTATGCCGATGAGTTGCTCGAAGAGTTGAATACGCTTGATGGGTGGCCTGATGCGGTGCGTACCATGCAGCGCAACTGGATTGGCAGGTCCGAGGGTGTTGAATTGAAATTCCTGGTTGATTCCACCCTCACCCCAACCCTCTCCCCGGCGGGGAGAGGGATCGAGGGGGAGGGGATTGGTGATAAGGAAAGCCTCAGCGTCTACACCACCCGCCCCGACACGCTCATGGGCGTCACTTATGTCGCCGTCGCCGCCGAGCACTCGCTGGCGCTACGCGCCGCCGCCGCGAACGAGAAGCTGGCGGCTTTCATTGCCGAATGCAAACACACCGAGACCGCCGAGGCGGCGCTCGAAACGATGGCAAAGAAGGGCGTCGATACCGGTCTTAAAGCACTGCATCCGATTACCGGCGAGGCGGTGCCGATCTGGGCCGCCAATTTCGTGCTGATGGGTTACGGCAGCGGCGCGGTCATGGCCGTGCCGGCGCACGATCAGCGCGACTGGGAGTTCGCGAAAAAATACGGCCTCGGCATCAAGCAGGTGATCCATCCCGGCGATGGCAGTGCCGTCGATCTCGCCACAGGCGCCTTCGTCGAGAAGGGCGTGCTCAAGGATTCCGCGCAGTTTTCCGGGCTGAATTCCGCGCAGGCCTGCGCGGACATCGCCACGCATCTGGAAGCGCACGGCAAAGGTCGCCGCCAAGTGCACTACCGTCTGCGCGACTGGGGCGTGTCGCGGCAACGGTACTGGGGCGCGCCGATCCCGATCATAAACTGCCCGGCCTGCGGCGAAGTGCCCGTGCCCGAGGATCAGTTGCCGGTAGTGCTGCCGGAGGACGTCAACTTCGAGGGCGTCGGTTCGCCGATCAAGAAGATGCCGGCGTTTTATCAGACCCATTGTCCGACCTGCGGCGGCCCTGCCGAGCGCGAGACCGACACCTTCGACACCTTCATGGAATCGTCGTGGTATTACGCGCGCTTCGCCTGCCCGGACAACGCTGCGGCGATGCTCGATCGGCGCGCCAACTACTGGCTGCCGGTGGACCAGTACATCGGCGGCATCGAACACGCCATTCTGCATCTGCTGTACGCGCGCTTCTTTCATAAATTGATGCGCGATGCGGGGCTGGTGACGAGCGATGAGCCTTTCAAGAAGTTGCTCACGCAGGGCATGGTGCTCAAAGACGGCAGCAAGATGTCCAAGTCCAAGGGCAATACCGTCGACCCGCAGCAACTCATCGAACAATACGGCGCCGACACCGTGCGGGTGTTCATCATGTTCGCCGCGCCGCCGGAGATGTCGCTGGAGTGGAGCGATTCGGGTGTGGAGGGCGCGCACCGGTTTTTGAAGCGGCTCTGGGTGTTCGGCCATGAAAACCGAGGGATTCTCCAACAGTTGTCCAGGGAGCCTTTACCAGTAAGATGGGCCGTCGGCAATACGGAAAAACCTGCGACTGTACGCCGACTTGTCCACGAGAATCTGCAAAAGGCCCAGGCTGATTTTCAGAAATACCAATTCAATACCGTGGTCTCTGCGGCAATGAAAATTTTGAACGCGCTTGAGGATCTCAATCACGCGCCTGGCACACAGGCTAATGTCAATGCAATCGTCTTTGTGACCCATGAGGGCTTGGGAATTTTGTTGCGGTTGCTCGCTCCAATCGCACCACATATCGCGCATCATCTCTGGCGCGAGTTAGGCTACGGCGAGGATATCCTGCGGGCTCCCTGGCCCGAGGCGGACGCCGCCGCCTTGGCTCGCGATAGTCTCGAGCTCGTGGTGCAGGTCAACGGCAAGCTGCGCGGCCGCGTCAGTGTGCCTGCGGGCAGCGACAAGGCCGCCCAGGAAAGCGCCGCGCTCGCGGATGCGGCGGTGCTGCGCTTCATCGATGGGCAGGCGGTGAAGAAAGTGGTGGTGGTGCCGGGCAAGCTGGTGAATATTGTTATCTGAAGGCTAGGTGATGCGAGATACAAGCTGCAAGCTGCAAGCTACAAGCTGCGGGGCCAGACAAGGTGCCCGCGTATCGCGATGCGCCTTACATCTTGTATCTTTTATCGTGTATCTGTCGTTATCCGCCTGCGGCTTTCATCCGCGCGGCGACACGGTGCTACCGACGTTCATGGCCAAGACCTACATTCAAGGCGCGACGACTTACAGCGATCTGGAAACCGATTTGCACCGCGCGCTCGATAGCGCCGGCGTGCAGGTCATCGCTGTGCCGCAGGACGCGACGGCACAGCTGCGCATCCTGCATGAGATATTCGCCCAGCGCGTGCTGAGTGTATCGGTCGCCGGTGTGGCGATCGAATATGAACTCTCCTACACGGTCGACTTCGAGGTGACGAATGCGGCCGGTAAGACGCTGCTGGCGCACCAGTCTCAGACACTGACCCGCGACTTCACTTTCAGCGAAACACAAATGCTCGGCAAGACCAATGAAGATGATCTGCTGCATGGAGAGATGCGCCACGAGATGGTGCGGCGCATCCTGCGGCGTATCGAACGGGCGCCGGGGAAATAGCCTGCGGGGCGAGCCGGACGCAGTTACGTCCGCCACGACGTGGGCGGGTTACGCGGCGCTGATTAGCCCTACATCATTTGCATTATTGATGAGATGAAACTCAAACCCGAACAACTCGCGTCGCATCTGCAACGACCGTTGGCGTCGGTTTATGTATTGAGCGGCGACGAACCACTGCTGGTACAGGAGGCCGCCGATGCGATCCGCGCCGCCGCCCGCGCCCAGGATTATAGCGAACGCAACGTGCTGTGCGTCGAAACCGCGTTCGACTGGAATGCGCTGACCCAAGCCGCCACCAGCCTGTCGCTGTTTTCCGAAAGGCGCCTGCTGGAACTGCGCATGCCCACCGGCAAGCCCGGCGACGCCGGCAGCAAGGCCTTGCAGGCCTACGCCGAACGCCCCGCCGAGGACACCGTGCTGCTGGTGATCTGCGGCAAACTCGAAACAGCCTCACGCAACAGCAAATGGCATCAGGCGTTGGAGCAGGTCGGCGTGGCCGTGCAAGTCTGGCCGGTGGAGGTGCGCGCGCTGCCAGCGTGGATCGGTCAGCGTATGCAGCAGAAAGGCTTGCAGCCGAGCCGCGCTGCCGTGGCGCTGCTTGCCGAGCGCATCGAAGGCAACCTGCTCGCCGCAGTACAGGAGATCGACAAGCTGGCGTTGCTGCATGGCGCGGGCCCCGTCGATGCCGACGCGGTCAGTGCGGCGGTCTCCGACAGCGCGCGTTTCGATATATTCATTCTGGTCGACGCCGCCCTCGAAGGCGCCGCCGCCCGCGTGGTGCGCATTCTCGATGGTTTGCGCGAGGAGGGCGTGGAGCCGGTACTGCTGGTGTGGGCCCTGGCGCGCGAACTGCGTCAACTGGCGACGATCGCCGCGCAGCTCGCCGCGGGTGGTTCAATGGGAGCCGCCCTGGCGAGGCAGAAAGTCTGGGATAAGCGCAAGTCCCTGATCGAGCGTGCCGTCAAACGCCACGACGCGGCCGGCTGGCAAACGCTGCTCCGGCACTGCGCACGTATCGACCGGATGGTCAAGGGCATGGCGCCGGGCGATGCTTGGGATGAACTGGTACAATTGGCGCTGGCCGTGGCGGGGAAGGACGTACTCAGCACCCAGCACTAGGTTTTTGATTATGAGCACACACACACAAGCAGCAGTCTTCGATCTTGCCGCGTACATGAATGACGTCGGCCGGCGTGCGCGGGCGGCCGGTCGGCTGATGTCCTGCGCCGAGAGCGCGGCGAAGAATGCCGCACTGATCGGGATGGCCGATGAACTGGAGCGATCCGCCGTACAACTGAGCAAAGAAAACCGTAAGGATCTCGACGCCGGTCTCGCGAACGGTCTCGACGCGGCGCTGCTGGATCGCCTTGAGCTCAACACGGCGCGTATCGCCGCCATGGCCGAGGGCCTGCGGCAGATCGCGGCGCTGCCCGATCCGGTCGGCGAGATCAGCGATCTCAAGTACCGTCCCTCCGGCATTCAGGTCGGCCGCATGCGCGTGCCGCTGGGCGTCATCGGTATCATTTACGAATCGCGGCCCAACGTCACCGCCGACGCCGCCGGCCTGTGTCTGAAGTCCGGCAATGCCGCGATCCTGCGCGGCGGATCCGAGGCGATTCATTCCAATCAGGCCATCGCCGCGTGTATCCGCACCGGTCTCAAGAATGCCGGGCTGCCCGAGGATGCCGTGCAGGTCATCGAGACCACTGACCGCGAGGCCGTCAGTCTCCTGGTGCGCATGAAGGGCTTTGTCGATGTCATCGTGCCGCGCGGCGGCAAGGGTCTGATCGAGCGTGTCAGCCGCGATGCGCGGGTGCCGGTCCTCAAGCATCTGCACGGCGTGTGCCACGTCTACATCGACGTCAAGGCCGATGATGCCAAGGCATTAGCCGTGGCCTTCAACGCCAAGTGCCAGCGCTACGGCACCTGCAACACGATGGAAACCTTGCTGGTGGCCGAATCGGTCGCGGCGCGCATCCTGCCGCAACTGGCGACGCTGTATCGCGAGGCCGGTGTCGAACTGCGCGGCTGCGCGCGCACCCGCGCCATCCTGCCCGATAGCGTGCCCGCCACCGAGGCGGACTGGGACGAGGAATATCTCGCGCCGATTCTGTCGATACGTGTTGTCGACGGCCTGGATCAGGCCATGGAACACATTCACGCGCACGGTTCCAACCACACCGATGCCATCGTCACCGAGGATCTGTCGCACGCGCGCCGCTTCCTGCGCGAAATCGATTCCAGTTCGGTGATGGTCAACGCCTCGACACGTTTTGCCGACGGTTTCGAATATGGACTCGGCGCCGAGATCGGCATCAGCACCGACAAGCTGCATGCGCGCGGGCCGGTCGGCCTGGAAGGCCTGACCTCATTGAAATATATCGTGCTCGGCGACGGACATGTACGGAAATAACAGCAGCGAGTCGCAAGTGGCAGGTAGCAAGGACAATCCGCGCGGCCCCCGTACTGCTTCATCCTCGCCACTCGCCACTTGCCACTTGCGACTCGAATGATCGGTATCCTTGGTGGTACCTTCGATCCGATTCACCATGGCCATCTGCGTTGTGCGCAGGAGTTGCTGCAGGATCTGCCACTGGATGAGATCCGCCTGGTTCCCAGTCGTATACCACCGCACCGTGATACACCGCATGCCAGCCCCGAGCAGCGTCTGCGGATGCTGAAAGCGGCAGTGGATGGCGCGCCGGGGTTGCTGGTCGATGACCGCGAACTGTCGCGCGATGGTCCTTCCTACACGGTGGATACGCTGCACAGTATGCGTGCCGAGCTTGGCGCCACGTCCTTGTGTCTGATCGTCGGCATGGATGCCTTCAACGGTCTGGACAGCTGGCACCGCTGGCAGGAGTTGATCGGTCTGGCGCACATCGTGGTGGCGCACCGTCCCGGTTGGTTGTCACCGCGGACCGGCGCGGTGGCCGAGTTGCTGAGCAGCCACGCGGCGCAAAGCGCGGCCGAACTGCGTGCATGGCCGGCCGATCGCATTCTGCCTTGGCCGATCACCGCGCTGGATATTTCAGCCTCCGCCATCCGGGCCCAGGTCGCCGCCGGAAAGAGCCCGCGCTTTCTGGTGCCGGATGCGGTGGCGCGGATCATCGCAGCGGAAGGATTGTATGCAGCGATGGCGTAGGGCGGGTATTAACCCGCCATGGCCATATTGACTCTTGGCGTTCTTGGCGTTCTTGGCGGTTCAATGGGTTTTTATATATTTATCGGGTTCACTTTTCGTTTATTAGAGATTGAATTATGCAACTGCCCCGTTTGAAGAAGCTGATCATCGATGCCCTGGAAGAGTTGAAGGCCATCGATATCAAAGTGCTGGATGTGCGCGGCAAGACCAGCTTTACCGATCTGATGGTGATCGCGTCCGGCACCTCGAATCGTCACGTCAAGTCGATTGCCGACAATGTCGTGGTCAAGGCCAAAGCCGCCGGCATCCGCCCGCTGGGTGTGGAGGGCGAGCGCGAAGGCGAATGGGTGCTGGTCGATCTCGCCGACGCCGTCGTCCATGTGATGCAGCCGACCATGCGTGATTTCTACAACCTGGAGAAGCTCTGGGCCGTGGCGGGTGAGACCGAGGTGGGCGGGGCGCCGGTTGCGGCGATGAAGAAAACCGCGATGAAGAAAGCCGTGACCAAGAAAGTTGCGGCGAAGAAAGCGGCGCCGAGAAAACCCGCCGCGAAGCCACCTGCTGCGACCAAGAAGCGCGCGCCGCGCGCGAAGAAAACCTGACGGGCTTAGGTGCGTGCGGCACGCCGAGGATTGTTTTCAGAGGTTCATGACGAACTCAAAAATAAAAGTTGACAGTCGGGAATGCGCATTCATCTGATCGCCGTCGGCAACCGCATGCCCGCTTGGGTGACTGAGGGTTACCGCGAATACGCCCAGCGTCTGCCGCCGGAATGCGCACTGGTCTTGCAGGAGATCGCGCCGGGCAAGCGCGGCAAGGGCGCCGATCTGGAACGCATCCGCAGTGACGAAGGCGCGCGCATGCTCGCCGCGCTGCCGCGCACAGTGCATGTTGTGACGCTGGATGTCGCCGGCGGTTCCTGGAGCACGGAGGCCTTGTCGCGACAACTGGCGCACTGGCTGCAAGGTGGCCGCGACCTGGCGTTGCTGGTGGGCGGGCCCGAAGGCCTGTCGGCAGACTGCCGGAGTCGCGCCGATCAGAGCTGGTCCTTGTCGCCGCTGACGCTGCCGCACCCGTTGGTGCGGGTGGTGGTGGCGGAACAACTGTATCGGGCGTGGAGTGTGTTGCAGGGGCATCCTTATCATCGGGAATGAGCTCCTCTCCCTGCGGGATTGGCGGGTGCGAAGCCGCGGATTTTTCCAATGAGATAAATTGAGGCGCGCGTTCATGACCCAACCTCCCGACATCTACCTCGCCTCTGCCTCGCCGCGGCGCCGTGAACTGCTGGCGCAGATCGGTGTCGACTTTGAAACTTTGGCGGTGGCGGTCGAGGAGCGCCGCGCCCCCGGCGAGACGCCGGTGGACTATGTGCGGCGCGTGGCGCTGGATAAGGCGCAGGCCGGATGCGCGCTGCTGAATGCGCGGGTGCCGCGACCGGTGCTGGGCGCGGACACCGAGGTGGTGATCGAGGATGAAGTGCTGGGCAAGCCGCGGGATCGCGACCATGGTCTGGCGATGTTGACGCGGCTGTCCGGCCGGTCGCACGAGGTGCTGAGTGCGGTTACTGTGGTGACGGGGGCCCGAGTGCTGACGCACCTGTCGCGCAGCATTGTCAGCTTCCGGACGCTGACGGCGGCGGAATGCGCCGCGTACTGGGCGACCGGTGAGCCGGTGGGCAAGGCCGGCGGCTATGCCATCCAGGGTCGCGGTGCGCTGTTTGTCAGTGACCTGCGCGGCAGTTATTCGGGTGTGATGGGCTTGCCGCTGTGCGAGACCGGGGAACTGTTGCGGGCGTTGGGGATCGATCTGCTGGGAGGCGTCGGCGAGTGACGGCATCACAGAATTTAACTTGCCAGTACGCGCCGGCTCCGTGAAACTGCGTCCATGAGCGAAGAGATACTGATCAACGTCACTCCACGGGAAACGCGCGTGGCCTTGGTCGAAAATGGCGCGCTCAACGAGGTGTTCATCGAGCGTACCGGTCGGCGCGGTCTGGTGGGTAATATCTACAAGGGACGGGTCAACCGGGTGCTGCCGGGCATGCAGGCGGCCTTTGTCGACATCGGCTTGGAACGGGCGGCGTTTCTGCATGCGTCCGATGTGGCGTCCCTGCCGGACGACGACCATGCCATGGTCGAGCGCCGCATCGAAACCATTTCCGAACTGTTGCGCGAAGGTCAGGAACTGCTGGTGCAGGTGGTCAAGGACCCGCTCGGCAGCAAGGGCGCGCGTCTCACCACGCATATCACTATCCCGTCGCGCTATTTGGTCTACCTGCCCGACGCCGGGAACATCGGCGTCTCCAGCAAGATCGAAACCGAAACTGAACGGGCGCGTCTCAAACAGATCCTCCAGGAGGCGATACAGCCGCAGGACAGCGGCGGTTATATCGTGCGCACCGCTGCGGAAGGTGCCTGCGCTGAGGCCTTGCGGCAGGACCGGGTGTTTTTGCGCAAGCTCTGGTTATCGATTCAGGAGCGGGTCGCAACGGTAACGCCGGGCTCGATGGTCCATGAGGATCTGACCTTGTCCCTGCGGGCCCTGCGTGACTGGGCCAGCAGCACCATCGAGAAGGTGCGCATCGATTCGCGCGAGTCCTATCTGCGCGCGATCGAATTCACCCAGCAATACATCCCCGAGATCACGCACACGCTGGAGCATTATCCCGGCGAGCGGCCGATCTTCGATTTGTTCGCTGTCGAGGATGAAATCCATAAAGCTCTGGAGCGCAAGGTGCAGCTCAAATCGGGCGGCTATCTTATTATCGATCAGACCGAGGCGCTCACCACCGTTGACATCAATACCGGCGCCTTTGTCGGCAGCCGCAATCTCGAAGAGACCATATTCAAAACCAATCTGGAAGCGGCGCAAGCCATCGCCCGGCAACTGCGGTTGCGCAATCTGGGCGGCATCATCATCATTGACTTCATCGATATGGCCCAAGAAGAACACAAGCAGCAGGTGCGGCGCGCTCTGGAGCGCAGCCTGGAAAAAGATCACGCGAAGAGTCACATCAGCGGCGTATCGGCGCTCGGGCTGGTGGAAATGACGCGCAAACGCACCCGCGAAAGCCTGGAACATATTCTCTGTACCCCGTGTCCAACCTGCGGCGGACGCGGTTCGCTGAAAACCGCCGAGACCACCTGTTACGAAATCTTTCGCGAAATCCTCCGCGAAGCGCGGCAGTTCGATGCCCAGAAATTGCTGGTGCTGGCGTCCCAGGAAGTGGTCGATCTGGTGCTCGATGAAGAGTCGGCCAGCCTAGCGGAACTGGAACAGTTTGTCGGCAAGCCGATCCGCTTTCAGGCCGAGGCTTTGTATAATCGAGAGCAGTACGATGTGGTATTGCTGTGATGTCCAGGTACTGTATTGATGCTAGACGCGGAGGCGCGGAAAACGCAGAGAATATGCCGGTTGTTTCGCCATGTCTGTGCATCCTGCGCGGCGCGACGGCAAGAACGCCTGCTATTGGCCGCGCCCATCGACCCACCGCGCGCGCGCTGACCCCCTCCGATATCTGAAATGCTACGTCGCGTCTTTTCCCTGGCCTGGCTATTGGTCGCGATCATCCTGATCGGTGTTGCGGGGCTGCTCAGTGTGGCGCGCACCTGGCTGCCGCAGTTCGGCGCGCAGCGTGCCGAAGTGCAGCGGTGGGTGAGCCAGGCCGTCGGTCAGCCGGTACAGATCGATGCGCTCGACGCCGAATGGCGCGGCCTGTATCCGGTACTGCATTTGCGCGGGGTACGCCTGCTCGACCCGAAAACGCATCATACACTGCTGCATTTCACGGAATTACGCGTTGCCGTCGATCCCTATGCGGCGTTGTACCGATGGCGGGTACAGGTGCATGCCCTGAGCGTCATTGGCGCGCGTCTGTCCGTGGAGCGCCGCAGCGACGGTTCGTTCGCCGTGCTCGGCTTTGGGGAAATGCCGAACAACAAAGCCGACAGTGCGGCGGTGTTAGGCTGGTTTGCCACCCAGCCGGAATTGAGTCTGCTGCGCAGTGAAATTCATTGGCGCGATGCGCTCGCGGCGGCACCGCTGTTATTTACCGCCGTCGACATCAAACTTGAAAATGACGGCACGCGCCATAAGCTGGTCGTTGTCACGCGGTTGCCGCAGAGTCTGGGCAGCAAGCTACGTTGCGTGCTTGACTTCGCCGGCGACTTCGCCGCACCGGCGCAGTGGTCAGGCGGATTCTATCTGCATGGTACCGACATGCAACTCGCCGCCTGGCTGCGCGGTCGCGCCTACGCCGGCATGACATTGGCGGACGGCACGGCGGATGTCGAATTGTGGGGCGCGCTTCAGGACCTGCGGCTGCAGGCTCTGACGGGTAGCGTGCGCATGCGGAAACTGCGACTGGCCGGCGCAACCGCCCCGGCACTGAGCAGGCTGAGCGGGCGACTGCGTTTCAAAAGGGACGCAAGATCCTGGCGCATCGATGTCGAGGACCTGCACCTTGCGCGCGGCGCGCAGGAGTGGCCGGTAAGTGGTTTCAGTCTGCGGCAGCGTACTTTGGCGGACAACAGTCAGCGGATATACGATGCCGGCTTCGATTTCCTGCGTTTGCGGGATGTCAGCGACCTGGCCCAACTTGGCAGTGTGCTGCCCGCGTCCACGCAGGCCATGCTTGCCGGCCTGGCTGTCACGGGTGACATGCGCGACCTGCGCGCGCAGCTGCAATTCCACGATGATACGCTGCAACACTATTATTTGGCAGCGCGTCTACTGGCGTTGACAGCCCATGCCTGGCAAAACATACCGGCGCTGTCCGGGGTCACTGGAATGATCGAGGGCACCGATAGCGAGGGGCGGCTGCGGCTCGACAGCCACCCGTTCAGTATTGATCTGCCCAAACTGTTCCGGCAGCCGCTGCAGTTGCGCGATCTCAGCGGCGACATCGAATGGCGGCACTATCCCGCGCTGTTGCGCATCCAGGCGGCGCGACTGGTGGCCGACAACCCCGATCTGCATACCGAAACGCGCTTCAGTCTCGATCTGCCGCAGGTCGGCAAGCCATTCCTGGATATGCAAACAGATTTTGCCGACGGTGCTATCGCCGCGGTGCCGCGCTATCTGCCGGCGCACATCATGTCGCCGGGCGTCGTGGCGTGGCTGGATCGGGCTTTTCTCGGCGGGCGCGTGCGCGACGGTGTCGCATTGTTTCACGGCCGGCCGGCCGATTTCCCCTTCGATGCGCAAAATGGCGTGTTTCAGGTGAGTGTTGATGTCGAGAATGTCGGACTCGAGTATGGCGCCGCTTGGCCGCGCATCGACGGGATCGCGGCGCAGGTGAATTTCACCGATCGCAGCATGGTCATCAACGCTGACCGAGGCAATATCTTCGCCGCCCAGTTGGGAGCTACCCGGGTCAGTATCATGAATCTGCAACACGGCGAATTACAGATCGATGGCGGCGCGCAGGCCGACAATGCCGATCTGTTGAGGTTCCTGCGCGAGTCGCCGCTCTCGGCGCATTATCCGGACACGCTGACCGGACTGACCGCGCGCGGGGCAAGTCATCTGACCTTGTCGTTGAGTCTGCCGCTGGCGTCGCCGCAGAACCTGCCGCTGTTGCTGGGCCGTATCGACTTCAGCGCCGGGACGTTGAGTCTGCCGGGTTTCGATCAGGGCCTGGACGACATCAGCGGGCCGCTGGATTTCACCAATACGGGTCTGTTCAGCACCGGGCTGCGGGCGTCGCTGTCCGGCCAGCCCGTGATGATTACGGCGCAAACTCAGGAGCACGGGCCGAACGCGGGTACCCGGCTTGATCTGCAAGGCCGCGTGGATATCAAGACATTGGCGGCGCGTCTGCCGAGCGCGTTCTGGCGCTTGCTGGAAGGCGGTAGCGACTATCAGGCCAGTCTGTTGTTTGCGCCGCACGGCGCGGCGCCCGTCCTGCATATCGAATCCGCGCTGCGCGGCGTCACGGTGCGCCTGCCCGCGCCGCTCGCCAAGACCGGCAAGGAAACACGACAGTTCAGCATGGATATGCCATTGGACAACACTGGGCATGGTGTGATCACTGCAGACTATGGTGATACGCTGCGCGGCGCTTTTGAAATAAACAGGGCGGCGGGCAAAATCGTTCTGTCGCGCGGCGAGTTGCGCAGCGGCGGTGCTCCGGCGCAATTGCCCGAAACGGCGGGTCTGCGCATTGCCGGAGAATTGGATCAGTTTGATTTCGATGCCTGGCGCGCCGCGCTGCCGTTGGGCAAAAGTACTGATATTGGCCTGAATGCGGCCGACAACATCGACGCGTTGGATATCCATGTGCAGGAGTTCAAGGCCGGCAGCTACACGCTGCATGGCTTGCATCTGGTTGCCGAGCGGCAGCCGGTGCAATGGCAGGTGAATATCGAGAGCGATGCGCTGCGCGGTCGCATTCAGGTTCCGCTGACCTATCCGCAAGACCGGCCGGTTGTCATGACGCTCGATTATCTGCACCTCAATGCCGACAAACCGGACAGCGCGACTGGAAAACCCATCGACCCACGGCAGCTGCCGGCGCTGCAACTGACCGCCAAGCAGTTCGAATATCAAGGTGCCGACTTCGGCACCTTGACGCTGAACACTACGCGCAATGCCGCCGGCATGCATGTAGACAAGGCGCTGGTCGTGTCGCCGGCGCTCACGGCCAGCGCCAGCGGCGACTGGCTCGTTGACAATGCCGCACAATCCTCCAGTTTCAGTATCGATCTGACCGCGCCGCAGTTGGGTGTGCTGTTGAGCAAATTTGGTTATATCGGCAATATCAAGGGCGGCGAGACCGTGGCGAAGATCCAGGCCGATTGGCCGGGTTCGCCAGCGCGGTTCGCGCTGGAACGGCTGCAAGGCACCTTGCACGTGAAGATCAGGAATGGCCGCTTCGTGGATATCGGCACCGGCGCCGGCCGGGTGTTTGGCTTGCTCAGTCTCAATGAATTGCAGCGCCGGCTGCGATTGGATTTCAGCGATCTGTTCAAGAAGGGATTTACCTTCGATGAAATCAGCGGTGATTTTTCCCTAAGGGATGGCAATGCCGTTACCGATAACACCGTTATCAAGGGGCCGGCGGCGCGGATCGCCATCGCGGGACGCACCGGCCTCGCGTCCCGCGATTACGAACAACTGATCACCGTTACACCGCATCTCACCTCCAGTCTGCCGTTGGCTGGGGCGATCGCCAATCCCGGTATCGGCGCTGCGCTGTTTCTGGCGCAGAAACTGTTCGGCAGCCAGATCGAGGCCATCACCAGCTACCAGTACACCGTGCACGGTAGCTGGGATAAGCCTGTGATTGAACGAGTTTACAAATGAGCAACGCCGCGCCCTAATAAATAGGCTGATCCGCCCGGCGCCGAGGCATACGGAAAAGAGTGCGAGATGCCGTGTCCGGACCCGGGTGTGGTATCCTGCGCGCGATATCAAACACCGCTCCCGCCACTATGACCGCTGTCGCTGCGATACAAATGGCCTCTGGGCCGAACGTCAATGCCAACCTGCTGGAGGCCGGCCGTCTCATCGGCCGCGCTGCCGGTGCCGGTGCGCGCCTGGTGGTATTGCCGGAGAACTTCGCCGTCATGGGCATGGCGGAGACCGACAAGGTCGCGATCCGCGAAGCGGATGGACGCGGCCCGATCCAGGATTTTCTGTCCCAGCAGGCCGCGCGTCACGGCATCTGGCTGGTGGGCGGAACCATACCGCTGGTCGCGACGGCTGCCGACAAGGTGCGCGCCGCCTGTCTGCTGTTCGATCCCGGCGGCCGGCGCATCGCGCGCTACGACAAGATCCATTTGTTCGATGTGCGGGTGATTGACAGCGGCGAGCAGTACACCGAATCACAGACCATCGAACCGGGCACCGAGCCGGTCGTTGTCGATACGCCGGTCGGCAGGCTGGGCCTCGCCGTCTGTTACGATCTACGCTTTCCGGAACTGTTTCGTCGTCTGCTCGATGATGGCATGGAGCTGCTGGCCGTACCCTCGGCCTTCACCGCCATCACCGGCCGCGCTCATTGGGAAACCCTGCTGCGGGCGCGTGCCATCGAGAATCTGTGCTATGTCGTGGCCGGTGCGCAGGGCGGCTATCACTTGAATGGCCGCGAGACTCACGGCGACAGCATGATCATCGATCCCTGGGGCGTGATCCTGGATCGCCTGCCGCGAGGCTCTGGTTTTGTCATCGCCGAGGTTGATCGGCGGCGCTTGACCAGTACGCGCAGTAATTTCCCGGCGATCGATCATCGCAGACTGCATTGCAAGTAAATGTAGCCCGGGTTTCGCTACGCTCAACCCGGGCTACCTAATGAATGGTGACTATGAACGACACCCTCGAAATTGCCCGCAACCGTCTCCTCGAACCGACAGGTATCGGTGAACGCGAACTGACTGAAGTGCTGGATCGCGTCATGGGCCATGCCGTGGACAGCGCCGATCTGTATTTTCAGATGAGCCGTCAGGAGTCCTGGATGCTGGAAGACGGCATCGTCAAGGAAGGCAGCCACAACATTGAGCAGGGTGTCGGCGTGCGCGCCATCAGCGGCGAGAAGACCGGCTTCGCGTACTCCGACGAGATCATGCTGCCGGCACTGCTGCAGGCTTCGCAGGCGGCGCGCGCCATTGCGCGCAGCGGCGGCGAAGGGCGCTTGCAGGCTTGGCAGCCGCGTCATGGGCGTGAACTCTACCTGCCTTCCGATCCGATCGAAACGCTTGAGGATCAGGATAAGGTGCGACTGCTGGAATCGATCGACGCCGAGGCGCGCCGCCTCGATCCGCGCGTTACGCAAGTCATCGTCAGCCTCGCCGCTGTGCATGATGTGATTCTGGTGGCGGGCAGTGACGGCACGCTGGCCGGCGATGTGCGCCCGCTGGTGCGTCTCAATGTCAGCGTCATCGCCGAACAGAACGGCCGTCGCGAGCAGGGTAGTTCCGGCGGCGGCGGTCGCGTCGGCTACGGTTATTTTTCCGAACAGGCGCGCGGCTTCGAATATGCGCGCGAAGCGGTGCGTCAGGCGTTGGTGAATCTGGAAGCCGTCGCGGCGCCGGCCGGTACCATGACGGTGGTGCTGGGCCCGGGCTGGCCGGGCGTGCTGCTGCACGAGGCCATCGGCCACGGCCTGGAAGGCGACTTCAACCGCAAAGGCACCTCGGCCTTCGCCGGCAAGCTGGGTCAGCAGGTGGCCTCGCCGCAATGCACCGTGGTCGATGACGGCACGCTGGTGGGCCGGCGCGGCTCGCTGAACATCGACGACGAAGGCACGCTGACGCAGTGCACGACGCTGATCGAGAACGGCATCCTCAAAGGCTATTTACAGGATAAACTCAACGCGAGACTGATGGGCGTCGCGCCCACCGGCAACGGGCGGCGTGAATCCTACGCGCACCTGCCGATGCCGCGCATGACCAACACCTATATGCTCGCCGGGCAATACGCGCCGGAAGAGATCATCGCTTCTGTCGAGAACGGTCTGTATGCGGTGAACTTCGGCGGCGGCCAGGTCGATATCACCTCGGGAAAATTCGTCTTCTCGGCGAGTGAGGCCTACCTGATCGAGAACGGCAAGGTGACTTGCCCGGTGAAGGGCGCGACGCTGATCGGCAACGGCCCCGATGTGCTGATGCGCGTGGCCATGGTCGGCAACGATCTGAAACTGGATGCCGGTGTCGGAACCTGTGGCAAAGAAGGTCAGAGCGTCCCGGTCGGTGTTGGTCAGCCGACTCTACGCATCGATGCACTCACGGTCGGCGGCACGGGTGGCTGAAGGCCTAACTCACCACGTGTACCGCCAATCAGTTAAAGCCCCCCGGCGGAGCCGTGGGGGTTGTACGCCCGTGAGGACGTGCCATTTGCAAGGTGCAAGTCCCTGTCGGAGTTGGCCACAACTCCGTAGTTGAAGGTAACTGCGTCGTCGCAAGTGGGGATACTCGCCGGTGATGTGACCGCTGGCAGGAGTCAGAGTCCCAATAGTACCGCACACGAAGAAGAGCCGTGGAAACCTGCATCAGAGCAAAAGGCGCAGTAGGGAAGTGGGGCAGGAAGGTTGATAGCCGAAGACCGGCACCGCGTGCGCCATGTCGAAGCGGTGGATTTTTTCAATCTGCTCACGGGACTCACGCTTTTGGAGATGACTGATTCGTCTCTGCCCGAGCATCGGGAACGGCTGTATCCGCCGCCGGCTGGCTGGGCCGCGCAGCGTAGAGGGCCTGGGCGTGAAGAGTGTCAATACCGGCGCTTACTGCAGGGCGCGCCAACGCCTGCCCGTTTCGATGGTCAGCGCGCTGACCCAGCACACCGCGTAACGGCTCAGCGACCACGCCCTGGCCGGTTGGCGTTGGCGCGGGCGCACGGTGAAGTTGGTGGATGGCACCGGGATATCGAATGCCGGACACGCCCGTTAGATACGCTTGGCGCGCTACCCGTGCCGGAATCTACCCATAGATTCTGCTGACGAGGCGTATTTCGGTTACTACTTGCAAACTCCCTTGATCGAATCCACGGCCTGCCACTGTCCATGCAGTCGCGCCAGTTCGCTCGGTTCGCTGATGTAGTAGCCTTGCGCGTAGTCGATGCCGAGAGCGCGCACCATGTTCAGCGTTGCCGCGCTGGAGACGAATTCCGCCACCGTTTCTTTGCCGAGTGCCTTGGCGATGTCCACCATGGATTTGACCAACGCCTGGTCGATCGGGTCGCGGGTTAGGTCGGTGATGAAGGCGCCGTCTATTTTTAGCACGTCGACCGGGAACTGCTTCAGATAGGCGTAGGAATTGAAGCCCGAGCCGAAGTCGTCGAGCGCGAAGCGGCAGCCCAGGGCGCGCAGTTGCTTGACCATGCGCCGCGTGCGCGCGAAATTGGCGATGGCCGTGGTCTCGGTGATCTCGAAGGTGATGCGTTCCGCCGCGATGTTGCTGCCGCGCAGTTGCTGCCGTACCAGCGGCAGCAGTTGACTGTCCTGGAAGGCGTGCTGCGACAGGTTGATGTTCAGGCAGACGTCGTCGTACTGCGCGGACAGGTCGCGCAGGGAGATGATGGCATGCTTGATCACCCAACTGTCGATTTCGTGTATCAGCCCCATGCGTTCGGCGGCCGGGATGAATTCCATTGAATCGATTATCTCGCCATCGGCATCGAGCATGCGGGTCAGCACCTCATAGTGATGGATGCGGTTGTCGGCGAGTCGAATGATGGGTTGGAACACCAGCCTGAAGCGATCATTGACGAGCGCATCGCGGATCAGCGGCAGCCATTGCGCATTGTTGCGCAGGTCCAGCAATTCGACGTCGTCCCGGCTGTAAAGGTGCACCAGATTGCGGCCGTGGCGTTTGGCGGAAAAGCAGGCCTGGTCGGCGCGCGCCAGAATGTCGCCGGCGCCGAGTGCTTCGGCGGGATCGATCATGGCGACGCCGATGGTTGCGCCGATCTGGTAGGTCTTGCTGCCGCACATGAACTGCATGCCGTCCAGGCGGCGGCGCAGCCGTTCGGCGTTGCTCATCGCCGCTTGCAGCGAGCAGTCGCTGAGCAGGATGGCGAATTCGTCGGAGCTGATGTGCGCCAGCGTGTCGCGCGGACCGATGTGCTGCCGTAGACAATTGGCCACCTGTATCAGCAAATGATCGCCGGCGCTGTGGCCTTCGTAATTGTTGATGACCTTGAATTGGTCAAGATCCAGATAGAGCAGGGCGCTGCTGCGTTTGTGTTCTCGCGCCCGCTGCGCGGCCAGTCCCAGCGACTGTTCGAGTTGCCGGCGATTGTGCAGTCCGGTGAGGTCGTCGTGCGCCACCAGGTATTGCAGGCGCGCTTCCATGACCTTGAGTTCGGCCAGCTCGGTGACCAGTTCCGTTTCGCGGCGGCGGCGCAGTTCCCACTCTTCCTTGAGGCACATGGCCGAGATCAGGCGCGGCAGCAGTTCCACGCTGCGCACCGGTTTGTAGACGATATCGGTGGCGCCGGCATCGTAGGCCGCCCGGGCGGCGTCATCGCACCAGAGTGCCGACGGGCTGAGCATGATAACCGGTACGCCGGCCCATTCTTCGTAGGCGCGCAGGGTGCGGCACAGTTCCTGGCCGTCCATGTCCGGTAGATTGAAGCACAACAACAGCGCACTGATGGGTTCGTGGTATAGGCCGAGACGCATCTGTTCCAGTGCATCGGCGCCGGTCTGGGAATTGATGATGTTGCTGAAACCACCCTTCGTCAGGACCGCCTGCAGCAAGGCGGCGCTGCCTGGGCTCGGGTCGACGATGAGTATCCGCATGCGCCGGACTTTGTCCAGGAAATGGCTATGGTTCGGGTACGCGCTGTCGATCGGCGTGGCCGGCCCATGCTTCCAGTTGTTCCCCCTGTCCACTGGATGTCCCATACGACCTCGGTAATACGGAGGAAAATCGCCCCGGCGCAGGGCCGAGGTGGCGCGTGCGTCAGAGTCGTTGCAATCCCCCGAGTGCGTGATTGTGTCGTGGTGTGTGGTCTTGTCTCCGCAGTAACGGCCGCATTCGCGCCAGCTTTAGCTAAGCCGGGGATATCAACAGAACGGCGCGCAAAGACCGGGAACGGCCGGGTCGGGAGACGGTCAGGCCGGCTGCTGGCCGTCGGGGAATTTTCCGGATACCAGGTAGGCGAAGGCGATCACCTGGGCGACGGCCAGATACAGTGCGGGCGGGATTTGCTGACCGAGGTCGATCTGAGCGAGCAGGCTGACCAAGGCCGGGTCTTCGTGCAGCGGAATGTTGTGCGCGTGGGCTAGTTCAAGAATCTTCTCGGCGGTGACACCGCCCCCCTTGGCAAGGATGCGCGGCGCGTCCTTGCCGTCGTACCGCAGAGCGACGGCGTAATCGGGTGCTTTACCGGGCCCGCTCATGCGCGGGTATCCATGAGCGGGACGCGCGGGCCGGTCGGCGACTGCGGTGCCTGACCGGTGCGGCAGGCCAAGTCACCGACAGCGAGGCCGGCCTGTTGCAAGTTCCGGCGCAGCATTTCCAGATGACGGCGGAAGGCTTGCGTGGTGTTGGCCTGTTCGGCCCAGAAGGTCGTCGAAACCTGCTCGCCCAGGACCGCGACGCGCGCCTGTACCGGACCGAGACCGGGCAGGTCAAAGGCTAGATTCACCACCCAGGGGTAGCCTGTCGCAGTGGCATCGGCAGGCCCGTCCGGCGCCTCGTGCGCGATGCGCAACTGAAACAGATCGACCTGTGCCTGATGGCGCAAGGGCAGTTCCAGTAGCCAGTACGGTTGTGCCTGGGCGCTGTCCGGGACGGAGGCCAGTTGATGGAGTTGCAGCCGTGCCAGCGAACCTTCGGTCTGCTGCTGGAGTTCATCGAGTACGGCGCCGACCAGGGTGGTGCGTGTCAGTGTCGGTGCGCTGGCGGCCTGTGCTTGCGGCAACACCTCGCGCAGCGGTGGCGGCGGAAGTACCACGGTTGTGCGCGGTGGCGTTGCAGCTCTTGGTTCGGCAGGTGCGCCGGCAGGGCTGGGCGGCGGCGATGCGGGTGCTGGGCGCGTGTTCTCGTCCAGCACGGCCTGCAGACGCAGCAGCGCGGCCTTGAAATCCGTTTCCAGCGCGGCGCTGCCACCGCGCGCCAACAAGGCGAGCTTGCTTTCCAGGAAAAGTCCGGTGGCGCGGATTGCCTGCTGCAAGCCATCGGCGCTGACGGCTTGGTGGCTGAAGCTGAGCGCGCGGTAAATCTGTGCGGCGGCCTGCAGCACCGTGGCGGGCAGTGACGGTGCGGTGACGCCGGTCGCGGCGCTTTCGCTTTGTGCCAACAGACCAAGATTGGCGAGCAACGGTGCCAGTCCGGTCTGTTTTGGCAAGCTGGTGCGTAGTGCGTTCGCCAGTGGGTCATTGAGGATGGGTCGTGCTTGCGGCAGTACTTTGAGAATCGGTTGTTCGCCGAGTCGTACCACTTGCACGGTCAAGGTCTGTCCAGCGGACAAGGGCGTCTGAGTCTGGGCTTCGAGCGTTGTTGGGCCGATGCGTAAAGTGATCAGATTGTTGACGGTGCCGGTGAGGGCCTGGGCCTGCAGCAACTGACCGACCTTCCAGGCACTCAGGTCCGCCGTGTTGCCGGTGAGGGTCAGCGCAGCCGGTGGGGTGGTGGTCAGACTGGGTGGAATCGGCTGCATAAGATTGCGGATTGTCATAGTGGTGCGGTTCAGCATACCCTGAGCCCGCCCGTCGCGCCAAATCGCCTGCCGCTTCGAATGCGGCATATATCATGCATAATCATCGGGAATGAATGACAAACCTAAAAACACGCTCTGGTTCATGCGCCGTGACGGCGAGGTGCGGGGTCCGTTCCCGAGGGCGCAAATCACCCGTTACATTCTGCTGGGGCGCATCCATCCTGTCGACGAGATCAGCACGGACCGCAGCGCGTGGCGACCGGTTGCCGACGTCGCCGAGGTACAGCCGACAGGATTGGAGAGCGAGACCAGCCAGATGCTGGCGTTGCGGCAGGCCGATGAACGGCTGGCCGACGATCGGCGCGCCAATCAAAGCGCCGCGGAACAGGCCGCGTTTCGCAATCGCCGCCAAGGCGACCGGCGCCGTGATGAAGACGCAGTGGTGGTTCAGCACCGCAAAGTTAAAACCCGATTCTTCAAGGAAACGGCAACCAAGCGCGAGACCGTACTGCGGCAGGTCGTGATAGTGGCAGTGGTGCTGGCGTTGGCGTTGGTAGGGATCGCCATAGTTGTCTACACGCCGGCACCAGTGGTTGTCATGCCGCGCTGCGGGGATGCGCCGGCCGCCGGTGTCCAGTGGAACAACTGCCACAAGGAAGGCGCCAAGCTCGCCGGCATGGATCTGCGTGCGGCGCATATCAAGAATGCCGATCTCAGTGGCGCCGAGCTGCGCGGCGCCAAACTCGGCGGCAGCGACCTGTCCTATACCAACTTGAGCGTCGCGGATCTGAGTTACAGCGATCTCAGTCAAGCCCTGCTGGTGGGCGCCGGGCTGCGTAACGCGGATCTGTCCTACGCCAATCTACGCGGCGCCGATCTGGGCTATGCCGACTTGCGTGGCGCCAGGCTGGACAACGCCGATCTCGGCGGGGTGAAACTCGACAACGCTCTCTGGATCGACGGTAAAGAGTGTCTGGTGGGTTCGATGGGGGAGTGCAGGACGCCGCCCTAGGGAATGAGTGGGCTCGGGGTGGGCGGCTGTTCATGCATGGGCGCCACTAACCGGGGTTCGCTTCGTTTCGTTCATCCTTGCCAGCTCTGGAAATAAGCCGAGCAGGAAGCCAGGCTTACCTGCCGAGCGCGTTGTTGCCCGCCGCGCCCACCGCAAGAAAGACATTGCTGATGAGGATATTGCTGGACACGATACTGTACAGGTCGCTGCTGCCGGCATTGGCGGCGAGCCACGAATTGACCGCGCCAGTGGCGCTGTAAAGGATGGTGCCCGCGGTACCCGCGGCGATGAATTGCAAATCCGGTCCGAAACAGACCGTGCGTAGACTTTGTGTGGTCGGGGTGGTTTCTGACACCCAGTTGACAGCATCCGTGCTGAACACAACGGTCCCTGCATCGCCGACCGCAACGTAGGTGCTGGCGCCATAGGCAAGTTGATACAGAGCGTAGTTGGTGTGGGTATTCTGCGGCGTCCAGGTCACGCCGTCCGGGCTGGTCAGCAGCGTACCGTTGGCACCGACCGCGATGTACATCGCGGTCGAATAGAGCGTGGCATATTGATACGACACCCCGTAGAGGTTCTGGGTCGTGCCGGATGCAACCTTGGTCCAGGCGCCCGAGATGGCGGGTGTGATATTTTGATAGATCGCGCCGCCGTCGCCTACGGCAATGTATCCCCCTATACCGTAGGTGATCGCGTGCATTCCCGTGGCGTTGGCGCCGATGCCGACGCCCGCTGTCCAGTTCATGGTGTCGAGGCTGTAGATGATAGAGCCATCGCTGCCCATCGCGACGAAGTACGAGCCGTTGAACATGACGGCGATAAGGTCGGCGTTATACCCGGGTGGCAGTGTCGTCGGTGGACTCCAGCCGTTCGTAGGGGGCGCGGTGGGCGGGATGTAGATGCTTGGGGCAAGGGTGACGCCGTCCGGGCTGGTGTAGGTGAGTAGGCCACTTAAGATGGTGGCGGCATCACCGACGGTTACAAAGTAAGTATTGCCGTAGGCGATCCCGTTCAGGTTTTTGGAGGTGAGCGTTTGTGGACCGGTAGGTGGGTTGGCGGTCCAGGTCTCCGAGGGTCCGACCAGGCGTGGTGTCGCGACCACGGTCTGCGAGGCGGGTCCGATTTTGCTGTTGTTGGTGTTGGAGGTGACCAAGAACGCGTATTGCGTTCCGTTCAAAAGCCCGGTGATGACGGCCGGTTCGGCGACGCCGTAAGTGATCTCCCGGTAATATTCGGTGCTGACGCTGGTACCCAGCTGGTAATACACCCAGTACGTCAGGTTGGGACCGGGGTCCCAACTTAAGATGACCTGTGCTTCTCCTGGCGTCGCTGTAATATTCATTGGTGCGGTGGAGGGCGCTGAAGACTGACTGCAGGCGGCCAGCAACAAGAGGAGCAGGGCCGCAACGGCACGGAAAATGATATTCATGGGAAGTGGTTTTCTCTTCGCGGGAACATGTTTGAGGAGGCAACGCCGAACGGCATTAAGAATAGCCGATGGGGCGTCAGGCAGACAAGGCGTTTCTGGCTCATCCGCCGTGTCGGCGACGGTAAAGGAAGGTAAAGTCCCGATGTTTTGTCGCGGCGGCGGCACACTCAGGGAAAGGCTTCAGTCGTGTATCGCCAGGCCTGAATACTGTCCGACCAGTAATCCGGCGCCAGCCCCGCCTTTTCCTTGAGCCGCTTCAGAAACTCGCGCGGTTCCGGCAGCGACTCCCACACGGCGGGTAGAAAGGTGGCGCGGTGCGCGCCGTCCTGCAGAATCAGGCCGTCGATGCCCGTGCGTAATTGTGCCAGCAGTTCCGCTTCCGAATGGAAGTTCAGCACTTGAGCGGGTTGCAGGACGGCGATGTGTAGCGTCAGGTCGTCCAGTTCGGCGGCTGTCATGGACGGAAAGCGCGGATCGTGGAACGCGGCGGCATGGGCGTTGTGGACGATGTCTTCAAGCAGCGGACGCTGGGCTGTCAGACTGCCGATGCAGCCGCGCAACCGGCCTTGCCGGTGCAACGTGACAAAGCTGGCGCCCGGCGCGCGCAGGCGTTCCGGGTAATCGTCCAGTGACACCGGCACCGGCCGGTCGTGCGTCAGACCGTGGACGATGGCGGCGCGCGCCAGTCGCAACAGCAGGGAGCGCTGTGTAGCGCTCAAGGCGGCGGTCTGCTCAGAGTGGCTCAAAGACATAGGCGCCGTAGCCGACCACGCGATCGCGACTGCCGGCAGTGTCGCCCGAGTTGCGCAAATCCACGGTGTGCGCGCGCAGGCCGTGGTGGCGCGCGCTCTGCAACAGACCATTGACGGCAATGCGGCCGCAGGCGTCGTCGTAGCCGATGTCCTGATCGCGCAGCGCCTCGATGGCCCGCGAGGTGGCTTGGTCGAGCTGCCTGGCATGGTCGTAATCATGATAATGGCTCAGGTCCGAGCTGATCACGATCAGCGTTTCCGCGCCGCCCCACAAGCGCTCCAGCACTTCATCCACCTGCTCCGGCGTCGCATCGCCGACCACCAGTGGCACGAGCGTGAAATCATCCAGTGCGAGCTGCAAAAACGGCAGTTGCACTTCCAGGCTGTGCTCCGCCGCGTGCGCCGGATCGAATACCCGCACCTGCGGTAGATCATCGATAAGCCGTAAGGCCTGCTGATCGACAGGCACGCTGCCGAGCGGGGTAGTAAAGGCCGCCGCGCTGCTGACGGCGATGCCGTTGAAGGCGACGCGATGCGCCGGTCCCAGCAACACCACACGGCGGATGCCTAAGTGCGCCTTGGCGATGCGCGCATAGGCCGACGCCGCGATCGGTCCGGAATAAATATAGCCGGCGTGCGGCACGATCACCGCTTTGGGTGCCGGGCCGGCGGCTGGAACGGCACGTAGCAGGGCGCCGACCTGGGCGCGTAACACGTCCGGATCATCCGCGTAGAACATGCCGGCCACGGCCGGTGGTCTGATCTTGGCTTGGTTCATATCGAGGATCTAGGCATCCTTGGCCTGGACGGCGGGTACCGCCGGCAGCCGAGTGACAACAGGCCCCTCGCCGACACGACACGCGGCGATGAGACATTGAACTACGCATAACTATAGACCCGAAGGCTGGAACATGACAGCGCCAGCCTCTGCTAGTACAAGGTGAGCCTGAAGTAGCCTCGACCTGACGCTTGTGCGGCGTCTGCCGGATGACAAATTTCTGAGCTGCCTATCCGGCAGTGACGAGCCTTAAGTCGAATGGCACTGACTTAAGGCGCAGCGTTATTAGCACGTGTAGCTAAGAGACTGA
>VFSW01003282.1_pt1 | contig 24295 bp, 20 predicted proteins | sample 5358111 | NCBI WGS metagenome assembly VFSW01 (sample SAMN11554181, study PRJNA540505) | mine drainage metagenome | isolation source: sediment from site ElyBrook_90M | place: USA: Ely Copper Mine, Vershire, VT | collected 2017
CGCCAAACCCGGCCCTTGCCGGGTTCAAAGCACACATCCCAAATTGGGCAAACTTTTTTACGGACTGCCGTCGAAATTGTGACGATCTGGCAACAAAATGTCGGACATGAGATTACCTCGCGTTAATAATCTGGCCGTCACTCAAACATCGGGGGACTGAAACACCAGACTCTTGAACATCGCCAGAGGCCAAATGCCGCTGAATGTTTTGCTGGCCTCAAGTTGTTTTTTTATGCTTCAAATTTTGCAAGCTATAAGTCGCGATAACTAGAACTATGGTTTTTGAAAATTCTCAATCGTTTCCGGTATTTCTCCAAACCGCCACTCGTTCGTAACAAGGTCTGTCTATTTTAAAAAGCCTGTGATCGGCAGTGTGGTAACCGAAGCCTGCCGAATTAGTCGTGGAATAGCTTATTGATTATATGAAGCAAGCCGATTGCACCTATGAAGCTCATCTGAACTTCAGAAAATTCTCCATTCCGGCGGGCGGAGAGCGGGTTTTGCAATTAGATTGCTGGTCGGTCTTTCATGTCAGGAATGGCACGGGGTTTTATCTGAATCCGCAATCGAAACAAGAATTGGAACCCGGATCGGTTCTCCTGGCCGCGCGCGTTTCGGATGGAATCATCCGCGCCAGCCAGTTGGGGGAGCTGTCACTCAATGCCTTCAGCGTCGTCCCGGCGCGTTTGACCGGGTTGATCAGTATTACCGAGCAGGGTCTGCTCGCAGAGGCGTCGTCCCGAAAGGAAAATTGCCTCCAAATGTTTCCGCCAGGCAGCCCGGTCGCTGAAAGGATGGGCGGACTCCAGGCGGGCGGGAAACAGGATGGACTGCTGTTCCGGCTGGAATTGCTTCAGCTCTTTGTTCAAATGATCGGGAACAGGCTGCAACCCGCCACCCTCGACCCGGAGGTCGCTGGTGCCAGGACGCGTTTGCAGATGTTCCTGAAGCAGACACCCTCTTTGGATTTGATTGATGTGAGTTTCAACGAACTGGCGCGGCAAACCCGTTGCACGCCACGGCATTTGAGCCGGATTTTTCATGAATTGGTCGGCATGTCATATAGCGACAAGCGCACGGAACTCCGGTTGGAACGGGCGCTGGAACTGCTGGCCACAAGCGATGCCAAGATTGTGACTGTGGCCTTGGAAAGCGGCTTCAAGTCGTTGAGCTTATTCAACCTCTTGTTTATGCGGCACTATGGGATTAGTCCCGGCAAATGGCGGCAAAAACACTACGGCGAAAATAACGGAAGGCCAGTTGCGAGACAATCTGTGCCTGAAAATAATCAGGTTCCTAATCAGGTTCCGGCTTTGCGGGTTATTGTAACGGCGGGTTCTGGCCGGAATGACAGTAAATACCCCGCACCGAGAAACCAGCAACTTTATGGCCTGGCCGGGAGGGCCAAAGGCATCAGCCGGCTCTCAAAAGTTTAAACCGGAACGGAGTTACTGTGGTAAGTCATCGCGTCATTGGCATTCGCAGCCTCACCTTGTTTTGGCAACTGGTAATTGTGACTGTCACTTTTTGGGGTTGGCTGTTCATCTGGCAGAACACTTTTTTTGAAAGTCCGGCAAATCTTCAGCGCTATTCGCTTTACAACGAATTTCTGCTCATCGGAATCCTGTTCGGCTTGGGTAATAAATCGGAAGCCACCGGTCCCAAAAAGGAATGGGTAATGGCCAACCGTAAAAGTCTCCGACAGGCGGGCTTCGGGTTTTTCAGCGTTTTCCTGATTGTCTTTGCCTTGAAGGATAATTGGATTTCCCGTTCCTTTCTGTTCGCTTATCTACCCTGGCTTTATGCCAGCTTGCTGTTCACGAATATGTGGCTTTCCCGGGCGTTGGAACAATGGGTGCATTCCGGCATCCGGGAGGAACGCGTGGCTTTGGTCGGATCCATCGCGCAGGTTTTGCGGATGCAGCCCTGGCTGGGGCGCAAGCAGGAAACCGGCGTGAAGACAATGGGTTTGATCTGCCTGGAGCCTTCATTCGGCATCCCGCTGCCGTATCCGGTTTGGGGCACGCTGGATGAATTGGAGGACAAATTGGGAGAGATTTTGAACCGGCAGGCCATCACCCAGTTGGTTATCCTGGATATGTCGCTGGGGGGTGAACGGCTGCGGCGCTTGACCCAATTATGTGACCACGCCGCCATAAGACTGATGGTGTTGCATGATTTAAATTCCTATTTCAATCACGCCACCACGATTTTTGAGGATGACGGCACCCGGTTCATCGGCTTGCGGGAGGAGCCGTTGGAAAACCCGATGAACCGGTTGTGGAAACGGACCTTGGATCTGGCGGTGGCGCTGCCGGTGGTGGTTTTGATCCTGCCCTTCACGAGCATCCTGATCTGGATGCTGCACCGGCTTTATTCGCCGGGACCTTTGCTGTTTGGACAGCGTCGCAACGGCATGTTGGGCCGGTCCTTCAGGATTTACAAATATCGGACGATGCATGTCAGCAACCCCGATGAAAGCCGGCAGGCAAAAAAAAATGACGACCGGGTCTTTCCGGCGGGAGCGTGGCTGCGAAAAACCAGCATTGACGAGCTGCCCCAGTTCATCAACGTGCTATTGGGGGACATGAGCATCGTGGGTCCGCGACCGCACATGCCCGCCCACGACGAACTGTTTGCCAAGGTGATGAAAAATTATTTAATCCGCCAACTGATCCGTCCCGGGATCACCGGCTGGGCGCAAGTCAACGGATTTCGCGGAGAAATCCAGAACGAAAAGGACGTGCAGAACCGGGTAGAAGCCGACATTTATTATCTCGAACACTGGTCGTTCAGCCTCGATTGCCTGATTATTTTAAAGACGGCGATGGCGTGCATCTCCCCGCCCCGAAGCGCTTATTGACGCGGCGCGCGTTTTCATTCCGCCGTGGTCACACAAATGAAACAATTCCGCCATCTGTTCGCCATATAATTTCCCTATGTTCCTGTTTCCGAGTTTTAAGTTAAGCCGGCACCGTCGAGTCGTTTGAAAGTGTGGAATTTGAAATGTGATGGAGTGACCTTTTGCGTTTATGACGCCAACGGCCAAGTGCGGCAGCTTGGTGAAATGACTCTCTTATTTTGCTGAAGCCATCAAACTGATACCGGTTGATTTTAATACCCGATTGTGACTGAACGAACCATCATTCTCCCGCCCAATTCCAGCGGCAACGGGCAGGAAGCCAATTATCGCCTGACGATGATGGTGCCCAAACGCCGCTATCTTTCGTATTTGCGCGAACGCTGGTGGGTGGTGCTGCTCTGTTTGGCCGTTGCCATCAGCGCCATGGTGGCCCAGCAAACCGTCCAAACCGCGAAATATAATTCCTACGCCCAAATCTATCTGGCCGATGATGCTCAGGTCAATGTGGGCAATCTTTTTTCCGGCGAATCCCAGACTTATTTCGGCACGCAGATTGAATTGCTGAAAAGCGCGCGGCTTCAAGGCGCAGCCTTTGAAAAAGCCGGCATCACCCTGGCCCCGGGGCAGAAGAACACCTATAAAATTGAAATTGTTCATCCAATGGGCACCTCCATTTTGCAGCTTCAAGCCACCGGCGCGGATCCGGCGCTGACCCAGCGCTATCTGCAAATGTTGATTGCAGAATATATGGCGTTTAAAAAAGAGACCCGTGCTTCCACCTCCCAGGATGTCATGGACAAGCTACAGGACGAGTTGACCAAGAAGACCGCCGATTTGCAGGCCCAACAGGATAAGTGGGCGGAATTTCAGAAGACCAACAACGTCGCCGTGCTGGAGGAGGAAGGCAAGAGCGCCGGATTGTATCTGTCGGACCTCAATTTGGAGCTTGCCAAGTCCAGGCTGGAACAGAAACTTTTGAGCCAAGGAGAGACCAATACGGAGGCCGGACTGGTTTCACTGGACGCCACGAATTTCATTCCTTCGTCCACGACGCCGTCCACGACCAATGTGGTGGCCAGTTCCGATGACGCCGCCTTCAACTCCGTCCGGCTCGACCTCGCCGTGATGCTTGGCAACCGGGATGACAAAATCCGGGCCATGGGCACTTATGGGTATGAAAAGGAGGTGGCGCGGTTGCAAAAATTGATCGCCATTATGCTGGCGGACAAGCGGACCCGGTTGCAGGAACGCATTGCGGCGATTCAGGAGGCGATTCCCGCCTGGGAAACCAAAGTTCTGGACATCAATGATCGCCTGTCCCAAGGCCAGCGCATCAAGGAAAATGTCGCCCGCGAGCAGGGTTATTACGATCATCTGTTGGGGATGCTCCAAAATGTGGACTTGGGCAAGAACATGCAGCAGGAACGGCTCTCTATTTTGCAAGCGGCCACGCCCGGTCAACTTGAACAACAAAATCAGGCGCTTAGGATCGTGCTGGCGGGCGTTGGCGGTTTGTTTTTCAGCCTGGCCATTGTCTTTGTCTGGTATCTTCTCGATGACCGGTTTGTTTCCGTCCGTGACATCAAGGATCAATTTGGCGAAACCATTCTGGGACTGGTGCCGCAAATCAAAGCTCCGCGCGCGAAACCGCAGACCGCTTTGCTGGCCAATGCCGATTCCCGTCACGCCTATGTTGAATCCTACCGGCATTTGCGGTCCGCCCTGTTGCTGTCGTCCTTTGGCGACGACCGGCCGCAGACCCTCCTCTTCACCAGTGCCTCGCCGGCCGAGGGCAAAACCACCATTACCATCAATCTGGCGCGGCTGCTGGCCAAAAGCGGCCTGCGCGTGGTGCTAGTGGATGCCGATGTTCGCGGCGGTGGCATGAATCGCTTTCTCGGCAATTCTGACCAGTTGGGCGTGTTGGACTATTTGCGCGGAGACGCCGATGCCAAAGCCATTGTGCATCCGACGGAATTCGATGGGTTGTTGCTGGTTCCCGGCGGAACCCACAAAGAACTGGCCGAAGGCTTGTTCCTGCGCCCGAAGCTTTCGGATCTGATTCACGAATTGCGTCAAAACCGCGACTTCGTAATTTTGGACGGAGCGCCAATTTTGGCTTCCGACGACACAGCGCTGCTGGTGCCGCACGCCGATGCCATTGTTTTGGTGGCACGGCCATTTTACACCCATTCCCGGCTGGTCCGCCAGGCCTTGGACATGCTGTATCAACGGCAGGCAAAACACGTCAGCATCATCCTCAACCGTGCCCGCGCGGACGACCTGGCCGGACATTACGCAATGAATGGAATGACCCAGGCGCGCAGCAACGGCGTTGCCGCCAATCCGAAACTTTGACTTAAGAGGCAATTCCAAAACCCAGTGGCAGCCGAGGTTATCAAAGCCATAATTCTTGGATGAGGTTCAGAATTAAAACTGGTATTGGGATTGCTTGATGTGGTGGCATGTGCCTGACAAGAAACCGTCCGATGATGAACCCTCGTCACAAACGTATTGCCACCTTTGTCGGCGGGTTTCACCGTCGGCTGGCACCCATGGCGTTGCTCCTGCTGTGGCTTGTTCTCGGCGGCCAATGGGTGTTACATGCAGAATCCACCTCGCTTAATGTTACAAACTTTGGCGCGCGGGGAGATGCCGTCCAGATTTTAGTCACTACAATCAGCAATTCTTCGATGGTGACTTTCCCGGCGACCCATCCGCTCGCCAGCACGGATGTGGGCAAGGTCATCCTGCTCTTCTGTGTGGGCCAGGCCACCACGCCCACTAATAATCAGGATTTGATCGCAAGCATCGTGTCCGTGTCCAACGGCACCAACATCACCATTTCAGGCACGACCAGCCTGACAGCCACCCAGGTGCCCTGCACCTATGGAACGCAGAACTCCGGGGCATTTCAAGCCTGTATTGATGCCTCTTCGGGCACCAATGCGCTGATACAGATACCGGCGGGGAATTATCTGCTCATTCCGCCCAGCCAGCTTAATCCGGTTCTGCGGGCGAATGACTTTTGGAGTTGGCGCACCGCGCTGCTGATTCAAAAGGGTGGTCTTCACTTTTTGGGGACGGATCGCACGGTGTTGACGGGTTGTGGTGCCTGGAGCCTCTATGCTGGAGCGGTGCAGCGCGGCTGGATGTTTTTGCTGTTGGGACCGGTCACCAACGACGCCCCGCTGATTTTTGAAAAGCTCACCATGGATGGCGGGGTGCAGCAGGGCCACACCGCGCGCGATAACAGCGGACCGGCTTGGACCACTGACGGCGACGGTTGGGATTGCACCCATGATGCCGTAGTGGATGCCGGCAACAACCCGCTTCATGCCTACAAAGTGTTCCGAAATTGCAATTTTGTGCATTGGCGTGGCGAGATGGTGAAAAGCGTGGCCAGTTTCGATTCCGGCATGATTGTGGCCACTAATTGTTCGTTCAGCGACGGCAATGGCTCTGGATTTAATTTCAATTGGACTCCGCATCGTATCAGTAACTGTCTTTTTTCCAATCTGGACATGGCGATGGAGTATTATGTCGGCACCATGCAAAGTCCGTCAGAATTTGAGAATTCCACCCTGACAAGTCTTCGGCAGGCGGTTGTTCTGGTGGGTGGCTTGACCAACCATCTGTCTCCGGGATACACCATCCGTGGAAATCTGTTTTCAAACATTTCCGCCAGCGGGGTTTTAATGGGACCCGCATGTAATGTTAGAATTATCGGCAATCAGTTCACCAACGTGAACTTTGGGATAAATACGGATGGGTATGCATATCAGGGCACAGATTACAATCATGACATTACGGTTTCATCCAACTCATTCAACCAGGTTTATTACGTTGTCAACATCGGCGGCGGCGGAGTGGACCGGCTCGAAAACATGAAGGTCACTTCCAATCAGGCGACCAACTGTCATCAGTTTGCCTGCGGCTACGGCTGGAGCACAAATGTTTTGTTTCAGGGAAATTATTCGTTCTATTCGGGCTGTCTGGGCAATATGCTCGGCGTATCCTTGACAGGGCAGTGGTTTTTCGATGATCCATCCAATCAATTACCTTTGTGGAATGATTATGGTTATCAGGGAATTACCAACATCATTTCTTATGCTTGCGGCATGAGACATGCCCTGCTTAACTCCAATGGAGTTCGAACTACTGACATCTTATATGGTATTGATGACCGGTCGCCGGCGCAAATTCCACCGGGCGCCCAATTGAGCCTGACCAATCTGAACCTGGTTCCGGTGAATATCATGCTATCGCTGCGCAACCCCGGCGCGGGCACGGTGGTGCTTCAACCGAACTCAATGCTTCGTTTGGATTTCATCAATAACAGCTTCGTCGCGGCGACCCTGTTGCCGCCGAATGATCTGCGTGTCTCCGGCAATTCTCAATAAAACCAAACCATCTCTGCAGCGCGGCACCAGTTTGGAATTGGGTTCCAGCGACCCGAACGAAAACACTGGATAACAGTTAATCACCTTTGGGAAGCCGCCGTATAACTAGAAACCGCAGAAATTTGCGTGGGCACAATGGTTAGTATCCGAATCTGTTGTTTGCGAAGATTGTATTTGTTTTCTGTCGGGATGGTTGTTCCCCAGTATTGCTTTCTCCCATGAAAAAACTCCTAGTTACCGGTTCTTCCGGCTTGATTGGTTCCGAAGTCTGCGTGCATTTCGCGCAGGAACTCGGCTGGCAAATCCACGGCGTGGACAACAACCAACGCGCCGTGTTTTTCGGTCCGCAGGGCGACACCCGCTGGAATCAGCGGCGGCTCCAGCAAAGTCTGCCGGATTTCATCCACCATGAGCTGGACATTCGCGACCGCGCCGGCGTGCTGGACCTGGCCAAGGAAATCCGGCCCGATGCCATCGTCCACACTGCCGCGCAGCCCAGCCACGACCGGGCCGCCGCCATTCCGTTTGACGACTTTGACACCAATGCCGTGGGCACGTTGAATCTGTTGGAAGCCACGCGGCAGTTCTGTCCCGAAGCGCCGTTCGTCCACATGAGCACCAATAAAGTGTATGGCGATGCGCCCAACCGGATTGCGCTCAAGGAACTGGCGACGCGCTGGGATTACGCCGATCCCGCCTACACGAACGGCATCCAGGAAACTTTCACCATCGACCAGTCCCAGCACTCGCTCTTCGGTGCGTCCAAAATCGCGGCCGATGTGATGGTGCAGGAATACGGCCGTTATTTCGGCATGAAAACCTGCTGCCTGCGCGGTGGCTGCCTGACCGGTCCGAATCACAGCGGCGTGGAACTGCACGGTTTTTTAAGCTACCTAGTCAAATGCAATGTGGAGGGCCGGCTCTACAAGGTTTTTGGCTATCGGGGCAAGCAGGTGCGCGACAACATCCATTCGCACGACGTGGCAGGTTTCATTCATACCTTTGTGGAGCAGCCGCGCAGTGGCGAAGTCTATAACATCGGTGGTGGACGCGCGAACAGCGTGTCTATCTTGGAAGCGTTCGAGTTGATCGCCTCAATTTCCGGAAAAAAGATGAACTACGAGTATGTGGATCAAAATAGGGCCGGCGACCACATCTGCTACATTAGCGACCTTTCCAAAATGAAGGCGCACTATCCCGGCTGGGACATCACTAAAAACTTGGAGCGGATTTTCCGCGATATTTTTGAAGGGACAATGAACAAGGAAAAGCACTAAAGTGACGAGTGGTGAAGCGTCAAAATTAATTTCCGCTTTTTAATCTCGTCGCTTCCAGTTTGTTTTGCATGGACTTGATTTTCAAACCCGGCTGTGCTGAAAAGAACGACCGGCGCACTCGCTGGTGCTATGACGCGGTGTTCAATTGAATGGCAACATTTCGAACAGCGGTTGATGCGATGTGTCCGCCATTTCTGCGTCCGTATAAGACACGTCTTGAAACGTCGCCCTTGGGCTACCGGCTGGCCAAAGGCGCATTTTGGTCGCTCGCTGGCACGCTCATTTCGCGTGGGCTCGGCTTGGTGGCGGGAGTTTTTGTGGCGCGGCTGCTGGGCCGGGAAGGTTACGGTCAGCTCGGGGTGGTTCAAAGCACGCTTGGCATGTTCGGCGTCTTTGCCGGATTTGGCATGGGATTGACGACGAATAAGCATGTGGCGGAATTCAAGAATACCGATCCAGCCCGGGCTGGTCGCATTATCGGCGTCTCCAGTTTGGTGGCTTGGGGCACGGGCAGCTTGATGACTCTGGTCCTGTTTTTACTCGCGCCTTGGTTGTCTCGGACGACTTTGGGATCACAGGAAATGAGCGGATTTCTTCAGGTCGGTGCTTTGCTTCTTCTTCTTGGCGGGGTGAACGGTGCCCAGACCGGTGCTCTCGCTGGTTTTGAAGCGTTCAAAACCATTGCCCGGATCAATTTGATTACTGGTTTGGCGGCATTTCCCATCACCCTCATGGCTGCTTGGTATTGGGGGGTTATGGGATCGGTATGGGCGCTGGTGTTAAATTTGATGTTAAACTGCGGGTTCAATTTTTTTGCCCTACGCCGGGAAGCTTCCAGCGCAAATATGCAACTTGATTACCAGCATTGTTTTCAGGAGTGGCCGATTTTGTGGCGGTTCAGTTTGCCCGCAGTTCTGGGAGGAGCTTTGGTCGGACCCATCACTTGGGCGGTGAATGCACTACTGGTAAACCAGCCCGACGGTTACGCCCAAATGGGAATTTACAATGCCGTTGTTCGCATCAAGCTCGTTGCCGACATGGTGCTTGGAATGTTGCTGGCTCCGTTGTTACCTATGTTGAGCGAACGGTATGCGGCCTGTGATGTGCGTGGCTTCCAAAGAACCGTGCGCTCGGCGTTTATGCTCGCGTTTTTGGTGACCGTTCCTTTTGCTCTGCTCCAAATTGCCGCGCCGCAGATCACCATGCTTCCGTATGGTCATGCCTACGCCGGACATGATTCTGTCGTTCAATGGTTGATGGCCGAGTTGGCCATCCTCGGTATCTTTACTCCTATCACCCAGATGGTAAGTAGCATGAACAAGATGTGGTTCGGATTAGCGTTCAATTTGGTTTGGGCTTTGATTTACGGGGTGTTTGCCTGGCTGCTCGTGCCGCGATACGGTGCCGCAGGTTTGGCGGCTTCACCGATTCTGGCGCACTTGGTTTGTCTTGGTCCGATGCTTTACTACATCCGTCACAAAGAAAGGGAGTTTCTGGCCGGGATGCCAATGGGCAAGGTGGCCTTCCTGCTGTGCGGAACGGTGGCTCTGATCTTTGCTGGAGAAAAATATTGCTCGCCGTTTATTGCCTTAAGCATCGTTATCTTTGCTTTCGGCGGATTGTTGTTTATGCGCGGAAAACTGCTGCAATGGTGCGATTTCCATGCCTGAAATCTCCAAGATTAATCCGGTTGGTGCGATTGAACGGAATGCCGACTGGCTGGCTAAGGTTTGGGCGCATAACCGTTTGGCCCGGATTTTCAATCAGCGTTTCGGCCGTTTCTGGCTGGCCTTTAATACTGCACGCATTAAATACACTCTGGGAAGTTGTGGCAGACAAGTCAGCTTTCAAATGCCAGTCGTTTTTGCCCAACCAGACTGCATTGAAGTTGGGGATAATGTTTCCTTTGGCGGTTTTGTTCACATTTGGGGTGCTGGCGGAGTTCGGATCGGCAATCGGGTGATGATTGGATCGCACACCGCGATCTCCTCCGTTACTCACGATTACACGCAGGAAATCATGATCACTACCATCGTTAAAAAACCTGTGATTATTGGTGATGACGCTTGGCTGGGCACTCATGTTTTGATCATGCCGGGGGTAACTATCGGTAAAGGAGCTGTAATAGGCGCGGGATCAGTGGTTACAAAAGATGTTTCCTCTAGAGCAATCGTGGCGGGTGTTCCAGCCCAACTTTTGAAGTTCCGCCAACTATTCGAGACCGTTCAGTGAAAACTGCTTTCCGATGACTATCAATACCTGCCCAGCCTGCGAGTCATCCGCCGTGGTGGGGCGTGAAAGCGAGAGTCCTTTCATTGTCGTCATGGCGGGCGGGCGCAGGTTCATCCAACCTGCTTATCGCATTCGCTGCTGCGGCGAGTGTGGGCTTTACTACAAGACGGAAACGCTCTCAGTCTCCGAACTTTCTCAATATTACAGCATCGTTGACTTCACAAAATGGGAAATACCAGATTACTTCCCTACCGAGCGCGCTGTGCTAAAGCATCTCCGAAGTCTACCGCTTGGGAGCCGGGTATTGGATATCGGCTGTAGCACCGGACGCCTGCTCGCGGGGCTGGTGTCTGATTACGACTGCCATGGTTTCGAGATTAACACAGACGCTGCAAACCAAGCAGCACGAAAGGGTTTGCGAATGTTGACAGCGAAAGAGCTGGCGACTCAACCGGACGACCGTTTTGATGCGGTGGTCTTGGTAGATGTATTTGAACATCTAGACCGGCCCTTGGCGATACTCATTGAACTGTGCCGGATTCTGCGTCCCGGTGGAATACTGGTGCTGGCGACTGGGAACGGTGATGCGCCTTACTGCCGCCGCAATCCCGCCAACTTTTGGTATTTTCAAAACCTGGAACACCTGTGCATGTTGAGTTCGAGGCACGCCGCCTTTCTAGAGCGAAAGTTGAATTGCCGCCTTATGGAATGGACTGAATTATCCCATTATGACGTAGGTTTCGTGGAACGCGCATACGCCCATGTTCGAGATTTTGCTTATTGGGGACTTCGTCCAGAATCTCCTCGGTTGATGAAAGCCTTTTTACGGTGGGTTCCAGTTTTTCGCCGGGCCGAGCACTGGTCCGGCCCACCTTTGTTAAGCTGCACTCGTGACCATGTTGTTTCAGTATTTAAAAAGCAATGAATTTCGCCAAGGATACCGCTCTGGCTAGCTTGCCGCGTCTGCTTTATTTCAGCGCGGTCCCGCCGGAAAAATCATTCCACGGTTCCGTGTTGCTCTATCGGCTGCTTGAAAATTATCCACCGGAAAAGCTGCTCGTCATTGAAAGCAACCTGTTTCCCTCAAAACCCGAGCGCCGGCTTCCCAGAGTGCGCTATGAGACCTTGCATGAAGGCTGGCCGCGTCCGCTTTGCACGCGTTTTGCGCGGCTCTATCGGACGTGGCTTACGGCAACGGCGGCATCCCGGAGAAATCGGGTGCAAGGTCTGGTTCGCGACTTCAAGCCACAGGCCGTGCTGACCATTCCTTACTATTTTTCATGGATCACAGCCGCTCACTATGCGAGCCAAAATCAACTGCCGCTGCATTTGATCCTGCATGACGAATACGTGGAAGCCCCCTTCGTGGTTGAAAGTTACAAGCCCCGGTTGCATCGCGTTTTTGGAGAAATCTATCGGCAGGCCGCCACGCGGCTTTGTGTCTCACCCTACATGGCGGCTGAATACGGGGAAAAATATGGAGCCGCCGGGGATGTGCTCTATCCCAGTCGTGCTGCGGATGCCGAGATTTTTGACACGGTGCCAGAAAAACTCCTGCGGTCACGAGACGGAACAGAATTGGTCGTGGCTTTCGGCGGCACCCTTGGCAGTGCCGGTGGAATGCGCTTGCTGGCCCAGGTGGCTCTGGCACTACAACCAATCAACGGCACACTCAAAATCTTCGGCCCCATTGATCCTGACCGCGCCAGCGCCAACGGCTTGAATGCTCCTAACATTCAATTCAGAGGCTCGCTTAGTCCCGAAGCCTTCAAGCGGGCGTTGCGCGAAGAGGCGGATGTATTGCTGGTGCCCATGAATTTTGCGCCGGAGGATGCCACCAATGCGCGGATTAGTTTTCCCAGCAAGCTGGCGGATTACACTTCGGTGGGCCTCCCGATTCTGATCATTGGTCCCAAGTATTGTTCCGGCGTGCGCTGGGTAGAAGACAATGCACCGGTGGCAGAAGTGGTAACCCGCGAAGAAGTTGGTGAAATTGAAGCAGCCTTGAAGCGTCTGTCTCGTCGGGAACATCGCATCAGGCTGGCCCAAGCGGCCCTGCAAATGGGCAACGGCTTTTTCAGTCACGCGACGGTGCAGGGAACCTTTTACCGCCATCTTCAAACGCATGTTCCTTCGAAGACTAATCCGCCGCTACCGCTGGTGGCAGCTCCGGCGGGCGGGTGCCCGACTGCCTGAAGTGGTTCGCAGCGACGCCCCGTTCTTTGATGGCGACGCAAGCGGTTTTGCTTGCGGAAAAGATGCTATGATCTGCGCTGGGGCTCGTTTGTCGGTTCGCGCTCCCGGCCAGCTGAACATTGGCGATCGTTTTTTCGTCAACCACTACGCCGTGATTGACTGTCACCACCAAATCCAGATCGGCAATGATGTGATGATTGGACCGCACGCCTATATTGGTGACTTCGACCATGACTTAGGGAGCTGCCACAGCCCCAAGATTACCAGTGCGACAGTGACTGAACCGGTGAACATAGGAAACTTTGTCTGGCTGGGCGCAAACTCGGTTGTGCTTAAAGGAGTGACCATTGGCGATGGTGCCGTTGTAGCAGCTGGGGCAGTAGTCACAAAAAATGTCCCGGCAATGATGATCGTCGGTGGAATTCCCGCCAGAGTTATAAAGTCCCGCCAAGCCTAGCCGCGATCATGCCGTTGTTTTCCGTCATCATTCCGACCTACAACCGGGCCACGCTGTTGCAGGAAGCGTTAACCTCGGTTTTCGCGCAAAAATTCTGCGATTTTGAAGTGATTGTGGTGGATGACGGTTCCACAGATGAGACCGAAGCGGTGGTGCTTTCAAGCCAGTTACCAGTGCAATTTTTCCGTCAGGCCAACTCTGGTCCCGGTGCCGCCCGCAACCTCGGCATCCGGCGTGCCAGCGGCCGTTACATTACGTTCTTGGACAGCGATGACAAATGGTTTCCCTGGACTTTAAAGTTGTTTCAGCAGGCCATCGTCAGTGAAAAGGAGCCGGCCTTTCTATCGGGATTTGGGACGGAGCGGGATGGTGAAAAATACGTTGGCGCAACCGGTGCCGGTTGTTTGAATTTAAGAAACTATGTCAGTATGTTGGACGCTTGCACGGATCGAACGCCGCCTGTGGGAGGAACGCCTTCCATCTGCATCGAACGGACGGCGTTCTTGCAAGCCGGCGGATTTGTGGAAAAACGCATCAATGGTGAAGATACTGATTTATGGCTCAGACTGGGGGCCAGCCCTGGTTTTGTTCGGATCCTGCATCCGCCGGTGTTTTGGCAGCGCATGCATGTGGACAGTGTCACCCATCAACTCGAACCCTCGATCGCAGGGGCCTGGCATCTCTTGGAACATGAGCGCCAGCAAATCTATCCTGGCGGAGCGCATTATCGCCGCCGCCGCCGGCGCATCATTTGTGGAACCGTTCGCAGCGTCAGTCGTGAATGTCTGGAGCAAGGTCGGATGGCGGAAGCATTCCAGTTGTATCGGGCCAGTTTCGCGTGGAATTTTCTGCTGGGGAATTTTAAATATCTGGCGGGTTTTCCCTTAACGGCCTGCCGCAGAGAGCAGCATTGACTCGAACGGCAAACTATGCGATTCCACGGTCTGATGGTTGTTCGCGATGAAGATGATATTCTCCCGCAATGTCTGGCGCATCTTCTGAGTTGGGTTGATTCGTTGCATATTTTGGATCTAGGGAGCAAAGATCAGACTTGGGACATCGTTCAAGACGCAGCCTCAAAGGATAAGCGGGTTATCCCTTTCAAAAGCCAGCCCTACCGGTTTGACGATTCGATTCGCGGGTTTCTTTTCGATGCCTCTCGTTCCAAATTCCGTGATGGAGACTGGGTGCTGCGGCTTGATGCCGACGAATTCTATCACGTCGCGCCGCCAGAGTTCATTGCTGAACGGGTGCTTCCGCACGAGTCGCTGGTTAATCTTGCCTGGTATTATTTTCGGCTTACCTCCAAAGAAGTGGAGGACTACGAACGCGGAACCATCATTATTAGTCAGGATCGCCAGCGTCCGATTGAACACCGCCGGCGCTTTTATAAAATTCCGGATTATGCGGAACCGAGAATGTTTAAATACCGGTCGTCCATCCGGTGGCCGGCGTCCCGTCAGTTTCCCTTCAACGCCGGCTATCCCGCCCGTGAGAGAATTCCCATTCGCCATTACCCACACCGGGATCCGGAACAAATGCAGAAACGTTACCGGTTGCGCGCTGCCATGATGGAATTACAAGCGAACGCCGGCCCGCATTGGCGGCTGAAGGATTGGCGAAAAGACGTTCTTCAAGTGGAAGAAGGCACTGGAACCGCTGCCGAGCAGACGTCGGCGCTTGAAGGTTTGTCGGCGGCGGAAGGGCATACTGCGGGTGACCTGAATTATTGGAGTCCGGGCACAGCGCTGCCCGCGATTGTTGGCGCGAAGCATCTGCCCAATTGGTTGAGGCGTGCCATGCAACGGGTGATTTATCCGCATCTGGTTTGTGGGATGGATCGGTTCCGTGAACCTTGGGCAGATAGGGAACCGGATTTGATCCCAATGGAAATTCAGGCCCGCCTTTGAATGACCGACGGTTTTTAATACCTAAACTTAGTTTTAAATCATGAATGAAATTCTTAAATCCTTAGCCTTTTGCCCCAAGTTGGTTGACATCTATAGCCAAACAAAACTCCGTGCCGACTCCGGCAAAGAGTTCGAGGTGGGTGCCTGCTCCACGATCAATAACCTCGTCGTTCTGAAGAATCTTTTTTCTCAGCTTAAACCGAAGCGCACCTTGGAAATCGGCATGGCCTTCGGCGGTTCCTGTCTGCTGTTTGCCGCCATGTTCCAGCGGAATAACGCAGCGCCCGCCAAACAGCATGTTGCCATTGATCCATTTCAGAGCAGTCATTGGGAGCAGTTAGGCATCAAGGCGGTCGAACACGCCGGCTTGGTTGGCTATGTTATGCTGCGGGAAGGATTGTCGAGCATCGAGCTTCCAAAACTGGTCGCGCAACGTGAACAGTTCGATCTGGTTTATGTGGATGGTTCCCATCTTTTCGAGGATGTTTTTGTTGATGCCTATTTTACGGTTCAGCTTCTGTCCGAGCAAGGAGTGGTCGCCTTCGACGATTGCCGTGATCCGCATGTTTTGAAGGTCATCCATTTTCTCAGGCGGAACCGGCAAGACTCACTTGAGGAACTCGACCTGTCGCCTTATCGAGATGATCAAGGCAAGTCGCTAAAATACCGAGTGGCTAAGAAAATGGGGCGCACGCAAATGACTGCTTTTCGACGGATTGGGCCAGCCACCCGCCCCTGGAATGCGCCGCTCAGGGATTTCTAAAGCGCTGATCCTTTACCCAGAATCCGAGTCTGAAACAATGCGTGCGACCGTCGTCATCACGACCAAGAATCGTCGGCAGGAACTTGTGAAGGCGGTGGCTTCAGCACTGGCTCAAACTGCCCGACCCGACGTGCTTGTGATGGACGATGGTTCCACGGATGGCACTGCTGAATTGCTGGCGCGGGAATTTCCGTCGGTTCGGCTGCATCGTTCTGAAAAATCGCTGGGATTGATTGTGCAGCGCAACCGTGCGGCGCGGTTGGCGAGCCATCCCATTCTGATTTCGATTGATGACGATGCGGTATTCTCCACGCCGACGGTGGTCGAAACCACCCTCCGTGAATTTACCGGCCCGCAGGTCGGAGCTGTGGCGATCCCGTTTATTTATGTCAATCACGGCCCAATGGTTCGGCAGCAGGCGCCGAGCGCTGATGGGGTTTTCGCCCTCTACACTTTCATCGGCACGGCGCACGCCTTGCGCCGGGATTTGTTTTTGGAACTGGGCGGCTACCGGGAGGTTCTTTTCCATCAGGGGGAGGAAGAAGATTATTGCGTGCGTATGTTGAATGCCGGGTATATCACCCGCGCGGGCAATGCCGATCCCATTCATCATTTTGAATCGCCGCGCCGCTCCTGGTCTCGAATGGACTACTACGGTGCCCGCAACAAAATTCTTTTTGCCTGGCACAATGTGCCGCTGCGGAACCTTCCGGCTCATTTGGCGGCGACAACGCTCATGACGACGACCTATTCACTCAAACCGCAGCGTTTGGCTACGCGGTTGCGCGGGGTTGTGGCGGCCTATGTCGCCATCATTACCGGTCGGATTTCACGACAGCCGGTAACCGACAAAAGCTACAAGTTCAGCCGTCAATTGAAGCAGCAAGGTCCGTTGTCCTTGGACAAAATCGCAGCGCAACTGCCGGATACAGTCAACCGAAAGACCTTTGTCGCCCTTGAAATCCAAAATTGAACATTCAGTGGCGTTGAAGGATTCTCTGTTTCACGAAGGCAATTTGCGCTGGATCGTCAGTCAGGAAGGCTCGCGCCAGACTTATGGCGTGCCGCTGGCCTTCGAAAAGCTGGGATGCTTGCGATCCTTCTACACCGATGTCTGGTGCTGGCACGGCCGGTCGCTGCTGCGACGGGGATCAGCCGGTTTCCGCGCTTTTGCCACGCGTTACAACGCCGGCCTTTCGCCCAAAAAAGTAAATTCATTCAACCGCCGATCCATTCTATGGCGTGCCTGGCTGCATTTCCAACGCAGCAAAATGTCTCCCGACGAACAGGCGGAATTGTTCATTCGATACGGCGAATGGTTTGCCACGCAGGTCCGGGATGGTCTGGCCCGGCAGCATTTAAACTCGGAACGCGATTGTTTTTTTGGATTCAACACGAACAGCATGGAAACATTGGAACTGCTGAAACAGAAGAAAATTTTTACGATTGTGGATCAGATTGATCCTGGTCGGGTGGAAGAGGAAATGGTGCTGGCCGAGGCGGAGCGGTGGCCGGGCTGGGAGAAGATTTCCGGACGTTTGCCGGAAACTTACTGGCAACGCTTGCGGCAGGAATGGGAACTGGCCGACGCCGTGCTGGTGAACTCCGAGTGGTCGCGGGACGCTTTGATCCAGCAAGGCGTGGCCGAGGAAAAAATCATGGTCGTGCCGCTGGCCATTGACATCGTTTACGAACATTTGAGCCAGCCGATCCAGGCGGTCGGTCGCTTGAAAGTAATCTGGCTGGGCAGCGTGATTTTGCGCAAAGGCATCCAATACCTGATTGAAGCGGCCCGGTTGCTGGCGGACGAAAATATTGAATTCATCGTGGCCGGCCCAATCGGAATTTCGGCGGAAGTTTGCAAAAGTTTTCCAGCCAATGTCAAAGTTCTGGGCCGGGTCACCCGCGACCAGTTAACCTCCATTTATGAGCAGGGACATGTTTTTGTCCTACCCACGGTTTCCGACGGTTTTGCCATCACCCAACTGGAGGCGATGGCGCACGGCTTGCCGGTGATTGCCACCCCCAACTGCGGTCGCGTGGTGACGGACGGGTTGGATGGATTGGTTGTGCCCGCCCGGGACGGCGCGGCGTTGGCGGCGGCTCTGGCACGATTGAACGCGGATCGACCGCTGATTGCCGACATGTCGCGCAACGCCTTGGAGACAATCAAGCAGTATGACCTGTCGAGCAACGGGCGGGCGATCAGTGCCGAAGCTCAGGCGCGGCGACTTGGGAAAAATTCTTGCATGGGGGCGAGCAAAATTACGAAGTGACTGACGCCCCGATTGCTTCAATCAAATCATTCTTGTGCCACTTTTTGAATTAGCGCTCACAGGTCAAGTGCTGGTTTTCCTAATCGTCATCGGCGTTTTTTGGGCGACCGGTCAGGCGTCCATTTTTCATCCGCTGACCACCTATCTCTTGTTTCATGGTATTGCTTTTGTGCTGCGACCGCTGTTGGTGCACTACCTTGATTTCAATCACGAGTGGCTCTATATGCATTTGGAACCGACCGAGCCGCAGTTGATTCAGGCGCTGGTAATCAGTTCGGTCGGGTTGGTGGTGTTTGCGGCCAGCAGCATCACGTTTGGGAAAAGTCAGACAAAATTTGCCGCCGGGCCGCTCCCGAACTGCACAAGTAATGAACGGGCGGCCTTGTGTCTGACAACGATTATTCTGCTGCCGCTGGTTGGTTATTCCATTCTGCGCGCAACTACGGGCGGTTTTCAGGGGGAACTGGTCGGCGGCACATTCATCCTGACCGGGGATTCCGGCTACACGGTGGAAGCGCAATTCATGGCCGGACCTTTGATTTGTGCATGGCTGACGTTGACTCGTTTCCGCTGGTATGCCCTGTTGCCACTGATTCCGTATGTCGCTTACCGATCTTATGCGGGCATGGCCCGCTTTACTTTTGTGCTGTTGTTTCTGGCAATCGCGTTGGTTTACGCCCGGCAAAAGAAAATAAAATGGCCACCTATATGGGCGGCAGCTTGTGTTGTTCCATTGTTTATTTTGTTTCAAGCCATTGGCGCGAATCGTGGCGCGATGAGAGAATTTTTGGCGGGCGGGCAGTTTTTCCGTGTCCAAGCCAATGAAGGAGAGTCTGCCCGGGAGAAATTTCAGGCGAAATATGACGGCCCGGATTTCGCCAATTTTGATTTTCTGACCTTTGTTACCGTGGCCGTTCCGGCAAAAACCGGCACTTACACTTACGGTTCGCAATATCTGCAACTCTTCACCGAGCCGATCCCGCGCAAGCTCTGGCCGGGCAAGCCGATCGGGGCACCGGTCGGATTTTTCGACCTGAATAATTACGGAAATTTTGTCTGTCGCACCCCGAGTCTGGTGGGTGACGGCTGGATGAGCGGAGGCTGGGTTGGGCGGTTGGTGACGATGGCCATCGTCGGCGCGATTTTGGGGTGGGCACACCGCTGGTTTTGGAAAAACATGAATTCAAACCTGCCGGCACTGTTTTATCTGGTTGGCCTAGCCATGCTGCCTCAATGGTTTCGAGACGGTGGAATTTCCATTTCTAAATTTGTATTTTGGAATCTTTCGCCGCTCGTTCTCTGGTCAGGACTGGCCTGGCTGCTGGGCCACAGGTTGCTGCCCGGATATTCCGTGCTCCTGCCACCCGGCACCAGCCTTCGCATCAGTCAGAGCAAAAACCCGCACGGCGCCGACGCGGCAACGATTGATCTTAAACAAGCATGAAATCCATTGGAATTCTTTGGGCACAATATGGCCCTTATCATTATGCACGGGTCGCTGCCTTGCAGAAGTTGGCTGGAGCGGGCAAGGTGCATGCCATTGAACTGGCCAACCAGACCTCGTGGTATGACTGGAACCGGGCAGAAGAAAAGGTGGATTTAATTACGCTCTGCCCGGGAGCAGTGGTGGAGAACTTAACCTTTTGGCAGGTGTTCTGCCGTGCCCGCCGGAAATTCGCCGAATTAAAACTTCAAGTTTGCATCCTCCCCAGTTATTCGCCCAAACAGTCTCTGGCCGCGCTGCTGGCGGCCAAATCACTTGGCATTCGCACGGTGATGATGAATGAGAGTCACGCCGGCACCGCCCGCGCCGCCGGCTTGGCCGCGCTGGTGAAGCGCCAACTCGTCGGCCTGTTCGATGCTGCCCTCGTGGGCGGCGCGCCGCAAAAAAGATATTTCAACGCGCTGGGTTTGGCGCAAGAAAAAATCTTCATTGGTTACGACGCCGTGGACAATGATTTCTTCGCCCAAAGGACGGAGGAAGTTAGAAGTCAGAAGTCGGAAGTCAGAACTCAATATCAATTGCCAGAGCATTATTTTTTAAGCTTGGGACGGTTTGTGGCCAAGAAGAATCTGCCCGTTTTGATTCGGGCCTATCGAAAGTGTCTGGATTCAGATCGGAATAATCAGACTCATTTGGTCATGGTCGGATCGGGAGCAGAAGAACCCAAGCTACGGGCGTTGTGCCAGGAATTGAAGTTGCCCGTCTATGACAAAACGGCGGTGGAAAGCGGAAAGCGGAAAGCGGAAGGCAGAAATGAGCCGCCCGGCGTGCATTTTTACGGCTTTCGGCAAATCGAGGAAAACCCGGTATTTTATGCGTTGGCGGACGCCTTCATCCTGCCGAGCTTACATGAAGAATGGGGGCTGGTGGTCAATGAAGCCATGGCTTCCGGTCTGCCCGTGGTCGTCAGCAAAACCGCCGGCTGCGCGGAAGACTTGTTGAAGTTGGGGCGGTTGCCGGTGCCGGTTCAATTGTCTGCAAACCTGAACGGGCGGTTGTCGCGGCTCGCCGGGCGCATCCGGCAAAACGGATTTGTGTTCAGCCCCAAATCAATTGAATCTCTGGCCGATGCTTTGATTTTTTTGGCCGGCGCTCCTGGCATTCGGCAGCAAATGGGCAAGGCCAGTCGTGAATGTGTCAGTCAATTTTCCTGTGAAAACTTCGCCCGGAACGCGTTGCTGGCGGCGCGGGTCGCGATGGGTGAAAACATTATTGTTTCGCGCATGGCTTCGCCCCAGGACGAGCCGATAGACTTGGTCAGCAAGCTGCTTCCATGAGACATCTGCATTTTACCCAATCGCTTGAACCGTTGCAGGGCGGCGGCCTGGGTTCCAGCGCCGTTGCGCTGCACACGCAAATGTGGGCGGCGGGTTTAAGCTCGGTGCTGTGCTCGACCCATGCAGGAGTGCCGCAACATCAAGCCGCAGACATTTTGGAATTCCGGCGGATCAAACCGGATCCCATTTATTATTCACCGGCGATGCAACGTCAGGCTCCCCGATTGGTTCGCGCAGCCGACGTTCTACACGGTCACGGTCTTTATGCCGGTCCCAATTTCATCTTTGGACGCGAAGCACGCCGGCAACGCAAGCCACTGGTTTATCATGTCCACGGTTTTTTTGAGCCTTACATCCTCCGGCGGTCGCGGTGGAAAAAGCGGCTGGTGCATAGGCTGTTTGAGAATGATAATTTCCGCGCCGTCCGTCTTTGGCGTGCGCTGACTTTAAAAGAAGCCGACCAAATCCGCGGTTGCGGCATCCGGCAGCCCATCGTAATCATCCCCAATGGACTTGACCCCGCCGGGTTTCCAAAGCCGCTGGATTTGGACTCACCAATTGACACGCCGCTGATAAAGCAACTGGCTAAAACTTCTTTGCGCCTGCTTTTTCTCGGCCGGATTCATCCCAAGAAAGGGTTGGATCTGCTTTTGCCGGCGTGGGCGAAACTTTCCGGACTGGCCAAGGACTGGCAATTGGTGATTGCCGGGCCGGATGAACAAGGCTATCTGGCCCAAGTCCGTGCCCTAGCTCGCTCGCTGGGTTTGGAACAACAGGTGTTTTTCACCGGTCCCGTGACCGGCCCGGCGAAAATCAGCCTGCTGCACTCGGCGGATCTTTTTATTCTGCCCTCCTACTCGGAGGGGTTTTCCATGAGCGTGCTCGAGGCGATGGCCTGCGGGCTGCCGGTGATCGCGACCAAGGCTTGCAATTTTCCTGAAATTCTGACGGAGCAGGCTGGATGGGAATGTGCGGCCACGCAGGACTCGCTGGCCGACTCTCTTCGGCAGGCACTGGAATGTTCCGTCATCGGGCGGAAACAACGCGGCCAGAATGGGCGTCGGCTGGTGGAAACCCGCTATGCCTGGCCAGCTATCATCCAGAATCTTTTCGAAGCCTGTGCCCAACACTGTGGAAGCTAAAACCCGCGTTCGCCTGGATCAATTTGATGCCCGCAAAGGGCTTAACCGTGGCCGGCCCAAACTGGTGGAAGTCTTCTGGTATCTGGTCAAATGCGCTTTGTTCCTGACGCCGCTGCCGTTCCCGTCGGTCTGGAAACGAGGGGTGCTCCGCTATTTTGGCGCCCAAGTGGGCCGGGGCGTGGTCATCAAACCCCGCGTGAACATTCATTTTCCGTGGAAGCTTTCGGTCGGGGATTTTACTTGGATTGGCGAGGAGGTGTTCATTCTGAACTTTGAGCCAGTAACCATCGGCGCGCATTGCTGCCTTTCCCAACGCGCCTTTCTCTGCACCGGCAACCACGATTACCGCCAACCGGATTTTCCCTACCGGAACCGTCCGATCAGAGTTGAAGACGGTGCCTGGGTTGGCGCGCAATCGTTTGTGGCTCCGGGCGTCACTCTTGGTTGTGAAGCCGTGGTTGCGGCCGGCAGCGTGGTGACGCACGATCAACCGGCTCAAATGGTTTGTGCCGGCAATCCTTGCGTGCCCGTCCGGCAGCGTTGGCCATAACTGCGCAGCACTCATTTCAATGAATGCAATCACCGGCCATGAATAGGGTTGATCCTCCCGTTCTCAATCAAAGCGCTTACCGGCAGATTCTGGGCGTGCGTTTTTTTGTTGGCGACGCGCCAGAAGCCATTGAAATCTGCGCGCGCGGTGGTTTGGTCGTCGTTCCCGCCGCCCCGGCCATGCTGGAACTGGGACGTGACCGGGACTATCGTCAGGCGTTGCTGGAGGCGGATCTGGCGATTACCGACAGCGGCTTTCTAGTTATCCTCTGGAATCTTTTAATGCGGGATAGGATTCACCGGGTTTCAGGTCTGGAATACCTCAAACTGCTCCTATTGCGACCAGAATTTTCCAAGCCGGGTGTGTCGCTTTGGATCATGCCATCAATGACTTCCCTGGAGCGCAATCTCGCCTGGCTGGAGGCTCAGGGATATGCGATTAGACGGAAAGATTGTTATGTCGCTCCAAAATATGCCAGCCAAGTGGCGGATGATTTTTTGCTTGAACTGGTCAAGCAGCACAACCCGCAGCATATCATCATCGGCTTGGGCGGGGGCGTCCAAGAAAAACTCGGGTTGTATTTGAAACATCATTGCGCCGGACGGCCAGCGATTCATTGCATCGGAGCCGCCATCGGTTTTTTAAGTGGAGACCAGGTGCGAATTCCCCACTGGGCCGACCAATGGATTCTGGGCTGGCTGTTTCGTTGCTGCGCCAATCCCGGACGCTTCGTGCCGCGTTATTTTAAGGCGTTGCGATTGCCGCTGCTGCTATGGAAATATCGCGGCCGGCTGCCGGATTTGCGGATTGAAACTTGAATTTCAACTGTTAATCTTTGTTATCATCCATGCCTGATGATTTCCAACGTCCTGCGCCCACGCCAGCTCCATTGCCAGTTGCTGCGAAAGGCCGTCCGGTCAAATTTTCATGGAACCGGCTCGCGGACGGGCAGGCCTTGGTTTTATTCGCGTTAGTTGCCTGCTGGCTCTTGTTTTTCAACGAACTACGGGATGAATGGCAGGTCAATCCTCAGTATAGTTATGGTTATCTGGTTCCTTTGTTGGGGGTGGGATTGCTCTGGCGGCGTTGGCCGGACCGCCCGGTGGCTTGCCCCAAACGAACACCAGCGTTGTTCGAAGTTGTTGCCGGCTTGCTCCTGCTGCAATTGCCGTTGAAAGTTTTTTTGGAGGCCAATCCCGAATGGCGTCTGTTGTATTGGATCAATGGTCTTCAAGTGCTGGCCTTGACCGGCTGTTTTCTTTACCGGTGGGGCGGCCCCTCATGGATCCGCCATTTCGGTCCTGCTTTGGGGTTCATGCTAATTGCCGTGCCGTGGCCGATGGAATGGGAGCAAGGGATCATCCAGGGACTTATGCGGTTCGTGGCCGGCTTGACGGTTGAAGTGGCCGGCCTGTTGAACATCCCGGCCATCCAGCACGGCAACC
>VFSW01003283.1_pt1 | contig 24291 bp, 21 predicted proteins | sample 5358111 | NCBI WGS metagenome assembly VFSW01 (sample SAMN11554181, study PRJNA540505) | mine drainage metagenome | isolation source: sediment from site ElyBrook_90M | place: USA: Ely Copper Mine, Vershire, VT | collected 2017
CGATCCAGATATCCGCTCCATCCTTGCCGTTGTCACAGGATCTCTGTTCTCCGACATCGAAGCCAAGGCCGCTTTCTGGCAACGCCCACGCCGCTTGCCGCCCGGTCGTCCTCCCATGCCGCGCCACCCGTTTGCCGACCCACCGTCCGATATCAATTCCATGATCGACGGCTTCCGCCTCGCCTACACAAACCTCCAGGAGATCTGGTCGCTGGTCCTGCCGCCCAACTCCCTGCTCGGGCTCAAGCGGCTCTCCGTCGTCGAACCCCGCTCTTTCCGCATGCCGGAAAACCTCTGGGCGCGCATCGTCTACGACTTCCTCATCGCCTTCCGCCTCCGCACCATCAACCGCGGTCACCTCATGGGCGCCCTCATCCCGCTCTATCTCGCGTGGGTCGCAGGACACCTCAATATCACCGACTCCGGCTCTGACTCCGAACGCCACATCGAGGCCGTGGCCGCCGCTTTCGACGCCGATAAACCTTATCTGGTCTCGCGCTGGCGCTGGCCCGATCGGTTCAATCCATGACGAAAACTCCACCCGCCAACGAAATGTTTATGGCCGAGTTCGTCCTTCTCCGGTTTCAGCAACAGGGTCGATTCAAGGAGTAAGCTCAAATGTCCACAATCCTTGCCACGATACTCCAGTCCTCGTTACCTCAAATCGCACAGCCGGTGTATGCGGAGAGCAATTCTGTGTGGCACCATATGTCGGACGCCCTCCACCAATCGCTCTATCGCGTCCTCTCCCTCCTCATCGCCATCCTGCCGGGAATCCTCGCCTTCTTTGTGGCCCTCGCGGTCTTTTCACTGATCGGCATGGCGATTTCCGCCGTGCTGCGGCGCGCACTCACTTGGATCAGATTCGACGATCGCCTCACCCGCGCCGGCTTTAACCGCGATTGGACCCCCTCCAGCCCGCCCAGCGAAATCATCGCCCGCGGATCCTTCTGGGCCTGCGTCCTGCTCGGCCTCATCATCGGCGTCTCCGCATTCGATGCTGCCTATGCCACCGGCACTACGCTCCCCATCTCCCTGGTTCCCTATCTCACCCACGCCGTCGGCGCCATCTTGCTGTTCATCGCCGGAACCCTCATGGCGCGCTTCCTGGCGCGATCCGTCCTCATCAGCGCCGTGAACGCCCAACTTCAGTACGCCCGCTTCCTCTCCCTCGGCGTCAAATGGCTGGTCCTGGTTCTCACCGCCGCCATGGTGCTCGACCACCTGGAAATCGGAAGCGAAATTGTAGGTATCGCCTTTGGCATCCTCTTTGGCGGCATCGTTCTCACCCTCGCCCTGGCCATCGGCCTCGGCTCCCGAGATCTGGTCAGCCGCTCTCTCGAAAGTCATGTCGAACGCGCCGTCGACCGCAACGCCCCACCCCACGTCCCCCCATCGTCAAGTCAGGGTGAGTCCCTCCGCCACTTCTAGCAACTCAAAATGGCGTAACCGGCACCCAAAATAAACCCTCCATCCGCCCATCTGCCGCAATCCCGCAGGTGGGCGGGTCGGCGCTCCCCACTCGCTCCGCACACCTGCCCCACCCCCATCTGCCGGGCCAAATCACTCAAACATTCCTTTTAAATCACTTGAATACACCTTAAAAATCTTCGTGGTTACCATGGTTCTGTGACATCCGTCACTCATGAATCATGAGTAATCCATTTTGCGTTACCTTTGCGTAACAGAGCGTCTATACTCCTCTCAAATAGCTTCCCATTTCAGCCGCCACGCTTCCCTCGAGATGCATGTATGGCTGCGTGGTCGAGACCGGCCAAAAGCCTCCCGGGGACGGCCAAATTAGTCAAGCTACAGCAGGAGTTTGCCGATGTGCACCACCTTTCGCTTTGGTTCAATCGCTCGGAACGATGAGACATCTCTCTCGGCTTCCATGAATCAGCCCGCGCCTTCGCAGCAAAAGAGTTCGCCCCACTCCAGCCAGAGCCTCCCGTTGCGAGCATGCAGGTTGAGCCGCCGTCTGGTCCCAACCCTGTTGGCGATGTTGTTGCCCGCCGCGGGTGCTTTCGCGCAATCCTTCGGAACCGTAGGGGTAGGCTCTCCCTCGACAGCGTCCGTCACGGTCACCGCGCAAGCCGCCGGCGCAGTGAATAGCGTGCAAGCCCTCACTTTTGGAATTCCGAGTCTCGATTTCACCGCCGGCAGCGGCGGCACGTGCGCCGCGGCGAACCTCAGCGCCGGTCAGCAGTGCTCCTTGTCGGTGACATTCACTCCCACCGCTCCCGGGGTTCGACTCGGCGCGGTGGTGCTGCTTGACAGCGGCAGCCACGTGCTGGCTACCACGTACCTCTCCGGAACTGGCTCCGGCGGTCTGGCTGTTCTCGTACCCGGAAACATGATTCCGGCCGCCGGCAGCGGAGCCTGGGACCTCGTGGATGACAACGTCCTCGCCACGAATGCGGACCTCTACCTGCCCTCCGGCGTAGTCCTCGACGGTGCGGGCAACATGTACATCGCCGATAGCCTCCACAATCGAATCCGCAAGGTGGATGCCGTCACAAAAATCATCACCACCTTCGCAGGCACCGGTACCGCTGCCTACACCGGCGATAACGGCCCTGCAGTGAACGCCACCCTTAACACGCCCTCCGGAGTCTCGATCGACGGCGCCGGTAACCTGTACATTGCCGACACCCGCAATAACGCCGTCCGCATGGTAGCGGCCTCCACCGGAATCATCACCACCATCGCGGGCAACGGCGCCTCCGGCAGTGCTGGAGACAACGGCCCCGCCACAGCGGCCAATCTCAACCGGCCCTGGGGTGTCACCATCGATCAGGCCGGCAGTCTTTATATCGCGGATACCGAAAACCAGCTCATTCGCAAGGTCGACGCTGTCTCGGGCATCATCACAACCGTGGCCGGCAACGGCTACCTGAATCCCGACGGTTCCGGCGCAGGCGGATTTGCCGGCGACACCGGCCAGGCCACCGCCGCCGAACTCAACCATCCCTTCGCCGTCGCATTTGACGCCGCCGGCAACATGTATATCCCTGACTCCTGGAACAACCGCGTCCGCATCGTCAATACGTCCGGCATCATCACAACCTTTGCGGGAACCGGGACCAACGGATACTTCGGCGACGGCGGACCGGCCGCTGCGGCGCAGCTCTGGTCTCCCTCTGGCGTCATCGTCGATGCCGCGCAAAACGTCTACATCTCCGATAGCCAGAACAACGCAATACGCAAGGTCAGCTCCGCCACCGGCAAAATCTCCACCGCTGCTGCGGCCTCCGTCGGCAGATACTTCTTCAACAACAAGCTTTACCCGGTCTCTCTCTACGCCCCCATGGGCATGGCTCTCGACGCCAACGGCAATCTCTACATCGCCGACTACTTCAACATGCGCATCCGCGAAATCCAAAGCAACGTCAGTATTCTGGACTTCACCGGATCAGCCACCCGCATGGGGGAAGTCTCCGCGCCAAAAAGTCAGACGCTTGAAAACGATGGCAATACCGCGCTCAGCCTCGCCTCGTTCACCCCGGACGTAAACGCTCAACTGAATTCACCCGCCACGACCTGCACCTCCAGCAGCCCCGTGGCAATCAACAGTTCCTGCATCATCAGCGCTGAGTTTGCTCCCACTGTGGCGAGCAATCCGCTCGTCGGCAACGTCAACGTTCTGGGACAGACCGTGAACGTGCCGGTCGACATCGAACTGGTTGGAAACGCCACCCCGGCTAACGCCACCACGGTCGTATTGACCTCCAGCGCCAACCCCTCCAACTTCGGCCAGAGCGTCACTTTCTCGGCAAATGTCACCACCGGCGCCGGCACCGGGAATCTAACCGGTACGGTCACGTTCTTCGACGGCGCCACTCAGCTGGGACTTCCGATACCCCTTAAATCCGGCATCGCCACCTACAGCATCCCGTCGCTCACCGTCGGCGCGCACACCATCACCGCCACATACAACAGCGATCCCACTCACCTCGCCGGAACCTCCGATCCGCTCACCCAGATCGTCAACGAGCTCACCGCCACCAGCCTCACCTCGGATGGAACTCCATCCGCCGTGGGAGCAACCGTCACCTTCACGGCCACCGTGGTAGTCTCCGGCGGCGGCGGCGCTCCCACCAATGGCACCGTAACCTTTAACGACGGTGCTGCGGCCATTGGAACCGGCGTGGTCAACGCCGGCGTCGCCGTATTCGCCACCTCGTCGCTCAGCAGCGGCATGCACGCCATCTCGGCAACCTACAGCGGCGATCCCGTCAACGACGTGCTGACCAGCACCTCCCATGTCTTCAACCAGGACGTGCTGGCAGCCTCCGCCGCCGTCGTCACTGCCGCCCCCAATCCGTCCACCTACGGCACCCCCGTCACCATCACCGCAACCGTCACCTCCAACGGCACACTGGCTCCAACCGGCACGGTGAAGTTCCTCGATAGCGGAGTGCAGATCGGAACCGCGACCCTGGTTGGTACGTCCGGCGTGGCCACATTCACCACGTCCGCTCTCGCCGCCGGCTCTCATCCCATTACCGCGGCCTTCCAGGGAAGCGCAAATGACGGCCCCGCGACCTCCGCGCCCATCATCCAGGTAGTGAATCTCACGCCCACGGCCACCGGCCTTACCGCCGTGCCTGGCACCGGCATCGCCGGCAAGCCCGTCACTCTCACCGCCATCGTAAGCGTCGTAGGAGGAACCGCAACCGTCACCGGCACGGTGACATTCACAGATGGTGCCACCGTGCTGGGGACCGCGAAGGTCGGCGCAAAAAACACTGCATCCCTCAGCGCAACCCTCGCCCCAGGAGCACATGCCCTAGTGGCCGCCTACGGGGGCGACGCCAACGATGTCGCCAGTTCCTCGTCCCCGCTTCCCTTGGCCGTCAATCTCGCCACCACCGCCGTCGCGCTTAAATCAAGCTCGTCGCCTGCGGCCGTGCTTTCGCCCATCACCTTCACCGCCACCGTCACAGGAAACGGCGGAACGCCGACCGGCACCGTCACCTTCTACGTGGATGGAGCCAAGGCAGCCGATTCGACCCTGAATACCGCCGGAGCAGCCACCTTTAGCGATTCCGCCCTGTCCGTCGGCTCCCACACCGTCACTGCCGGCTACCTCGGCGACATCAACGACGCCGCCAGCGGATCCAGCGCGCTAACCCAGACCATCCAGCCCATCCCGACGGCCACTACTCTCGGCTCCTCTTCTTCCAGTGGTCCCAACCCGCAGGTCATTCTCGTCGCCACCATCGTCGCCGCCTCGGGTCCCGCGCCGACGGGTACCGTCACATTCACCAATGGTTCCTCTGTCATCGGCGCGGCAACCCTTGACCCCAGTGGCTTGGGCACGCTGACTCCGGACCTGCCCCCGGGCGGTTACACCATCGTTGCCAACTACAGCGGCGATGCCATCCATTCACCCTCATCCTCGGGTCCTGTCTCGATCTCCGCCACCCCGATTGGCTTTGGCATCTCCGTCGATCCCCCCAAGGTCACCCTTGCCGCATCGCAGAACGCCATCGTCAACATCGACCTCAGTTCGAGCAACGGATACGCGGACACCATTGGCATGGGCTGCTCCTCGCTTCCCGCGATGGTCAACTGCCACTTCTCCAGCAAAAGCGTCCCCCTCAAAGCAGGCGCCAAGACCAGCGTGCAACTCACCATCGACACCAACTCGCCTCTCGCTGGCGGCCAGACCGCGATGAATGCAACCCCGGGTAGCCGCGGCTTCAATCTGGCCGGCCTCTTCTTGCCCGAGAGCCTGCTCTTTGGGTGGATCTTCTGGCGGTTCAGAAAGCGTCACGCCGCCGTCCTCGTCGCGATCCTCGCCCTGTTCCTCTCCGGTACCTTCCTCATCACGGGCTGCGGAGGATTCAGCGCTAACTCCGCTACGCCCGGAACCTACACCATCCAGGTCACCGGCGTCGGCGCCAACAGCAACATCACTCACTATCAGAACGTGACTCTTACCATCACAAAATAGGCCCTGCTCCTCGTGGCGATGAACCCGGCCGCCCCAATGCACGCCGCCGGGTTCATCGCTGGAGCAATTTAGAGTGAAGAGTATGCGCCTTGGCAGCAGGAGACAGATGAAGTCCTTCACCGCGATCGTTCCTTCTCAAACCGGCAGACCGCGCACCCCACGATGCGGTCGCACCCTGATCGGCTTCACCCTCATTCTGCTTGCTCTCGCTGCATCGCGCTCCGCATCGGGTCAGGCTCGCGAGTCCGCCACCGCCGGCGGTGTCTCGATCTGGGCAGGCGTGGGTGGCTCCGGGTACTACCTCCAGTACGGCGCTCGCAAAATCCTCGGCGTCACAGGCTTCGTCGACGCCGATAGCATCCGTCACATCGGCATCGAGGCAGAAGGTCGCTGGCTCGAATTGCACCAGGTCGCCAATGTCCACGCCGAAACCTACATGATCGGCCCCCGCTACCACTTCAACTTCAGCCGTTTCCAACCCTACGCCAAGGGCCTCGTCGGAGTCGGCGAGTTCAATTTCCCCTACAACTACGCGCACGGCGGCTACTTCGTCGTGGCGCCCGGCGCGGGGGTGGACTATCGCCTTAGCCACCGCTGGAGCGTCCGCTTGCTCGACGTCGAATACCAGTACTGGCCGCAGTTCACCTTCGGCGCTATGTCCTCGATCGGCGCCACAGCCGGCATCCGCTACCGCATCCACTAAAAGCCGCAATAATTCAATTCAGGACATGTGACCCGCATCGGGCGACTCGGGATCGTCGTAGCTGGGCATCAACGGGAACTTGACCCGTAGCCCGGACCAATGTTCCGCAACAACAATGCTGTTTTGAGGATTGCCGGGCTGGTAGCGGACAGAGCAGGGAAATCCTGCGTGGATCTGCGAGACCTCCACCACGTGGCCCATATTTGTAATGTCTTGCGAGCACTCGTAATCGACGCCACCGATAAGATATTCGTAAATCAGCATCGAAAGCGCGCTCCCGTCCTCAGCCGGCACATCGCGCACTTCCAGCACCGTCCCGTCGACGATCCGGCCCGACTGTGTGAGGAACTGGCGGCGTGCCTCTTCCACCTCTTCTGCGGTGGGGCGCTTGCGATAAGACAGCCATACGCCCACTGCCGCTGCGCCGGCCAGCAAAGTGGCTGCGGCGGCGATCTCCCAGATTTTGGCGGATTGGAGCGTCATGCAAGGTGGGACTCCACCCCGCGGAGTCCCTGTTCAAGGATAGCGCAGGTGGACTCCCCGCGGGGGCTGAGACATGCTTGAATACACGGGCAGGCCCCTCGGCTGCGATATACTCGACACTGCGTCTTGTGGGAGTTTCGGCCTGCCGGACGCGCCATTTCCGGAGGTTTTTCTTGGGTTTGGATAAGAGTCCTACCGCCGCGCAACGACCCCGCATTCGTTCCACCACGGTGATCTGCGTGCGCCGAAACGGGCAGGTTGTGATGGCCGCCGACGGGCAAGTCACCCTCGGCGACCATGTGCTCAAACACTCCGCCAAAAAAATTCGAAGGCTCTATCAGGAGAAAATCCTGGCCGGATTTGCCGGCTCGACAGCCGACGCCTTCTCGCTCTTTGCGCGCTTTGAAACCAAGCTGGAACAGTATGCCGGCAACTTGAACCGCGCCGCCGTCGAGTTAGCCAAGGACTGGCGCACGGACAAGATGCTGCGCAATCTCGAGGCCCTCCTCGTCGTCGCCGACAAAGGACAGACGTTTCTAATCTCCGGATCGGGCGACGTCATTGATCCCGATGAGCCCATCGCCGCCATTGGTTCCGGCGGCAGCTATGCCACGGCCGCTGCGCGCGCCCTGCTTGAAAACACGGAGATGAGCGCTCTTGAGATTGCGCAAAAATCGATGAAGATTGCCGGCGATATCTGCATCTATACAAACGACCACGTGACGATTGAGGAGTTGAAGGGCTAGCAAGCGTTCGCGCCCACTTATCCATGGCCATTTACCTTCCCGCATCCGCCGAAGAACAGGACCTCGCACTCGACGAGTTGACGCCCCGCGAGATCGTCACGGAACTCGACAAGCACGTCGTCGGTCAGCGTGCCGCCAAGCGCGCTGTGGCCATCGCTCTGCGCAATCGCCAGCGCCGCCAGAAACTCCCTCCCGATATTGCCGAAGACATCATGCCCAAGAACATCATCATGATTGGGCCCACAGGCGTTGGCAAAACGGAGATCGCGCGCAGGCTCGCGAAGCTGACCAATTCACCATTCCTCAAGGTGGAAGCCTCGAAGTTTACCGAGGTGGGCTACGTCGGCCGCGATGTCGAGTCCATGATTCGCGACCTGGTTGAAATCTCCATTGACATGGTGCGTGAAGAGCGGCTCGAAGAGGTGGAAGACAAGGCCGAGATGAACGCCGAGGAGCGCCTCCTCGACGTGTTGCTGCCGCCTCCTCCCACTCCAACCACACCCCCGGGGCAGGATGGTCAGCTCTCGCTGCCCGGCACCGAGAGCCACCAGCGCTCCCGGGAGAAGCTTCGCCAGCAGTTTCGCGAGGGAAAACTCGACGACCGCATGGTCGAACTCGACGTGCGAGAGCGCAATACGCCCCAGTTCGGCATCATCAGCAACCAGAACCTTGAGGACATGGAGATGAACCTCAAGGACATGCTGCCCAACATCTTTGGCGGCAGCAGCAAGAAACGCAAATTGAAGGTGGCCGATGCATTCGACTACCTGGTTCAGGAAGAAGAGGGCCGCCTCATCGACATGGACCAGGTCAATCGCTCCGCCGTGGAGCGGGTCGAGTCGAGCGGCATCGTCTTTCTCGATGAGATCGACAAGATTGCCGGGCGCGAGGGCGGCCACGGGCCCGACGTTTCGCGCGAAGGCGTGCAGCGAGACATTCTTCCCATCGTTGAAGGAACCACCGTAAACACCCGCTACGGCATGGTGCGCACCGACCATATTCTGTTTATCGCTGCGGGCGCGTTTCACGTGTCGAAGCCGAGCGATCTTATCCCCGAGCTGCAAGGGCGCTTCCCCATTCGCGTCGAGTTGCAGTCTCTTACGGTTGAGGATTTCCTGCGTATCCTCACCGAGCCGAAAGCTTCCCTCACCAAGCAATACTCGGCGCTCCTCGAAACCGAAGGAGTGCGCCTGGAGTTCTCTCCTGAGGCCCTGCGCGAGATGGCGGAGTTTGCCTTCAAGGTGAATGAAACCACCGAGAACATCGGCGCTCGCCGCCTGCACACAATCATGGAGCGCGTGCTCGAGGATGTGAGCTTCCTGGCTCCCGATGTGGCGCGCCGGGCTCCCGATGAGGAACAGGCCGCCGTGCTCTCTGAGACCATCAGGAAAGAGGCTTCGACTCCGCTCCCTTATTCCGAGCGCATGACTGCCTCAGGACCGGAAAAGGTATTTCTCATTACCGACGTCTATGTAAAGCAGATGGTGGCCTCGATCGTGCGCGATCAGGACCTGAGCCGCTACATTCTGTAAGCCTCGGCAAATAGGTCTACGCCGGCGCCCATCGTCAGGCGCGCCTGCCGCTATTCGGTATTGTCTCGTAAACGGAAGTTCGCGATCAGCGGAAGGTGATCTGAGGCGATGAGCGCCTTCCCGGTGCGCCAAAGCTTCGTTTCCTCAAGTACCAGCGGCGGCTCATAGTAGCAGTGATCGAGAGTCAAGAGCGGCAGCAGGCCCGGGTAGGTGCGCGGAAAACGCGCCGCATGCCGTGGCCGGAAGCTGTGAAAGTTGTCGCGAAGCAGCCTCGTCGTCAGCCCTCGAGTCCATTCGTTGAAGTCCCCAATGATCAGGCGCGGCCCTTTAAACTCCGGCTGCGACAGAATAGCGGGCCCCACAAGCTTTACCCCTTGCGTTCGCCGCTCGATCAAACCCGTGCCCAGGTGCACATTGAAGACGTGCAGCGTGACACCCTTCTCTAATTCAATCTCCGTTTCCAGAACGCCGCGCCGTTCGCGCCACCGCCCCGAGACATCGTGGTTGCGCCAGTCACGCACCGGCATGCGCGCCAACGTCATATTCCCATACGTTCCGCCCCGCAACGCCCGATTGGCGCCGAATACCCACGCATACTCCGGCAACGCGCGCGCAATCTCCCCGGCCTGGTCAAAAATGCTGAGGCCGTCGCGCCCACCCGGATCGCTGGAAGGATTCGGCGCGTCCGGCGCGTTCACCACCTCCTGCAGGCAGAGAATGTCGGCGTCCAGTTCGCGGATCACGGAGACAATCCGGCCGGGCGACGTCTTGCGATCGAAGCCACGGCACTTGTGGATGTTGTATGTGGCGATACGAAAATTTCTGGATGCTTTCATCATTGCTGTCTTTCGAAAACCCAACCCAGTAGTTCGGTTGCGCGCTCGGTCACGGGCCGGTGACGCCAATCCTCAAGGGATATCTGCCGGCTGTGCTTGAGATCGTATGCCGTGTCTTTCTCAAGCCGCATCGCCACCGCGGAATCTCTCACCGCGAGGTTCACTTCATCGTTGATTCCGAACGAACGATTGTCGAAATTGGTTGATCCCACCACCGCCCATAGCTCATCGATACACAGCACCTTGGCGTGGATCATGGAGGGGTGATACTCAAACACCTCTGCGCCCGCCTTCAAAAGCGGCCCGTAGCCGCCGCGGCTGGTGCTGCGCGTAAGCATGTGATCGCTCTTGCGCCCCGGCACCAGGATCCGCACCCTCACTCCCCGGTCCACCGCGCGGCAAAGCTCCCGCATCAGGCTCTTGTCCGGCAGAAAATACGGCGTAGTGATCGAGATGCTTTGCCGCGCCGACGCCAGCAGTAGTTGAAACAGCACCCGGGCCCGCGTAGAGCCTCCCACCGTGGGTGTGCTGTTGATCACCAGCGTCGTAACCGGATGCGGGCACTCAATCTTAGGAAAGTACGCCTCGCCGACCAGCAGCTCGCCCGAGGACTGGAGCCAGTTTTCCGCGAAGGTCGCCTGCAGATGCGCAACTGCTTCGCCTTCCACCCGAACCAGCGTGTCTCGCCAACCCGGATTTCCCTTTCTTCCCAGGTACCACTGGTCCGCAATACCAGCGCCGCCGATGAATCCCACCTTGCCATCTGCGATCAGCAACTCGCGATGGGTCCGGTTATTCATGCGCAGCAGGTTGTACCAGGTAAGGCCGTTGTAACGCCTCACCTTCCCCCCGGCTTCAAGAAGGGTGCGAAAGTACGATTGGCGTGCGCCGATGCTGCCGAATGCGTCGAGCGTCACGTTCACCCGTACGCCTGCGCGAGCGCGCTCCGCTAGCGCCTCAATGTACAGACGCGCAATCTCGCTCTTCTGGAAAACATAGGCTTCCAGGTTCACGCTGCGCTGAGCGGTACGAATCGCCTCCAGTGCCGCCGGATAAAAACAAGGCCCGTTAGGAAGTACATCGATCTTGCCGGTCTTGTTCGCTTTGGCGTCCACAAGCGACTCCAGCAGCACAAGGAACTGCCATGATTCATTAGACGGTAATTCCTCCGCTCCCGTAATCCGATAGCGCGGCGACGCCCCGAAGATACCCCCCAGCAGATTCGCTGCAATCAGCGCCAGAGCGATGGCGCCCAGAACCACCACACCGGCCGGAAGGGTTACCACCATACAGAGAGTCATTCAGTGCAGACCTCTCGTGCGAGTGGACTGCGGGATGAGGCTGCTGTTTCTGCGCATCGGCTTCCCGCCCCTCCTCGTTCATCTAATTTAGATGCGGGCGGCCCGCACAGCGTCTGCAGCCGGAAAAACAGCGTTCCTCCGTGATAGCGCCCGATATAAGCTTATGGTACGTTCATTTCGTTACCCCGAGAGCCCTCGCCTCCATCCAGAACCTGGACTCCGCCTCTACCCTCGCCTCCACGCAACCGCACGGAGAAGGAGAAATGTCATGGCTCATCCCGCACAACACCACAAAATCAACTACATCGAGTTCTATTCCACCGACATTGAACGCACCAAGACGTTCTACAGCTCCGTTTTTGGCTGGAGTTTCAAAGACTGGGGACCCGATTATGTCGACTGCAACGGCAGCATCTCCGGTCTCGCCATCGGATTCGCCAAGGCCGAGCCGGACCAAGCTGCCGGCCCGGCCGCCCCGCTCATCGTCCTGTATTCCGGGGACCTCAAAGCCACTGAAGACGCGATCGTTGCCGCCGGCGGCAGCATCGTCAAGCCGGAGTTCGAGTTCCCCGGTGGACGACGCTTTCACTTCTCCGATGGAGCGGGGAATGTCCTGGCGGTCTGGTCGGAATAATCGCGAATCCCTGATCTGACGTCCCGCCTTCGCCGTCCGCCGCAACGAACAGCGAAGGCCGTCCTCCCAGGGCTTCGAGCCCGCCGCCTATTGGGACGGGGGCGGAAGCAGCGGCCTACGGTGGCTGAGTTCGTCGCGAACCAGCGTGAGGCCCAGAATGCAGCGCTCAAACCAGTCGGACAATCGCCCGAACAGTGGCGCCTCCTGTTCATACTCGAACAGGTTGAACTGGCTCACAATGAAATAGCTCTCCTTGCCCGCGTGAATCAATTCGCCAAGACTTGGATGACGGCGGCGACGGTGGCGCCAGGACTCCACGGCTTCGGGATACATCCCCGCAACGAAAAGCGCGTAATCGCCGATATGCTTGCGTACCATGCGCTCCGCGTCAAACGAAGGTGCGGTGCCGTTGACCGGGTCTGCCGCGGTCACCATTCGCTCCAGCTCCTCAATCGGGCGGCCCATCTCGTCGCGCACCTTGTAAAGCTTGTCCGACTCCGAAAACTCACACAGCAGATGCGCCACGTAGCCCGTAACATCGGGGGCGTTGAGTCCCAGCTTGCCTTCGTAGCTGTTGCGAACGGCCTGATGAAAGAACGATTCGAGTGGATGAGTCTCTGGCTGCATACGCATCTCCTGTGAGCGAAAAATCGCTCAATGGCCACGCGCGCAGCCCGTCCTCTGTTGAGGCGATGGCCGCTTGCCGGTCGCGCGCAGCCGGAGTGCACCAGCCACTGCCTTGGGCATTCATCCCAGCGCGGGTGCGCCTCTCCGAACGCCCTGTTTACCTTGCTTTGACATTGAGATTACTGGAAATGTTGCGTTTGCCAAGTGGGGTGGGCTCAGTTTGTTGGCAGTGCGGGAGAACGATTGCAAACAGATTCTTCTTTGATGGCTTGATCTTTGTGGTATCTCAAGCATCATGAGCGATGCTTGAGATACCACATTTCAGCAAAGAAGCAAATTCGGCCTGGAGCGCCTAGAGCGCCTGGACCGGCAGCGACAGACGCTTGCCCAGTTCCTCGCGAACCATCGCGAGACCCAGGCTATAGCGTTCGAACTGATCCGAAAGCCGCGCAAACAGCGGCGCTTCCTTCTTGTACTCGAATAGATTGAACTGGCTCACAATGTAATAGCTTTCTTTCCCTGCCTTGATCAGTTCGTCCAGCGTTGGACGACGCGAGTCGTCCGTGGATCCCGTCTCCATCGCCTCTGGAACCATGCCCGCCACGAACAGCGCGTAGTCGCCGATATATTTGCGCATGGCCCGCTCGCGGTCGAAGGAGGGCGCCGTCCCGTAGACCGGATCGGAAGCCTGCATCATGGCTTCCAGTTCCTTCATCGGGTGGCCTCCGGATCCGCACGTGAGAAAGAGACTGTCTGCCTCTGAAAACTGGCACAGCACACGCACCACGTATCCGGCAATATCAGGATCGTTGAGACCCAGCCTGCCCTCGAAGATACTGCGGACTTCATGGTGGAAGAAAGGTTCGAGCGGATGAGCCTGGATTTGCATACACACCTCCCGTGAGCGCACGCGTTGAGTTCGAGCCTTACGTCCCGGTGCAACGTGCGCAGCGCGGGGCACATGCCCGGCCATGCTGATTTGCTTGCTATGAGAAGAAGATTACAGGAATCGCCCCTCTTTGCAAGTGATTTGGATCACCTTTAAGTGGTAGTTGGCGATATTTGGTGTTAGCCCCGAGCGGCTCTAAACAACCGGGGCAGCCATGAAGGCTGCCCCGGGAAAGAACTCCGTTCTTGATTTCTGCAGGTTAAACCGCGGCTGGAGTCCGGGACTCAAGCTTGGTCAGCCGCTCGGCGAGCATCGTCTCCAGTTTGACCAGCGCGGCGGAGAAGCCTTCGATGCCTTCCTTGAGCTTGTCGTGCGCCATGCGGTCCTCGGCATGCATGCGCTCAAAGGTCGCTTCGTCCATCGGGATCTTTTCGATCGGAAGGGCCTTCGCGGCCTCGGGATCGAGTTTGCGGGGCAGCGCCTCCTCGGTAGACTCCAGTTCCGCCAGCAACTGGGGTGAGATCGTCAGAAGGTCGCAACCGGCTAACTCCCTGATTTCGCCAATATTACGGAAGCTGGCGCCCATCACCTGCGTCTTGTAACCGAACTTCTTGTAGTAGTTGTAGATCTTCGTCACAGACTGCACGCCGGGGTCGTCCGCGCCCTGGTAATCCTTGCCCGTGTCCTTCTTGTACCAGTCCAGGATCCGGCCCACGAACGGCGAAACCAGCGTGACCTTGGCCTCCGCGCATGCTACCGCCTGGTGAATGCCGAACAGCAGCGTCAGGTTGCAGTGAATCCCTTCCTTTTCAAGCACTTCGGCAGCGCGAATGCCCGCCCACGTCGAGGCGATCTTGATCAGGACATGCTCCCGACCTATGCCCGCATCGTCGTACTGCTTGATAATGCTGCGCGCCTGCTCAATGGTCGCCTGGGTGTCGTAGGAGAGGCGAGCGTCCACCTCGGTCGAGACGCGGCCGGGAACAATGGCCAGAATCTTCTTGCCAAATGCCACGGCAAGGCGCTGGAACGCCAGGTTGGCCACGTCCTTGTCGCTCGCGCTTTCGCCCTTGTCGTTCCGTGCCTCCTTCAGAACACTGTCCACAATCTCTTGATACTGAGGCATTTGCGCCGCTGACGTGATAAGCGATGGGTTGGTTGTGGCATCGGTGGGGCGGAATTTTTCCATCGCCTCGATATCGCCCGTGTCGGCGACCACCGTCGTGAACTTCCGCAACTGCTCGAGTTGATTTTGCGGCATGATTTCCTCCAGGGGAAAGGTATGGTGAGGTGCTTCCGCGCCCTTAGTGTACCTCTAGTAGAGATTCACGCGCGGGACAGGAGTTGCATGGGACCATGGTTCGCCGTCAGCTTTGTTCCGGCTGAAACGTGTTGGAGAGCACGCCGAGGCCGGCAATTGATACCTCAACGCGGTCACCCGCGCTCAGCGGGCCTACCCCGGAGGGAGTCCCCGTCAGGACCAGGTCGCCCACTTCGAGCGTGATCGCAGCCGTGATGTACACCAGCAGCGCGGGAATGTCGAAGATGAAGTCAGAGGTTGAGCCATGCTGGCGAAGTTCGCCGTTGACGTGGGTTTCGACAATCAGTCCTGAAGTCGGATCGACCTCGTCGCTCACCCACGGCCCAACCGGACAAAAAGTATCAAACCCCTTGGCACGTGTCCATTGGCCGTCCTTCTTTTGCAGGTCGCGAGCGGTCACGTCGTTGGCCAGCGCGTAACCGCGAACTACGCCGCGCCAGTCGGCATCGGGCCTCAGCTTGGTGACGCGCATGCCAATCACGAGCCCCAGTTCGCCCTCAAAATCCACCCTGGTCGAGACCGCAGGCATCCGCACCACCACTCCAGGCTTCAGCAGCGACGACGGCGGCTTGAAAAACAAGAGCGGTTCGGCCGGAATCTCGTTGCCCAGTTCCTTCACGTGATCGCGATAGTTGCGGCCAACACAAAGGATCTTCGACGGCGTAACCGGCGCCAGCAGATCGGCGGCGCTCAAAGGCATGGGCTCAAAGTCGAAACCACCCGGATCGGTGACAAGTGCGGAGATGCGTGCCCGTTCCATCTGGAAAGCGAAATCTTCCGCAGGCGCTGGCACCAGATCAACGATCCATGGTTCGTGGTCGCGATCCTCCACGGCTCCATAGTGTGTCTGACCTTCGAAAACAAAGCGGCAGTACTTCATGTGACTCTCTCCTCGTGTGGCGATCGATATCAGGGGTTGGGAACGGTCTCCTGCGCTTCCTGGGAGCGGGCGCTCTCGCGACCTCCCTGGTCAACCGCGCTGACAGCATAGATGTATGTGTGGCCGGGCAGCACATGCGTGTCGTGGAAGGCCGGCGCAGCCACCGGCTGAGACTGGACGCGCTGCCAGGGCGAATCCGCTTCGCGGCGGTACACTTCGTACCCCGCGAGGTCCGTCTCCGTGTCCGGCTGCCAACTCAGGTCAACAGACGCCTCGGTTCCAGTATCCGGATCGGGCGCCGTGGCGACTGCGGCCAGACCCGAGGGCACATCGGGAGGAAAGATGTCTGCGACCTCGACGCGAATGGGAGCCGACACCTCCCCCGCAAGTTCCAGCGTCTGCCCGTTCGATGGGACGCGAGCCACGCGTTGCGCCCGGTACTCGTAGGTCTGGCCCACGACGATGCTTTGGTCCAGGGCTCGCCCCACGCCGGCGCGTGCCCCCTCCACCAGCAGCTTCTGCTCAGTTGGCTCGGGGGGCGGTGCCATCAGGCTCTCGTGCGCCTTTCCCTCCCGTTTGCTCAGTAGCGTGCGACGGAGAAGCACGGCGTCCGCGCTGTTGTCCGGGGTCCAGCGAAGGACCACGCCGCTTTTGCGAACCTCGGCTGCCAGATCTGCCACCGCGGCCGGCGACTGCCCGGCAAGCACCGCTGCCGCATTCGACAACCCCGCCGAACGCCCTTTGCGGTTCTTCAATTCGACAAAGTAGTCCAGCGCGCGCGGAGTGCCGGTGGCCAGCCCCGGCGAAAGCGTCTCGGCAAAGGTGCCTTCAGCCCCGGGAGCCAATTCCAGGCCTCCGGCGGCAATGCAGCCCTTCGCCCCTTCGCGCCGGCATATGCGCACCGGCACGTTTTCCTTCAACGCCAGCTTGTCGGTGTTGCGCTTGGGCATGGTCCAGGTGAGCGTCACCTGGTTGCCGGCACGGACCGCCGCCAGGTCGACGACGCGCTCGGGCAAATTGAGCGAGGGCGGCTGCGGCGCACCGGGCGTTCCACAACCGGCCATTGCCAGTCCGGCGGTCAGCACCAACGCAAACGCGCCTTCCGCGCTTCTATATCCCTTGCTCATTGCCCTATCAGTCTAACGGAGCACGCCTCTTTGTCGGAGCTTTGGATCCCGCAACTTCTTTCATGCGGCCGCCCCATCGACAGTGCCCGGGCCTCCATTCGTCGGGCGGCGCATTCGAACTATCATCCTCGATGCTGCGCTTTGAACCGGCGAGCCTTCATGCGGTTCCCGCAGACCTTCATGTCGCACCAGCGGCGGGTATGATTCTTGCTGGTGTCGAGAAACAGCCAGCGGCACTCGTCGTTCTCGCAGACACCCAGCCGATCCATCTCCTCTGAAGTCATCAGGTGCGCGGCGCTCAACGACAGGATCCATAGCGGTAGTTCAGATGCCGACTCATGCGCCTGCCACTTCCAGCGGAGACCCGATTTATTCCAAACCAGGTGCTGGTGCCCGCGCGCCTCCCGAAAAAAACGTTCCAGCGCCTTAAGCTGCGCGTCGCCCGGACTGCGCCCCTCCACGCCGGCGTACAGGACTTCCGCAATTACCTCGCGCAATCTGCGGCAATCGACCAGAGCTTCGGCGGCGGCGCTTTCCGTTGTCGTCTTCAGAATCTGGCGGACCTGTTTTTCTGTCAGCAGTTCCGCCTGGGTGGCAAATTGGAGAAGATCGTCGTAACTCGCCAGCAGTTCCTCCGCCCCACTCTCGCGGAAGCGCCAATCGAGCGTATTGACAAGATCGAGTACAGGGTGCCCCGCTACCAATTGATACTGGCGTCGCTGAAGAAATGAGATCATCGAATCGCTAACCTCTAAAACAATGTTGACTGGTTACTGCGCGCTTCGTAAAGTATTAACTGTCTATGGAGATTTCAACGGTTACCGAATCCAGGCAACGAGTCTCCCCAGGATCGTTCAAGATCCGCGTGGTCCTGGCGTTCTTTGCCATTTACGTGCTATGGGGAACTACGTTTCTCGCCATCCGCATTGCGGTGGCGGAGTTGCCGCCACTGTTCGCCGCTGGAACGCGCTTCTTTACCGCAGGCGTGCTGTTGTTTGCATTCATGGCTATCAAGGGCGAAACCAAACCGACACCAACCCAATGGCGCAATCTGCTCATCATGAGCCTGCTCATGTTCGTCGCCGAATACGGCCCGCTGTTCTGGGCGGAGAAGTATGTGCCCTCCGGAGTGGTTTCTGTGCTGGCGGCCACCATACCCATTCTCACCCTTGTCCTTGAGATGCTGGTTTTGAGGCAGCGCTGGCGCTTGAGCCTGGCCGCCGCCACAGTGCTTGGCTTTGCTGGAGTTGGTGTGCTGCTGCTGCCCGGCGGCAGGCAATCGTTCGGCCTCATACCCTGCTTCGCCATCCTCGCCGGATGCACGACCTGGTCGCTCGGTTCGGTGCTGAGCCGTTCCATGAGCCTCCCGAAGTCCCGGCCCATGACCGCCGGCGCCACCATGATGCTGGGCGGCGGCATTCTGCTCATGTTCTCCGCCGGCTTCGGCGAAATGCACCCGCTGCCGCATATCTCGTTGCGTGCCGGGCTGGCGTTGGCCTATCTCATCGTCTTCGGATCGCTCATAGCGTTCACTGCATTCGTGTGGCTCCTGGCGCACATGCCCGCGACACGCGTTTCCAGCCACGCATATGTGAATCCCATCGTCGCTGTGGCGCTCGGCTACTTCGCTGCGGGAGAAGAAGTGACTGGCCGCACCATCGCTGGAACCGCCCTTGTCCTCATCAGCGTGTTCCTCATCTTGCGCAGAGACAAGCCATAGATGAACGCAGAGTTGACTCGAAGTTTCGCCCCCTTCTTGTCGTATGCTGGGCTACGGAGTTCGAAGCCAATCGAATCGGTGCTGTGAGGGGGCTGGATGAAGCTGGTGAAGGTGCGGCTTGCCGCAATGATGTTTCTGCAGTACTTCATCTGGGGCGCGTGGTATGTAACCGTCGGAACCTGGCTGGGCCGGACGCAGCACTTCTCTGGAACCCAGATCGGCCTCGTTGCGGGCACAACCGCCGTGGGCGCCATCGTCAGCCCCTTTCTGGCAGGATGGATCGCCGACCGCTTCTTCGCCACGCAATTCGTCCTCGCCGCTCTGCATGGAACCGGAGCGGTATTGCTCTACCTGGCTGCGGGACGCACCACGTTCACTCCCATCTATTGGCTGGTGCTGGCCTATGCGTGCCTCTACATGCCCACGCTGGCATTAACAAATTCGCTGGCCTTCCGGCAGATGCGCGATCCAAAATTGGAGTTCGGCCCCATTCGCGTTCTGGGCACCGCCGGGTGGATCGTTGCGGGATTGTGCGTGGGCGGCCTCAAGCTTGAGGCCACCGCGGCGCCGCTGCAGATTGCCGCCGGCGCATCGCTCGCGCTCGCCATCTATGCGCTCACCCTGCCCCATACACCGCCCATCAAGATCACCGGCGAGGCAGGCGCGTTTCACATTTCTAAGTTGCTGCCGCTCGAAGCCGTGGGACTCCTGCGCGAACCTTCCTTTGCCATCTTTGTACTCGCATCGTTTTTAATCTGCATCCCGCTGCAGTTCTACTACGCCTTCACCAATCTCTTCCTCAACGAAATCGGCATTCACAACGCCGCCGGCAAAATGACCGGCGGACAAATGTCGGAACTGCTTTGCATGCTCCTGATCCCCTGGTTCTTCCGGCGTCTCGGCGTCAAGTACATGCTCATCGCGGGCATGTCGGCGTGGGCGCTCCGCTACGCCCTGTTCGCATTCGGCAACGGCGGCGCGGCGCTGTGGATGCTGTATGGTGGCATCCTGCTGCACGGCATCTGCTATGACTTCTTCTTTGTGACCGGGCAGATCTACGTCGATCGCAAGGCTCCGCTGGCTTCACGGGCTGCGGCCCAGGGAATGCTCACGCTCATCACCTATGGCGCGGGGATGCTGCTCGGCTCGTGGCTCTCCGGTCAGGTCGTCGACCACTACGCAACCGTGGCCGCCGATGGGTCCGCCACCCACGCATGGCGGCCCATCTGGCTCATCTCCTCCGGACTGTCGGCGGCGATCCTGATGCTGTTCTTCTTCGCCTTCAGGGAGAACGAAGCGGAGGAGCCGATCATCGCGGACGACGCCGGAAGCTTTGCCAACCTTACGCCTCAATAACCGCCTTGGAGAGATTGCGCGGACGGTCCACGTCCACGCCGTGCTCCAGGGCCATAAAGTAGCTGAAGAGTTGCAGCGGAACGACCTCGGAGATCGGCAGCAGGTATTCGCTCGCCGGCTCAATTTCGATGCAGTCCGTCACCAGTCCAGCCACTTCGTGATCTCCGGTGTTCGCGAGAGCGATCACGCGCGCGCCCTGCTTCTTCATATCCTCCAGCAGTTGCAGCGTCTTCTCGTAGCGCATGCGCGAATCATCGAGTTCGTGATCCACCGTGGCCAGTACGACCAGCGGCACCTGTTCACCGACCAGCGCGTTGGGCCCATGCTTCAGCTCGCCCGCGGGATAGCCCTCCGCATGGACGTAGGAAGACTCCTTCATCTTGAGTGCGCCCTCGCGCGCAATGGCGTAGTGAATGCCGCGCCCAAGATAAAGGAACGTTTTGGCCGTGGCGTATCGCGCCGCAAGTGCTTTTGTTGAAGCCCGCCACCCGTCCAGTTGGCGCGCAATCTGCGCCGGCAGCGCCATCAGTTCGCTCAGCTTGCGGTCAATCTCCGCCGTATCCAGAACGCCCAGGTGCTGCCCCTCGTACAGCGCCAGAAGATATAGCGCCGTGAGTTGGCAGGTAAAGCTCTTGGTCGCGGGAATGGCGAATTCCCTGCCCGCGGCCAGGGGCATGGCGGCCGTGGCCTCGCGCAGCATCGAGCTGCCCTCTACGTTGGCAATGGCAAGTGTCTGCTGGCCCGATCCCTGCCCGCAGCGCAGCGCCGCCAGAGTATCGGACGTCTCACCGGACTGCGAAATGACAAGCAGCGACGGATGCCTCGGATTGGCGGCTCCGCGGCACGCATACTCGCTGGCGTACTCCACATCCACGGCCAGTCCGCACACGTCTTCAAAAAGAATCTCGGCAGCGAGTCCGGCATGGCGGCTCGAACCGCTCGCTGCAATCAGCACCTCGCCGCGCGGATTCAGCCAGTGGGCTATGGGTGCGAATGCCTCGGCACTGAGAGAGGATCCGTCAAGGTAGAGAGCCAGCGTGCGCCGGATCGCATCCGGCTGCTCGTAAATTTCACGCAACATCGCGTGGGGAAAGTCGCTCATTGATCTCCTTTGGCCTCGCTTTGGTGAGCCGAGGCCGGCACACACAATTTTATAAGCGCCGGCTGCGGGACGCTCCCAAGCATCGCCAATCGGCAGATGATCGGAGACACGGCGCCCGTTTCGCCCGCAGTGCGCGCTATGCTGTTTGCATGTTCAGGCTGAACGCTCCCCTGTCTTTGTTATCGCCGTGCGCCATTCTTGCGTTTGTCTTGTCTTCCCACGCCGCCTCAGCCCAGACTGCGCACTCCAGTTGGACTTTCGCAGTCTCCGGCGACAGCCGCAACTGCGGCGATTTCGTCATGCCGGCCATCGCTACCAGGGTCAAGGCGGAGAAAGACGCCTTTTACTGGCACCTGGGCGATTTTCGCTGGATGTCGTCCCCCGATGCGGATTGGCTGGCAATGACCCCCGGCGCTCCTCAGCTCTCCAAACCTGAATACCAGCGCCAGGCGTGGGACGATTTTCTGGCCCACCAGTTGGCCTCCTTCGGCTCTCTTCCCGTATTTCTGGGGCGCGGCAATCACGAAACCGTCCCCCCCATGACCCGCGACAGCTACGACGCCCGGTTCTCCAGCTTTCTCAATCGGCCTGAGATCGCCGCACAGCGCAAAGCCGACGGAGCCGCCGCCGCGCCTCCCGGCCCCTGGTACCACTGGACGCGCGATGGAGTCGACTTCATCACCCTGGACAACTCCACCCGCGACGAGTTTTCAGATGCCCAGCTCCACTGGCTCCGCGCCGTCCTCGACCACGATCTCAGTCCGAATTCAGGCATTCGCTCCATCGTGGCCGGCATGCACGAAGCCCTGCCCCACTCCTCCAGCTCCAACCACGCCATGGACGACTGGCCTTTGGGTGTGCAGACCGGCGAAAAGGTCTACAAGTGGCTTTACGATGCCCAGGCGGCCGGCAAGCACGTGTATGTCATCGCCAGTCACGCTCATTACTATTCGCCGGACATCTACAACACGCCCTACTGGCAGGCACAGGCGAAAAACGTGCTTCCGGGCCTCATCATCGGCTCCGCGGGTGCGCATCGTTACCTGCTTCCGCCGGATGCCAACAAGGCTTCGAAGACATTCATCTACGGGTATGTGCAGGGCAATGTCCATCCGGACGGCACCATCGACTTCGGCCTCCATGAGCTCACCGAGGCAGACCTCGTCCAGGCCAAATGGCCCGGCGCCCCGCTCGATGCCATCCATGAGTGCTACGTGGGCAACAGGGACATCCCGAAGGGGTCCAGGTAACGGGGAAGGGCATTCCGGAGATTTGCCCGGGCCCCGTCCTCGGACTTGAAGGCGCCGGAGATGCGCCGTATACCCAGCCCCGGTTACACTACATGTATGCATGTCCACGCAGCGCCCGCCGCTTCCGGCTCAGCAAAGGGCGCAAATCGGACACAGTCCGTTCTCCGTTTTTCGCTGGTAGCCACGCTCGCTTACGTGGCGGTCACCTTCATTGCGGGCCTCCGCGCCCACTCCCTCGCCCTGCTCTCTGAAGCCGGTCACAACGCCTCCGACTTCCTCGCCCTCCTGCTCAGCTTCGCCGCCGTCTACTTCCAAACCCGCCCCGCCGATCACTCCAAAACCTTTGGTTATCAACGCGCTGGCGTCCTCGCCGCTTTCATCAACGCCGCCACCCTCATCCTCATCTCACTTTGGATCGGCGTTGAGGCCATCCATCGCCTCACCGCGCCCGTCGCCGTCCATCCCAAAATGATGATGGCCGTTGCCGCCGCCGGAGTCGTGATGAACGGCGTCATCGCCGCCCTGCTCTGGAGCGTTGCCCGCGACGTCAACATGCGCAGCGCCTTCCTCCACATGGCCGGCGACACCCTTTCCACCGCCGCCGTCATCGCTGGCGGCGCGGGCATCCTCTTCACTGGCCAGAACTGGATCGACCCCGTCCTCTCGCTCATCATCGCCGCCCTGATCCTCTGGTCCAGCATTGGCATCGTCCGAGAAACCCTCAACATCCTCCTCGAAGGCACCCCCCGCGGCGTTGCCCTCCCCGACATCCGCGCCGGCATGGAGTCGGTCCAGGGCGTCATCAACGTCCACGATCTCCACTGCTGGAGCCTCGGCTCGCAGTCCCGCGCCCTCGCCTGCCACGTCACCATCGACGACATCCCGCCCTCCGAGAGTGCTTGCATCCTCCAGAACCTCAATCACCTCCTCAAGGACCACTACAACATCTGCCACACCACCATCCAGTTCGAGCACACCAACTGCCAGATCCTCGACGGCTGCGTCGTACCCATGGAAGAGATGGCCAGCGCCCCCGACCCCACCCACCACCACCACGGCCACTCCCATTAAAATTTTCCTCCGAAAGTTTATAGATAAATCTCCAAAACTGTGCAATTATGTGCGTTAACCCTGAAGACTGAACGCGAGGTCCAGGCCCATGGATCGAATTCACCGGTACTTTGACCAGGAAATTGCGACACGATTGCCGCAACAAGATCTCTTTTTGCTCGTGACCCTTTCCATCCTGTTTGGCTTTTCCCTTTACGGCATCTGCCGAAATCTTCGCGGAGCCGATCAGCCGGACTTGTCCATCAACATCCTCGTCGCCGTCGTCAGCGGACTCGGCATGTTTGCCTACAGCCAGCGCATTCAGGCCATGTTCCGCCGTCACGACGAGGAATCCTCCGATTCCCCCCCTACCATGTAGTTTCCTCCCGGCCTTTCCCCGTGCGCCACAGCCCAACCCCTTGCCTTACACTGGACCGATGGAAGAGTTCAGTCGCATTCAGCGTCTTCCTCCGTATGTCTTCAACATCACGGGGGAGATGAAGGTCTCAGCGCGCCGCCGCGGAGAGGACATCATCGACTTCGGCATGGGCAACCCCGACGGAGCCACCCCCAAACACATCGTCGACAAGCTCGTTGAAGCCGCGCAAAAGCCCGTCACCCATCGCTACTCCGTCTCCCGCGGCCTGCCCCGCCTCCGCCGAGCCATCTGCAACTGGTACAAGACCCGCTACGACGTCGATCTCGACCCCGACACCGAGTCCATCGTCACCATCGGCTCCAAGGAGGGCATCGCCCACCTCTGCCTCGCCATCCT
>VFSW01003284.1_pt1 | contig 24278 bp, 19 predicted proteins | sample 5358111 | NCBI WGS metagenome assembly VFSW01 (sample SAMN11554181, study PRJNA540505) | mine drainage metagenome | isolation source: sediment from site ElyBrook_90M | place: USA: Ely Copper Mine, Vershire, VT | collected 2017
AAGGGCGATCCGCAGAGCGCGGTTTACGTCTGCGAGCACTGCGGCCAGGAGATTCGTAACCACCAGAAGCAGTCGATGCTGGCGCGCGGCGAGTGGCGCGCCGGCGCGAAAGGCGATGGTAGGACGGCAGGCTTCCATATTTCCAGCCTGTATAGTCCGGTCGGTTGGTTCTCGTGGGGCGACGCCGCCAAGCAGTTCGAGCAGGCGCAGAAAAACCCGGCGCTGCTTCAGGTCTTCGTCAACACAGTGCTGGGCGAGACTTGGACGCTCCTCGGCGAAGCCCCGGAGTGGCAGAAGCTCTACGACCGGCGTGAGGACTATAAGGTCGGACTGGTCCCACGCGGCGGTCTGTTCCTCACGGCGGGCGCGGACGTCCAGAAGGACCGCATCGAGGTCGAGATTGCCGCCTGGGGCCGTGGAAAGGAATCGTGGTCCGTCGATTATCGGGTGTTCGAAGGCGACACCTCTCGCGCGGCAGTGTGGGAGAAACTAACCGGCTTGCTGAACGAATCCTTCACAACCGAATCTGGTCTGGAGTTGCCCATCATGCAACTCGCAGTGGATTCCGGCTTCGCCACTATCGAGGTGTACCAGTGGGCGCGGCGGCAGGGCGGGCGCGTGCTGGTGATCAAAGGCGATTCGCGGACTCCATCGCTCATTGGTTCGGCGTCTCCGGTAGAAGTCGGGCCGATGGGCGCGAAGCTGAAGCGCGGCGTCCGGGTGTGGCCGGTCAATTCCGGCATGGCGAAGGAAGAATTGTACCGGTGGCTGCGACAGGATCGGCCCACCGATGAGGATGTGGCGAAGGGGATTCCTTTCCCGTCGGGATATTGCCACTTCCCGCGCTACAGCGAAGAGTACTTCAAGCAGATCACCGCCGAACAGTTGGTGACGAAGATCGTCAAAGGCTATCGTCGGCACGAGTGGCAGAAGATGCGCGAGCGTAATGAGGCGCTCGATTGTCGAGTGTACGCGCGGGCGGCGGCTGGACGGGTCGGCATCGACCGTTTCCAGGAGAAGCACTGGACCGACCTCGAACGCCGGGTGGGCGCGCCTCCAGTGCAGGACGTGAAACAACCGCCGCAACAGCAGCGCACGGATGGCAGGCAGACCGCGCGCAACCGCGTGCGTTTCAGGATGGATCTCTAATGGCATTTACGCAGTCCGATCTCGATGCTCTCGACGCCGCGCGGAAGCAGGGCGCGAGGCGAGTCCGGTTTCAGGATCGCGAGTTTGAATTCGATTCCGTGGACGACTATTTGAAGCTTCGGAATCTGATCCTGAACGACGTCGCCCAGCAGAGCGGGCCGCAGCAAGTGCGCCAGGTGCGCATCTACACGACCAACGGGTGGGGCCACTAACTCGCCGTGCCAATTGAAACCTTGATGACGCTTGCCCGCCAGGCCGGGCACGAGCCGATGCCGATCCCGCGTGTGCCGCGCACCCGCGCCATGGGGACGTTTCCGTTCGATGCCGCCGGGCGCGGGCGTCGGGGAATGGGATGGAATCCGCCGTCCCTCGGCCTCAACACGCTCCTGTTTTCGCATGGCCTGGAGTTGCAGGCGCGCAACCGGGACGCGGTCCGAAACAGCGCGTGGGCGGCGGCGGCCGTCGATTCCTACGTCGCCAACGCCATTGGGCGCGGCATTCGCCTGGTGCCGCATCATCCGGACGATAAGATCCGCGACCTGATCACCAGGAAGTGGAATCGATGGATACGCGAGTGCGATGTTGAGTACGACCCGCGGAATCCCGCGTCTGGCCAGACGGATTTCTACGGACAGCAGATGGTGATCGCACGCGAAGTCATGGAGGCCGGCGAGTGCTTCGTCCGGTTCCGGCCGCGCTCCGTGAAAGAAGGGCTGACAGTTCCGCTGCAACTGCAGCTCATCGAGGCCGAGCAGTTACCGTTGTGGCGCACGGCGGTCGAGCGGATGCCTCCGAACAACTCTGTGCGGTGCGGCATCGAGTTTCAGACCGATGGGCGGCGCGCAGCGTACCACTTCTGGAAGGCACATCCGGGTGAGACGATGTTTTTCCCGATGGACGCTCTGTCGGTAGAGCGTGTGCCAGCTACCGAGGTGCTGCACGTCTACAAGCCGATTCGCGCGGGCCAGTTCCGGGGCCAGCCGTGGCTGACATCGGTAATCGCGAAGCTCTACGAGTTGGAGCAGTACACGGACGCCGAGATCGTCCGCAAGAAACTTGCAGCGATGATCACCGGGTTCATCACGCAGGCCAGCCCGGACAATCCGATCATCCCTCCGGACCAATACCAGAACGGGCCGACCCAGACCGATCCGGGAACGCAGATCAGCAAGCTCGAACCCGGCACGTTCCAGGTTCTGAACTTTGGCGAAGAGGTGCAGTTTGCCGAAGCGAAGGATAGCGGCGATTTCAAATCGTTCATCCGGACGTGCCTGCAAGCTTTTTCGAGTGGCGCTGGGCTTGCCGAGTATCAGATCAGCGGCGACCTGTCGGGGATCAACTATTCTTCGATCCGCGCCGGCCTGCTGGAGTTCCGCCGCAAGTGCGAACAGTATCAACATTCGGTTTTCATCTTCCAGGTCTGCCATCCGGTTTATAAGCGCTGGCTGCGCGAGGCGATGCTGGCGCTGGTGTTCGGCATTGATCTACTGAACGCGTACAGCAAAGATCCCGAGCCATTCGAGGAAGTGCAGTGGGTAACGCCCGGCTGGCCGTGGGTGGACCCCGAGAAGGACATCAAGGCTTCCAACGATGCCATCCGCAGCGGCCTATCCACGCGTTCCACCGAGGTGGCGGCACAAGGGCGCGACGCCGGTGCCGTGGATGCGGAGCAGGCAGCGGACAACGAGCGAGCCGACAAGCTTGGTCTCTCTTACGACAGCGATGGCCGGAAGGTCCTGACCGGGCGCAACGCCGGATTGACGGAAGCCGAGATCCAACAGGACGCGACCAAGGGCGAGGTGGACGTGAAGCCATGAGGGATCTGACTCGTGTTGCATCGCGGTTTGTGAACACGCCGCTAATGATTCATCCGCCCAAGCTGGACGTGATAGTCCAGGCGCTGGGGCCACGGCTGGGGATTATTCCGGTGGCCGGCGTGAAGACTGCGGAACCGTTCGCCGCCGCGTACATGGAGCAGGCCGACGACAGCGGCTACCAGGTGATCGACGGCGTGGCGATCATTCCGATCCAGGGCGTGCTGACGAAAGCGGAATCCTGGGTTTCGGCGCTGAGTGGTTGCAGCTCCTATGCGCAGATCGGGGGCTACCTTCAGGACGCGGTGAACGACGCCGGAGTGCGGGCGATTCTCTTGCAGGTGGATTCGCCTGGCGGCGAAACCACGGGATGCCTGGAACTGTCCGACTACATCTACTCTCTTCGCGGCTTGAAGCCCATCTTTGCTGTAGCCGACGATTTCGCATTCTCGGCGGCCTACGCTCTCACCAGCGCCGCCGACAAGATCTTCGTCACGCGCATGGGAGCGGTCGGGTCCGTTGGTGTCGTCGTGCTCCACACGGAGGATTCCAAGTTCAACGACGAGCAGGGGTTCAAGTACACCTACATCTTCAAAGGCGACAGGAAGGTCGATGGGAACCCGCATGAACCGCTGTCGGAGCGGGCCGAGAAGGACATCCAGTCCGAGATTGACCGGCAGTACGACCAGTTCGTAGCAACGGTCGCGCGGAACCGGAAGGCTGACGCAGAAAAGATCATCGCGACACAGGCCGGCGTCTGCTGGGCCGAGACGGCCATTCCGCTGCTGGCCGACGAAGTCGGAACGCTTGGCGATGCCATGAACGCGCTTCGTCAACTGCTCGGCGAGCCTGTCCAGAGTTCAACGGCGGCGATTGCCGCAAGATCCACAACCAAGGAGGTTACAGCAAGTATGCCAAACGAAACGCTCACAATCGCCGCCGAGGGTAAGAAGCCGGGCGACGGTGGCGGCGACGAGAAGACCAACACCGAACCGAAGTACTGCCACGCGTGCGGAACCAAGCTCCACGCAGACGCAACGTTCTGCCATGCCTGCGGCACGAAGGCCGAAGGCGAGGCGTCCGGTAAGTTCTGCCACGCCTGCGGTGCCGAGCTGCGCAAAGGCGCGGAGTACTGCCATGCCTGCGGCGAGGGCGCAAAGAGCGACGCCAAGAAACCGGAGGGCATGGCTCCGCTCGCCGGCGTCGCTGCCTTGGCCGGCGTGCCGCTCAGGATGCGTCCGGAAGGCGACATTGATGCCATCGGCGCGCTGTGCAAGATGGCCGGTTGTCCCGACAAGGCCGCGGAGTTCCTCACCAAGAAGAAGTCCACGGGCCAATACTTCAGCGTGGCGGAAATCAGCGAAGAGCTGACAGCCGCCCGCGTGATCGAAAGCGAGAGAAGCATGATTACATCGCACGTCAATCCCAACCAGGGCGCGGTTGGCTCGCTTCAAGAGATTGAAGCCCAAGCCACGACTTACGCCCGGCAGAATCGCGGCAAAGAGACTCCGAATCTTTACGCCGAAAGCGGTACCACCAAGCTGACCAAGGAGCGCGCCTACGCCCTCATGCTCGAAGAGCATCCCGAGGTTTACGGCGCGTTCGTGGCGCAGCACAACGCGAAGGGCTTGATCGCCACGCTCGAGCGGGCTGGCGTTCGCCTTGCCCGGTAGGGCGAAAGGAGACCAACAGACATGGCATTCGAACAGACATTACGCACAGTAGGGCTTCCGGCGGCGGCAGACCTCACCAGCGGTGGAACTGTGAATCCGCAGTTCTACCTCGTGACCGTCAACGCGTCCGGGCAGATCAACTTCACGGGCGCTGGAGCAGTCGCCGATGGCGTGGTCCAGGACAAGCCCAACGCACAGGGAGTCGAGGGCGAGGTCGCCATCCTCGGCATCACGAAGCTGGTGACCGGCGCTGCCGTCAACAACGGCGACCCGCTCATGGCCAACGCCAGCGGTCAGGCCATCACGGCGACCAGTGGCAATTTCGTGCGGGCGCGCGCACTGGCGGCATCGGGAGGCGCTGGCGTGATCATTCCCGCGCTGCTTCTCGGCCCGTACAAGATGTAGCCGTTCACAAACAAGGAGAAATCACAAATGCCTCAGCCAACACTACAAGACGTTCACGTCAACCGACCGCTGACGAACATCTCCGTGGCCTACCTTCAGGAGGCCGCTGGAGTCGAGTTCGTCGCGGACAAAGCCTTTCCGGCGGTACCGGTCGAAAACAAAAGCGACCTGTACTACACCTACGCGCGGGCGGATTTCAACCGCGACGAGATGCAAAAGCGCGCGCTTTCCGCTGAATCCGCCGGGACGGGTTACAACCTGAATTCCACCGGCACGTACAACTGCGACGTCTGGTCGCTGCACAAGGACGTGGATGACCAGATCCGCTCCAACAGCGACTCGCCGCTCGCCCCCGACCGCGACGCCACCATCTTCCTCACCCAGAAGGCACTGATCCGGCGTGAGAACCAGTGGGTCTCGAAGTTCTTCGGCACCGGAATCTGGACCAACCAGGCCAGTGGCCAGGCGACCGCGGACTCCACGCACGTCGTCTACTGGGACTCCGGGAACTATCCGAACGGCAACCCCATCACCGACATTCGCCACGCGAAGACTCAGATGCGCCTGTCGAGCGGCGGCTTCGCGCCCAACATCTTCGTGGTCAGTCGCCCCGTGTTCGACAAGCTCGTAGATCACCCCGACTTTATCGACCGCACCAAGTACGGCCAGACCGCGCCGAACCCGGCAGTGGCCACCCGCCAGATCATGGCCGAGATTCTCGAACTCGAAGAGGTCCTGGTCATCGACGCCGTCTACAACACGGCGGCGGAAGGCGCGGCCGAATCCAACTCGTTCATCGGCGGCCTGAGCGCGGCGCTGTTCTACCGTCCGAAGAACGCGGGCTTGATGACTCCCAGCGCGGGGTACGTGTTCAACTGGACGGGCCTGATTGGAACGACCGGCGGCGCCGGCGTCCGCATCAAGACGTTCCGTATGGAGCACCTGGCTTCGGATCGAGTGGAGATCGACTCGGCGTTCGATATGCGCCTGGTCTCTGCGGATCTGGGGTTCTACTTCAACAACGTGATCTCGGCGGTGTAGTCATGATGCTTCGTCGTGAATCGTGGGCGCGGCTGACCAGAAGCCTGGTTCCGCCGCTGTACGTCCTGCGCCCGTTGCAGGGCTTTACGCCGTCAGACATCGGCGATGAGTACCCCGCTCCCGATGCCACAAACAAGGTCCAGTTGACGCGCGCGCGGCAGCTTTACGAGCAACGCCGGATCGGGACGCAGGCAGAAGCGGAGCGGGCGTTCTCCAAGCTTCCCAAACAAGAACCGGCTAAACCCGGAAAGGAGAAGAGGCATGGCAATCAAAGTGGAAAAAACGCCCATTAACGCTCCGGAGTTTCAGAGCGCGGGTCCGCAGCCGAACTTCAAGGGCAGCTACCCATCGAAGCAGAAGCAGTTCCTGTCGGCGGTGCAGACGGGCAACGGTGCGCAGCAGAGCATCGCGCACGGCCTGGGGTCGGTGCCTGCGGGCGTGTTGGTCTCCTGCGCCGACAACAGCGGGAGTGCCAACGTCTTCACGGTGACCGAGGGAACGCACGACTCGACCAACGTGAAGGTGACGGTGACCACCAGCGCGAAGTACAAGATCCTGGCCTGGCTCTAATTCCGATGAAAGCAAAATCGTTCGGCAAAATCTCCGTCCCGACACCGGGTACGCCCGTGCCCGTTACCAGCGACACGAATCTGCGCGTGGAGCGGATGCGCTTCGCGGCGGTTATCGGCGATACGGGCCGCGTGTTCCTCGGCGTCTCCGGCATGAACAAGGCGAACGGCGCGGGCGTGGTCAAAGAGTTCTGGCCCACTGGCGCTGGTGGCGGGGTCGCGGATGCTTACGAGATCTGGGCGGAAGACGCGCGCCACCTGCTGTTGCCGTCCGATTACTACGTCGATGCCAACAACGCGGGCGAAGGACTGATCGTCGCCTACTGGACGTGAAATGCCGAACTGGCCCAGTATTGAAGCGTTCGTGGACGGCGTCATTTCGCAGACGTTCGGCGAGCCGGTGGTGTACCAACCGGTGCAAGCAGGCGCAGCGCAGGGAAGCGCGTTCACGGTGACGGCGGTGCGCCATCTGCGCGTGCGCGAGGAGTCCGGCGCGATGGCGAACTTCGAAGAGATCTCTGTCAATCCGTCCAACTTTGCAAACCCGCCGGCAAAGGGCGATTGGGTGACCGCGTGGGGTGCGCAGTACGTGGTGACGACGGTGCGGCAGCCGGATGCTTACGGCATGCTCAACCTGGCACTGCTGCAGCGCGCGAGTTGACGGTTCCGTGATCAATCCGAAAACAATACTTGGCGAGTGGGTGACTGCGCTCCAGTCCTGCCCGGACTTGGTCGATGCGCTGGGCGGCGACGGCGACAACATCCGCGCATTCATGGAAGGGCTGGCTACCGACAACAATCTTCGGCTGGCCATCCTACAGATGCCGCCCGGCTCGATTCTGGTTGCCTGGAACGGCACCACGCCGCGGCGCCTGACTGGTGGATCGCTGCACTTCGCGCATCGCTTCTCGATTTACTTGCGGGCGCCGGAACAGAATTCCACCGCGACGTATGCCGATCTGTTCTGGCTGCTGGTGAGCGCCAAGCCAACGGGCGCTCCGTCATGGGAATCGCTTCTGCATTTGCAGATCGATCCCGATTGTTACCCGATGGACATGGATCTTCCCTCCGCGCAGCGAAACACGGTTGTGGTCAGCGCGGACGGGGCGACCCTCGATTACTTCGAGGTGCAAGCAACGCTCGTGGAGCAGGGCAATCCCGGCGGGGAATGAGGAGAACGGTATGGATTCAGTTTTCATGCGCTCGCCTGAGGGCGAAGTGAAAGAAGTCGAGGCGACCGCGGAAGCACTTTCACCTTTGATGAGCAGCGGATGGCATCAGGTTCCCGCGCCAGCGGCGGCGCAGAAGCCGGTAGTTGTGGCTGAGGAGGAAAAGTAGCAATGGCAAACATCAGTGAATTGCTGAACGGTTGGGGATTCGGCAAACAGACCGCCATCGGAACGGCGAATCTGGTCGCCACCATCTGGCGTCACACGAATCTCAATACCAAACCGTGGGCGAAGGTCCCCGTGAACGAGGATGACCGGGCGGAAATCGGCAAAGGCCACGAGTTCCCGACCCAGCTTTTCAAGTCGCATTACAACATGCCGGCCTACGAGCTCTCGAAGTACGCCTCGTCGGAGTTCCTCGCGTGGGCGCTGTCCTTCTCCATGGGCAACGTCGTCGTGAGCGGCAGCGGTCCGTACACTTACACCATCGTTCCGGCGTTGGGGGCGACGAACCCGACCGGCCTGGAGTTGCCCTACTTCTCGTTCGTGCAGCAGATCCGGCCCGGCGGTTCCGCGGTGTTGGACGAAATGTTGGTGGGCTGCGCGGTCAAGGGCTGGAAGCTCTCCATCAAGAACTCGCCCGGCCGCGCCAGTGCGATGTGCTCGGTGGAGTGCGTCACCACCGGCCAGTACACTTCGCCCAGCGGCATCACACTGCCAGCCATCTCCACGCCGCATGAATTCAACGCAGGCATGATCAGCGCTCTGACCTTCAACGGCATCAACTACCTTTCCGGCGGTAGCGCCAAGCAGTTCGTGTCGATGGAAGCCTCCTGGGAAAACAACTTCCGGCCCGGCTTCTTCCCTGGCTCGGGAGCTCAGGATGGCTACCAGATTCAGGGGCGTTTCGAGTGGGGTGATCGGGCTTTCGCGGTGCAGTTTGTAGTGCGCGTGCAGGCGGGATCGACGGAGTACTCCAACCTGATCAACCTGACCACCGGGACGGCCACGTTCACCATGACCCGCGACGCCAACAACTCGTTCACGATGCTCATCCAGAAAATGGGCTTCAACGTCGCCGAACTCGGAAACACCGATGGCATCGTGACGCTCCAGATCACCGGCGTTCAGCTTTACGACCCCACCAACGGGATGGTGACGATGACAGTCACCACTCCGCTACAGGGCATCTGCCAGTAGGAGACTCACATGGAAATCGAAAAGAAAGCGGGCTTCGATGCGTCTAAGCCGTTCGTGGTGCCGATCCTGTCGGGCGGCGAGAAGAGCTGCGAGGTGCGGTTCCCCTCGGACGAGGAGTGGTGCGCCTGGGCGCGCGCGCAACGCACCGTGCGGCATTTCCTGGGGCGCGGGAAATCGCAAAGCGAAGACGTGGATCTCCCGAAGATCAACGCCGAACTGTTCGCCAAAATTCGCACCGACAAAGACGGTCCTGAGTTCGATGACGCCGAGGCCGGCATGGTGATCGGCCGCATTGAGCGGTGCGCCGTGGCCAACGTGGAGCGCGAAGGCATCAACTACCGGATCGAGATGAAGGTCCCCGGCGCGCGCGTGGTGCATGTGCTGCGGATGCCCACCGCCAAGGAGATGCAGGATCACGAGCGGGCATCGACCAGCGTCGTGGCAGCGCGGAGGTCGGTCGAGACGCGCGCGTTCCTGGAGCCGAGCGGCGCGCTCTACGACAAACTGCACATCTCGCACGAAGGGTACGCCGGTACCGTGCCAATCGTTCACAAGTCGGCTGCCGTGTCCGAGGTCATCGCGCAACTGGCAATCGAGGCTGACGAAGACCCGGAATAGCCACGCCCGGCGACTGGCCGGAAGATCCGGGCGTGCGATTCCTGATCCGGTCGGTCCTGCACCAAGGCGGGCTGTGTGGGCCTGACGAAGAATGCCCCGACCGCGTCTTCCGCTGCCGGAAGTGCGGCTACTCGGCCCAGACGGAGTTGGATGGCTGTCCCGCCTGCGGCGCGGACTGGAAGGCCATTGATGTTAGTCATGGACCCGGCTGTCCGAAGAACCTGCTCGAAGAGGCAATGGACACGCCGAACGGTGCCCTGGTGCGCCGGTGCTTCCGCCTTCTGAATGCGAAGAGTATCGGGCTGACGATTACGCTCGCGGACATCACCGAGGAGGAGTTCCGGGTTCTGGAGCTGGTCGAAGCCGAACGCCAGGAGCAGATCGGGAGCGCGGCTCCTGGATCGCAGCAGTCAAGATCGCCCGAGTTACGCCGCCTGGTTGATCCCTAGCGTCTTGAGCAGAAGAGGATCACGGGGAAGCCCTCCGTTTTCAATTTGCTGGCACAGAAACAGAGACACCATACGCCTGAATTCACCATCACCTAAGACGCGTCGGACGTCCGTTTCCAGCTTGTTGCTCTTGGATGCGTTGCAGTTACCGCAGATTAACTGGTAGTTGGCCCACGAGCTTTCCCCAAACAGAGAGTACGGCCAAACATGATCTCCCTGTAGGTAATCGATATCCCGATGATCGAAGCGGCGATCACAAAGAGGGCATGAGTACTTTACGATGCCATCGTCGTCAGGGTGCGCCAAGCGGCGGAAACAAACATCCTTCCAGCCGGGAGGGAAAGTCCGCGAAAGCGGATCGCATGTGATGTATAAGGGCGGGTCGCCTATTTCTTTGCAATTATCCGGCATACCTCTCCGGTCTTCTCAATCTGCGTCTTCTGGCCGGGCCACTTGCCCTTGGTGATCGTGTAGGGAAGGCCAATCGCCTCCTCGATCCTCGATGGTCCCTGCGTGAGGAATATCTGAACTAGTTGCCACTGTTCTTCCGTGACTTTGTCAGGAGTGCCCCATACCTGGCAGGCAGCAGCAATAAAGAGAGAGATCTTCGTCGAGGAGTTCGTCGCAATTCGTGGCACCTTGGCCTGTTTGATCGCGTTGAACCAGAGCTCGAATGACTGGAACCAACCCTTGAGAGTGTTCAGATCAACGAGGATCTTAGGAGCGTCACCAGGCTTGAGAGACTCGTATTGCAACTGCGCAGCATAAAGATCCAGGACCGAGATCGTGGTCCTGTCGTATCGAACGCTTAGCTGGTCCTGCACCTTCGAACTAGCCAAGAGTTTTTCGACATTTTCAAGGTCCCTTGCAATCACGTAGTATAGAAACATCTGAGAGGGTGCTTGGCCCGCCGCTTGTGCGCTATCGATCCACCAATCTCTCCAGGCGCTCCCGTCCACCCACGGGTATACCAGTGCATGCTTCTCCTTCGCCGCCTCGATCATCCGGACAGCCCCCTCGCGTGCTGGGTCAAACACGCCAGCGAGACGAATGAAATAGACACGGTCCGATTGACCGAACACGGCTAGACGCAAATCGTGGGGGCTTAAGGGGACACCTGCTTCGTTGATTCGCCGAAAGATCTCCAGTCGCAAGCTGAGATCGAGGTCCTTGGGAAGAGTAATAATGTTAAGGACGTAGCGCTTGATCTGCCTCTGGATCGCTTCTGGAAGTTGATTGAATCGTCTCCCCTGGATCAACGCTCCGACGTTGTCGGCGTATTCGACGTCTGCCTCTGTCCCAAGCGCAAAATTGCCTTTGAGAAAGTCATGTATCGTTGTCAGTCGCTGCTGACCATCGACAATTTGAAGTCGCTCAAGGCCCGTTTCGGCGTCCGATTCGGGGTAGACAATCAGCGGCGGGATCGTCATGTTGTTGATCAAGGAATCGATGAACAGGGATTTCTTCGCTAAATCCCATTGCGAGGAATCGCGCTGATAATCGGGAACGTAAAGAGTGCCATCGTCCAGTTGCCCCAACAGCGACTCAACGTTAGGCGACTGCGATGTGGTCGCACCCTTTACGCGGGGTGAGAAGTGGGCGGCAGGTACACTCGCCATGCTTTAACCTCCAGACGATGCCTAGGATTTTTGTTTAGAACACTCCAATATACAGCGGATTGAGGCCGACTGCTCCTCATGCCATCTGACCTTCGGAGAACCATGACCAAATTCCAAACCGTCATCAGGAGCGCACGCTTCGTCTACTCGCCCTACACGGCGACGGAGATGCAGGGTTTCGCGCAGGTGCTGGCGAATTCGATCCGGGTCCGCATCCAGAACGGGCAGAACATCTACGACCAGGCAGCCGCGCCACTGAAGCCTGGCCAGTCGGGCCGGCGCGGCTACCCCGATTACAAGGCGGCGAGGGGCCTCCAGCCGATCCGCGACTGGACCTGGAGCGGGCACACCTTGCGCTGCCTCAAGGTCCTGACCGCTAACGAGAATCGCGCGGCAATCGGGTTCCTCGACGAGAGCCTTCCTGGCCGGCGGCTGACAGCTTCGCAGATCGCCGCCTTCAACAACCGGCGCGAGGCGCAGTGGGGTGTATCGCCGCGCGACCGCCAGGCCGTGCTCGCGGCATTTCAGGCTCGTCCCTTCGTGATGCTCAAGGCAGCGTAAATGGCAGACCAAGCGGAACGCGTAATCCTCGAAGCCGAGGACCAGGTCACCCCGATAACGGACAAGGCCAACGCCGCCCTCGACGGCTTCGAGAAGAAAGCGGAATCGTCGCACGGCAAGGTCATCCGGATTTCGGATCAGACGCGGTCCTCGGTCCAGCGGCTCATTGCCTCCCTCGAAAAGCAGGCCGAGACCTATGGCAAGTCCGGCGTGGAGCGGCTGATCACCCAGCGGGACCAGCTTCTCCAGCGATACAACCGGGAGCCGCAGGCCATCGACGCGATCACCAGATCTTACGAAAAGATGATCGCCATGGAGGAGAAGGCCGCGCGCGAAGCTCTCGCGGTTAAGGCGGCGAAGGAAGCCGAAGAGGCATTGCGGAAGCAGTCCGAAGCCATCACTTCGTTCGGCGACCGGGTCAGCCAGTTCATGGAGAACCCGCTTCAGGGAGCGAAGGGCGCACTCTCGTCCGTGCTGACGACTCTTGGTCCCTTTGGCATTGCGGTCACGGCTGGTGCTGCTGTATTGGGCACCATTGCGGCGTCCGCATTCGAGGCAGCAAAGAGTCTCGGCGAATACGGCACGCGCGTGAAGGACGCGGAGCTGCGCACCGGTTTGACCGCGAAGGAAGTCGGACAGTTCGGTTTCGCGGCGCGCGCGGTCGGGCAGGACATCTCGATTGTCGAGCGCCTCATGCGCGGTCTGTCTCAGGCAGCCGATGACAATTCCAGGGAAGGCGAAAAGGCGCGGGCTACCTTGCGCGGGATGGGCATCGATTTTCACACCGCCACGGGAGAGATGAAACCCACGTCGGAGATCCTGACGGAGATCTCCGAGGGTCTGAACAAGCTTCCGGAAGGGCTTCAGCGGGACGCCGCCGCCATGGACCTGTTCAAAAAGGTGGGCGTGGAGGCGATTCCGTTCATGACGGAACTCAACGAGAATCTGCGTGTCGCCCACGAGCAGGGCTTCGGGCCGACCGAGGAGGACATCCGCCGCTTTGCCGAATACCAGCGTGAAGTGACCGTGCTCGAAACCAAGTGGGACGCGCTGGTCCGCAAGTTCAAAGAAGGGCTGGTCGTCACCGTGACATGGGTCGGTAAGGGCGTCGATTGGTTCCTTAATAACGTCAGCACCGCCGGAGACGATGAACGGCAGCGCCGCGAAGAGGAACAGGCGATGCAGGACGCCGCCAACATTCGGGCCGCAGGCGGCGTTGGGGCGAAGATGTCGATCTCCGGTCATCGTCAACAGGTGGCTGACATGGAGCGAAAGGCACCCGAGATCATGAAGAACCGCGATGCCACCTTGAAGCGCATCGAGGATTTGCGGGCCCAACAGCAAGGGCTGGTCGGCGATTTCGGCATCCTGCAAGCAATCGCGCCCACCCGCGACGAGGAGGCCCGAGCGAAGCGCGCGAGCGATATCCAAGGCCAGATCGAGCAGTTGCAGAAGATGATGGCGGATGCCGAGGCGGCGACCAAGCGGACAGACCTGCGTGCAGGCAAGGAAGAAACGGATCGCATTCGCGCCCGGTTCTTCGGCACGCACGATGGCATGGAGAAGGCTTACGCCGACGCCAAGAAGGATGTCGAGCGGCTCCAGAAGCAATTGCTCGAACCCGACAAGCCGTTGACGAAGGCTCAGGCACAGGATCTGGGCCAACAACTCCACACTGCGGAAGCCACCGAAGCACGCCGCAAGGCGGCATTGGACGCGGTGGCAAAGGGCGCGGAGCAGCTCAAGGATTTCCGCCGCCAGGCGGCCGAGTTCGAGAAGAAGGGCGACGAAGCTGAACTCGACGCGATCGGCAAAATCTACTATCAGCGGGACAAGCTTCTGAAGCAGGCCGCGCAGGTGAAGGCGTCGGAATCGGAGATTGCGGCAATCCGCAAGTCGGCGGACGAGCAGGCAGCCGTCCTATCGAAGAAGGCGTGGGAGGAGTTCGAGAAGTACGCCGAGAAGGAAGCGGCCGAGCGGCGAAAGAAGATGCTCGCGCTCATGATGCCGAGCAAAGAACAGATGAAGGAGTGGGAGGAAGGCTTCGCCGCGCAGGAACGGATCGAGGACATCGGGGTCCAGGCGCAGCGCGATGAATTGCGGCGGCGCGCCGCGCGGTCCGCGCGCATCGCGGATCTGACTGCCGGCCAGGAAACGCCTATGGCCATGTCTGAGGCCGAAAAGCGGGAGTTGTCGGCTCGAAAGGAAGAGTCAGCGGCGCAGCAAGCCTACCAGATCCGTCTCGATCTGGCCGTCCAGTTGGCGGGGATCGAAGCGGAGCGGATATCGAAGGAAGAGAACGCGGCCAAGCGCTCCGTGCTGGCGGCGCAAGCGCAGAAAGATCTGTACACGGAAATCGCCCAGGCGCAGGACCAGATCGAGGAAAAGCAGGCGCAGCTCCAACAGAAACGCCAGCAGGAGATCCAGTCGCAGTTCGACAGCTTGCAGAAGCAGGCCGAGAAACTGTTCGACGTTCTGTTCACCAAGCCCAAGAACTTCGGCAAGGATCTGCTGAGTACGGTCCACGCCGCGGTGCTCAAGCCGGTGACCGAAACGTTGGGCGGAATGGCGGCGAACGTCCTCCATCCCCTCATTTATGGCGCGGACGGGCAGGGCGGGCTCGCTGGCGTGTTCAAGGGCGGTAAGCAGGACCCGGTGCGCCTGTCCACCGACCAGAACACCGCCGCGACCATGCAGAACAGCGCGGTGATGGCGGCATTGACGGCTATCCTGGCCGCAGGCATGGGTGTGGCTGCTCCATCCTTGCAGAGTGGTGCCGCCGGCGCTGCGGGCGTTTTGGGAATCTCCATTCCATCGATCTCTGCGCCGGCCAAGATGAGCGCGCCTACGGGGGCGGGCGGTTACTCCCCGGCCACGTGGAGTTCCGGTGGTATCGGGATCGACCCAATTGCAATGCTTTTCGGCGGCACGCGTAGCGGTTCCGGAGCGGCTGGCGGTGGGGCGGGGGCCGCGGGGACGGATCACCCTTCGTCCGGCGCTGCCACCGGCGGTTATACTCCCGCTCCTTGGGCTGCTGGCGGCGGAGATTGGTCCGGCGCATCGGCGGGGGCGCCGACGTTGAACCGGGCGCAAGGTGGGACGGGCGGATTCAATCCGCTGGCGATGCTGTTCGGCGGCGGGGCGCGCGGCGGCGCGGGTGGTGGGAGCGGGCCGAGCGGTCTGGCGGGAATCGTCAGTAACCTCAAGCGCACGAACTGGGGCAGCTTCAACCGGAGCCCGTCTAATCCGACCTACGGCACCGATGAAAACGGCAACGACGTCCAGACCGGAGATTCCGGCGGCAAGATCACGGGTGTAGGTGGAGTGGCCGGGGCCGCGATGCTGGCGGGCGGCACGATGCTGGCGCAACAAGGGCTGCTTGGGAGCAGCCGTGGCACGTGGACGGGCACAGCGGAAGGGACGGCTGGCGGGGCGGCGATCGGGTTCCAGATGGGAGGCCCGTTGGGCGCCCTGATTGGTGGCGCCGCCGGTTTCGGCATTGGCGTCGGAGAGATGATAGCCGGCGTTAAGTCTCCGCAGCGTGAGGCACACGACGACATCAAGAGCATCTATGGTGTCGATATTCCCCAGAACAGCGGCACGATCAAGCAGGTGGTCCAGATCGCCCAGTCTCAGTTCGGAGGCCAGATCGCGGTGGCGGTGCGATCCCCGAGCGTCCGTCAACTCGTGATGCTGTATTCGGAGGCGACCGGCCAGAAGATGCCGTTGTCAGCCACAACGCCATACGCGGGGAGCCTCGTGGAGCAGGGCGGCAAGCTCTATCAACAAGCCAGCTACCAGGATGGTCAGGCCCATGCCTACGCTTCGAACATTCCAACGCTCGGCGGCATCGCTACCGGAACCTATCCCACGCCCGGTGGCCCGAACACGGCAGGTGGCAGCGGTGCGACGTACCTCTCGCTGAATATCAGCGGCAACGACGCCGCGAACTTCATGACGGGCCAGTTTGTGACGCCGCAGTTCGTAACCGACCAAGCGATGGCCGCGCAGTATTCGAGCTACGGGCGCACGCAGCAGTCGGCCAACATGCAGCTACCCGGACTGACGGTGGCGTGATTCAAAGTGCCAGGCAATCTCGTACAATCCGCCCCCAACGGTGTGATGCCCGCCTCGCTGTGCACGGCGTTCACGGAGTTGCGGGAGTCCGCCCAACTCCAGAATCAATATCACGACGGCACGATCCAGCGGTCGCAGCTTGCGCAGACCTCGCGCCGCACGTTCCGGCTCAGCAAACGATTGAGCGCGTCGGTGCTCTCGGCGCTGTACAGCTTCTGGGTATCGCAGGCCGCTGGCCTGACTCCGTTCGCCTTCTACAATCCGTTCGATGTGGCGTCGGGCCAGCAGATTGGCAGCAACTACGATCCCACTGGCAACAGCACGCAAGGCCGCGTGACCGTCGTGTTCCGCGGCAACTGGGCGCAGGCCACGGACATCGCGCGGACGAATGTTCAGGCGCTCGAGCTGGTGGAGGTGGCGTAAGTGTCAGACCAGATCGGCCGGATCGCCGTCCCCACGGTGATCAACTCCGGCCAGACATTTCCGTTGACGACGCAGTACCCCTTCGGCTTCTCCGTCGAACGCCCGGTGATCGTGCACCGCTTCGGCAGCCTCGACGCCAAGCAGGAGCAGCGGTACTACGTCGGCATCGGCCCGCGCAAGTTTCAGTTCAAGCACCAGAACCTGAGCTGGACGGAAGCCAACCAGCTCAAAGCGTTCTGGGAGTCCATGCAAGGACCCTGGAAAGCGTTCACCTACACTGTCCCCAACTCCGATGGGACGACCACCGGCGTGCTGGTGACCTTCGAGCAGACGCCCATCTCCTTCGAGTACCTTCGCAACGCCGTGCAGGTCGGACTGAACCTCATCGAGGTCGTCGACCCGACGCAAGCACCCACCTACACCGTCACCTCCACCTGCCTGCGGTTCCCATCGAGCGCCCTGTCCACTGCCCTGCTCTCCGAAGTCCAGCAGATCATCCCGTTGGTGCACATCCGCGTGCGCGAATCTGCGGTCGCCGACATCTACGTCTCCGACCGTCGCGTCACGGTGGGCGGCCAGCTATACCTGCCGCGCCTGATCGGAATCGGCGAGCCTGGCTCCGACGTCCTGATTTCGCAGGACATCAAAGGCACCTCCGATAACGTCCGCTTCACCTTCGGCAATGGCGACCGCGTGATGACCCAGCTCGCCAACGACACGGACCTGAAGTACGCCGAGATCGACCTCTGCCTTTTCCATGTGAACTCCGGGATTCTGCTGCAACTGTGGAAGGGTGTCATCCAGAATTTCACGAGCGATGGAACGCCGATCTTCCCAGTCACCTGCTCTGACGGGTTCTTCCAGATCATGAACCAGTACCCCGAGCGGCAACTCAGTCGCCAGTGCTGGAAGATCTACAACGATGGCGTGAACTGTCCGTGGGCCACCAAGGGGCGCAGCAGCGCGGCGGTGACGGCTGCTGGCGGCGATCCCACAAGCTGCGACTATTACCTCGAATCGGCGAACGGTTGCCAAGTGCACGGCATGGCTCCCTATTTTGGAGGGCATCAGGCCGACCCGCAGGGCGTCGTCATCAAGGACGATTCCACCGGCTTCCTCGGCTTCGGGCGCAACACCGTAACGGCGACTTCGATTGTTTCGGACACGATCTGGGGTCTGGCGCTGCCTGAGATCTGGTGCAACAGCGGTGGGAACCCGCTATTTGCTTTCCTGGCCACGGCCTTGATGGTGGATTACCGCGACGAATCGGGCTACGCCGACTCGCTCGGCATTCTCAGCGCCGGGCCACTCGGTGGGTTCGCGGCGTCGATGGTCGTCACGAACGCCGACGGCTACCGATACGTTGTCGCGCCGATGGTGGATGGCTACACCTGGCAAGGTCTGAAGGTTGACGGCAACCTGAACGTTACGAAGTACCAACCGGGCATGGGGCTGCGCTACGTCACCGGCAGCGACCCGGCGAATGCGAGCACCGATTATTTCTCGCTCGGCCAGGGATCGCCGCAGGTTTGGGAGCCGAATGTTTACGCGGCGGGCACGGCGGCGTGCGAGATCCGCATCGTCAAGTCCACCACGATTCAGCCGAGCACTCCCGACCAGCACCAGATGACCGTTCCCATCGACTACGGGATGTGGGGCTGGACGTGGGACCAGAGCGGCAACCGCGCGGCGGTCAGGGGCCTTATCAATCCGTTCTGGATCGCCGTCAACATGCTGCTGCGCGCGATGGGTCTGTACGGTGATCCGTCCACCGGCTCGAATCCCGCCGGCGGAAGCGGTCCCACGTCGTTCGCGCAGCTCGCCACGTTCGTGTTGCCGTCGCTGATAGTTGGTGATGGCTCCGGCGCGGCCGAGATCGCGGCGGACCAGGTCGCGGCCATCCTCGGTACCGGCGTCGAGACACAGTTCCAGTTCCAGGGAATCATCAGCAGCCAGAAGCCGTTTCGCGACTGGCTCACCGAGGTGCTCAACTGCTGCCTGGGTTTCTACACCTGGGAGTTCGGCAAGCTGAAGCTTGGCTGCCGCATCAACGCCAGCGCGGTGGATGCTTACACACTCGCGAACTCACTGTTTCAAAGTCTGCGGCTGACGCCGATCCAGGCTGGCTTCGAGCACTTGGTACTTTCGTTCGCCGACATCGCCTATCAATATCAGGCGAACACGGCAGAGTATTGCGACAAGAGCCACGCGGCGTATTACGGGCGCGCCGGATCTCCGCTCACCAGCCAGATGCATTCGGTGGGGTGCTCGTCGCTGAGCCAGGCGTTGCGGATCGCAGCCACTCGCACGCGCGAGGAGATCGGCGGCGTGAATCCCGCCGAGTGGCGCGACGCGCGCAACGCCGCATGGCAGACCACCCTGCTCGGTCTTGGCAACGAGGTCGGGCAAGTGGTCTCGATGACGCATCCGGACATCCCCGGACTTCATGGGACCTGCAACGTCACCGGCACCTCGGTCACATGGGCCAGCGGCGATGCCTTCGACACGTCCATGGAGAACAAGGAAGTCGTGATCAACGGCGTGCAGGTGTTGATCACGGGTTACACGACGGACCCGACCTACCACACGGTAACCGGCTTGCTCCTGGCTTCTGCGCCGGGCAACGGCACCAATCTCCCGTTCCAGATCATCACTATGTCCTTCAGGATTCAGCGATGGAGCCTGAAGAAAGACTGGTCGGTGCAGATCGAGGGGCAGACGGTCACCGATTCCATGTACGACCTGGACGTCGGGCCGAAGCCGATGGACGTCGTGCCCGGACCCCTGCCGCCCCTGTTTTATTCGATTCCACTCGGGCCGGCGTGGGCGCCATATCAAGTGCAGGCATCGGCGAACGACGCTCTGTTTCCGGGGGAGTGGACCTTCGATACCAACCAGTCCTACGCGCAGATGGCCGACGGCAGCATGCTCGCGAATCTGGTGGTGACTGGGAAGTTGCCGGTGAACGAGTTCAGCGCAACCGGCGCGGGTGCGCCCGGAATTGGGTCGATCTCGCAGTCCGCGACAGGCGGATCGTTGCCAGCCAACGTGACGCTGCGAGTGGCCATCTGCGCGGTCGATTCAAGCGGGCTTCCTTCGGCTCCGTCGAATATCGCGATCATCGGGACCGGAGCGGCGGCAGGTGGCGCGTTCACACTGGAAGGCATCACGTGGCCGGCGGTCGCGGGCCTCGTCTCCTACGTGTTGTTCGTGGCGACTCAAGACGATCTGATTTGCGCGCAGGCCACCGGAGCGCTGACGGCGGGTCCGAATAACACGTACACGCCTGGATCGATCACCTTCGGCGGGCCGCTTGTACGCTCGACGTGGGCATTGCCGTCGCCGTATGTCAGCAAGGTTCGGCTGAAAGCCAAGCATGAGATTCATGGCGGCATCATCGGCGCGCCCGTCGATAGCGTCTCAACCGGGGCGCTCGTGGTCGGGTACCTGAAAGGCAGCCCGCCTTCCAGTAATCCTTCGTTCACGCCGGTGGGCCGCATCATCTCGATCATCGGCAGACCGGAAAGTGCCACGCCGTACTTCAGCGCAACGGTCACGTCGTGGGATTCCAGCACCGGCACCATCGGCGTCACTCCCGACCCCAACGGAATCGTGCAGGCGGGCGACTGCTTGGTGGTCCGGTACAACGCCGACACGTCCAACTCCGCCAACCCCACCTCCATAACGGACTCCGGGTGCCAGAACATCGCCTACCCCGCCGGGATGACGCCTGGAGCCGAGGTCGGCAATCTGGTCCGGGTGCTTCGGGGCGTCTCCCGCGGAACGCCACCGCGGAAGATCACCGCGAACACCGCGACCACCATCACGTGGGACCTTCCGATGGTCATCAACCCCGGCGATGTTTGGATCATCGAAGAGCCGACCTGGCCCTACTCCTGCGACACGACCTCGCTCGATAACGGCAACCCGCTGGCGGTGACGACGATCAACATGCCCACCAGCAATTTCGTGGACGAGGCTCTCGTGATAGCGGGTTTCACGGTGGACGTGAACGGCAACGAGTCGCCCGACGGCGATGCGCCGATCCGCGAGGACTGGGTGTTCGGCGCGGAAGGACTCTCGAAGGTCGCTGGCCTCGTCTTTCAGATGCAGGGCACGCTCGGCGTCGAATCGAACGCGGCGCAGCCGCTGTATTTGAATCGCCCGGTGGCCGTCGGCGACGTGAAGGGTTATGTGCAAGCGGCCCCCACCGGCTCCGGGATCACGTTCACGATCTACGTGGGCGGCTCGGCCTGGCTGACCTTGACCATTCCTGCGGGCCAGACGGCAGTGGTTGCCACTCCGTCGCAGATTGGCGCTCTTACCGAGATCCCGGCGAACACGGCAGTCTCTATCGGCATTACAGCGGTCGGGACAACGTTCCCCGGTTCGAACCTCTCGGTCTTCATCTACTCGTAATGGACCAGCTCTACAAGCTGCAGCCGCATCGCACGATGGCACTGCAAGGCTTCGACGATTACGGCGCGGCTGCGGCACTGTGGGGCGCGTCGGATGCCGGGTTCACCGTGTCCGGCGTGTTCCGCGATTTGGCCGATTTCGCCGTGCTGGTCCTGTTCCAGAAAGACGATCCGTTCGGCCACCCGCTGTTCTCGTATCTTCCGGACGGCGATCTCACCGGCCTCGTACTCGATTTCGACGTCACCTGGCAAGGTATTCAATCCTGGGAATCGCTCAAGAGCGCGTGGACGGATTGGAACACCCTCGACTACTCCGTCAACGGCGTCGGCCACACGGATGTGAAGTGGATCGGCACGCCTGGCATCACGATCACGTGCAACACGACTGGGCGCGCGGGGGCATCGGCCACCTTCACGCTGAACATGGCCAGCCCGCAGGCGGGCGACAAGGTCACGCTCTGGTATCAGAACCAGTCGTTCATCAGCCCGGCGATCATTCCCGGCAATCCGACCACCGACCAGGCTCTGTGGTGGCAGGGATCGGTGGCGACTACCGACCAAGCCCTGTGGTGGCAGGGGAACGCGGCCTACAACCATTGGGTCAAGATCGGATCGAACACCTATTCCTGCCTTGAGGGATCGCTGAACAGCGCGGGTGTCGCGAGCAATGTCGCCGCCCAGATCAATGCCTCCGATCCAAATTGCTCCTGCACCACGGGCGGTGCCTATGGCAACGAGATCTTCATTTCGCTGAGGTCCGGTGAGTACGGCCCGGTGGCAGTTTCCAGCTCTGACGGCTCTGGGGGTGCCACGCTGTCGAACTACCAGCACTGGGTGAAGATCGGCAGTGTCACGTATTCCTGTTACGAAGGATCTCTGAACAGCGCGCAGATCGCGGCCAACGTCGCGGCCCAGGTCAACACGTCCGACCCGAACTGCACGGCCACAGTGGGAGGCCAGTACAACAACGAGATCCTCATCACGCTGAAGGCTGGCGTGACGGGCCCAATTGCGGTGTCGAGTTCGGATGGCTCGGCGGCTGCATCACTGACCCAGGGCACGAGTGCCGCGACCATCCTGAACAGCATCGCCAGCCAGATCAACGGGACGAACTGGGTGCAGAACGGCCCCGCCGTGCTCGCCGCCGCAGTGTTGTTACCGAATCAGTTGGTCGTTACGGCCGCGCCGGGAGCCGACGGCAACATGGTCGCGTTCTACCAGACCGACAACAACAGCAGCAGCCGTCTGTACTTCACCGCGACCAACTGGAACCTGTCCGGCGGTTCTTCGGACAACGTATCCTGGCACGTTCACATCGACTTTACGGCGCTCGGCTGGAGCAGCGTGGACAAGGTCTGGTGGACCATCGCGCCCGCCCTGCCCAACAGCCAGGCGTACCAGCCAACCGAGTGGAAGATGGTGGTCACCAACTGGACCGTGACCAGCAACCCGGCGAGCAAGCGCGCGCTCAAGGTGGCTGGGCCCGGTTCGGTCCGCATCGAGGAAGACAGCACCTGGGTCACCACGTCCGGATACTGGGAGCCCGCGCCTTGCAACGACCCGGTGAACGGCGCGTTCGCCTTCTGGAGCCAGGGGCGCGCGATCCGCGCGGCGGCCTCCGGTGCCAGCGTCACCATCGAGACGCATTGCCAGTACACGCACTCCATCTACGTCGGCACGCGCGTGGATACCACCTGCGGCACCGTGACCGCCACGATGGACGGCGGTGCGCCGGTGACGCTCGACTGCTACTACCCCACTGCCACGACCTCCCAGACGCGCCGTCTGCTTTTCTCTGGCGTCGCAGCAGGGCAGCACAAGGTGGTGATCACGCTTTCGGGCAACAAGAACGCGTCGAGCCAGGGCTGGTACTTCTATTTCGATTTCCTCGAATGCGCGGTCGCGACCGACGTCCCCGATCCGGTGGTGACGACTACCGAAGTAGCTGTGGCCACCGACTTCGACACGGACAACACCTACAAGCTGTCGCCGCAGAGGCTGGTGTGGAACATCCAGAAGCTCGGGCTGCTGGGCGAGATCGATCACTACTGCGGCGTCTTCTGGTGGAAGCAGTCTGTGGCGTCCAGTCCCGCGTACCCCACATGCACGGTCACGTTCTCCGGCAATTGGAACGACCAGGATGTCGTCTGGCTGCACATTGGCGCTTCCGCGATCGGCAAGACGGTGTTCGGCGGACAGGACAGCAGCAATACCATCGCGCGGCACTTCGCCAATTTCATCAACGCGATCTTCGACGGAGTCTGGGCCTCGGTCTCCGGCAGCACGGTGACGATAACTTCCCATTCGTTCGCGAGCGGGTGGCAGTTTCACGTCTACACGGAACTGCCCGCGTCCAATACCGGCAGTGGCCACGCCGCGGTGACCGGCGACATGCAAGGCGGCACGTATGGCGTGAAGTGGGTGATCGATCCAACCCAGACGCCAGTGCTCAACCGGGCCTTCCGCGATTGGAATACGGATTTCTTTGGTCTCCTCAAGGCGAACAGCATGAGCGCCGTATGCTCGTTCTCGCAGGAACTGGTGCAACCGCCGGATAATCCTGCCGGTGGCGCCGTTTGGGTTCAACGCTTCCCCGACGGCACGGCGGTGGAGACGGCCACGGGATTCGGCACGCTCAACAGTTCGCAGATTGCTTTCAGTTCGGGGCCGCAGAACTACCTCGGGCAGGCCTTCGCCGCCATGGCCGGCCTGATGCTGGCGGCAGGACTGTCGCCCAAACTCCAGTTCGGCGAAATCCTCTGGTGGTTCCTGGCGAACGCGTCCGGGATGGCGTTTCACGACGCGGACACGCAGGCCGCCGCACAGTCGGCACTCGGCCGCGCGCTGGCGACCTTCCACACGCCGAACGACGATCCCTCGGTCAACACCTACGCCGATGCGAACTTTCTCCGGGCGCGCCTGTACAACTACGTGGCCGCCATCCAGACCTACGTTCTCTCGCAGTGCCCGTCCGCCGTGTTCGAGCTGTTGTGGCCCATGGACGTTAACGACCCGGACACCTGCAAGCTCCTGCGGTACATCGTGAGTTTCCGGCAAACGTGCGTGAAATCGACTGACTCAGCCTGATAAGGT
>VFSW01003285.1_pt1 | contig 24278 bp, 14 predicted proteins | sample 5358111 | NCBI WGS metagenome assembly VFSW01 (sample SAMN11554181, study PRJNA540505) | mine drainage metagenome | isolation source: sediment from site ElyBrook_90M | place: USA: Ely Copper Mine, Vershire, VT | collected 2017
CCTTATGGCTCGCTCGCGAAAGTCCTTGCGGATGAAACCGCTAGCCCCCGATCCCACCACCGTCCATTCGGCCGCCTCGCCCTCCGCTTCGATGATCACGCCCCGAAACGAAGGAAGGGCCAGCAGAATGCGCCACGCCGTTTCGTGGTCGTTACTGCTTAAGTTCCCGAAAAGCTCAGGGAAGATGTCCAGACAGACCTTCAGGTCCCCAAACGTGATGCTGCGCCAGCGCATTCGCCTTCGCTCCTCGTTTGTTGGATCAACGATCTTTTAGACTATTGCGTATCCCTTCAGAAAATGTCTATTCTCGCTCACGTATCTCCGCTTCCCCTTTTCATGGCATGGTCTTTGCAATGTCTGGCGTCTCAGTGAGTGAAGCTGTTGTACCCCGGGTACAAACTTCCAAGTCTGGTCCGTAAGTGCATTTGTATCAGTATGGACAAATTCCCGATCAGTTGAAAGTCTCAATTGCCGGGATCGAAGCTGGATTGAGGAAGCCGTTGCCCGGTACTGAAGTTGCGTTTTCCCTGTCCTCCAATCGCGTGCTTCTTGCGACGCGGGCAACGTTTTTCTTACGATGACGGTCGCCCTAATTGCCCGACGCAATCTGCGCGCACACTCGCTATCCGCATCCAGCGCAACGGAAGGAGCTTCTTGATTACGGCCAGCTTCAATCGCCCCGGCGCCCTGTCGATTCTCGCTTTGTGCCTGATCCCTGGAAGGCCCGGCCTGCCGCAGGACCCTGCGCAGTCGCAAGCGCCGGAACTAGTGGCTCAAACCGGCGGCAACCTGGAAACGTCCATGTCGGGCACACTGATCATCGGTCCGCACAATGATTGGGTCCTGTTTCGCGATCAAGAGAATAGCGTCCGCATCTTCGATGTACCCAGCCGGCGCTTGTCCCGCACATTCAGGCTCCCCCTCACCATCTCGGCTATGGCGGGCAGCCCGGTGTCGAACCAAGTCGCATTGGTCGGGGAAACGATCGGTGCCCAGCCTCACTCTGTGCTGGCCGTGCTGGATGTGCTGAGCGGCAAAGAACTATGGGAGGCCACGATTTCGGGCGGGTGCCAGACGATCCATTACGATGCCTCCGGTGATGGATTGATCGGCTTCTGCGGTGTGCCGGGAAAAGGCAAATATCCCTGGGCTGGTACATCGTCCGTGATCAAGCGCTGGAGTGCCGCCGATGGCTCCGAGCGCTCGTCGCAGCCCGCCGCCGGCCTCGGTCTGATCAGAGGCGTCGTCAGCGAGGACTCCGAGTTGGTGGTTGGGCTGAGCCAGCGCAAAATCGATCGCAAGGCCTTGATCAAGGATATGAAAAAGGGCGGGGCCGATTCACTCCAGGGATCGTCGCTCGACTCTTCATACGCGAGCATGAGCTCGACCATTTCCGAGGCGAAGACCGGCCGCCAGCTCAGCACCGTGCCCGGCTTCGTCCGAGCCATCTCAAGCAAGGCACAGACAGCGGTCACGTTAGACTCGTCGGGAACTCTCCTCATCGACCTTCACACAGGCAGGCAAATCGCGACCCTGCGACCGGGCGTCAAAGAAGATCCCTCCAGCGCCATGACATCGCCCACTACCAGCGCCGACGGTTCACAGTATCTGTTGCCTGGCTTGCTTGATTTCAAGGTGGTCGACGCGTCAACCGGAGCCGTGGTACGGCAGATCTCCGGCGACATTCCGTATTCCATGTCCTGGGCAATCTCCCCCGATAAAAACTACGTAGCTGTCGGCCAGGCTAATTCGGTGGTGCTCTTTCAGCTTGCAGATGGATCGCGGCAATTGCTTGGAGACCAATCCGCCGTCCTGATGATGGGATCGATCGTGGCGAATGAATTCAAGCATCAAATGCGCGTGGGAAACGATCCGACTGTCGACCAGAAAGAACGGAAGATCCAGGAGGACGAACTCGCGAAGCAGGAAGCCAAAAGCCGCGGCAGCACGAAAAAGGAATTACAGAAGATGGAGGCCGACCTGAAGAAACAGGACGAAGCCGACCGGCCCAAGGTCGAGGAAGCTGCGCGCAGCAAGCAGGAGATGGTGCAAAGCATGGTGGAGTACATGTCGACCATGGGCGCGGCGGTGGCTATCCCCGCGGTTCCGGCCTTTATTGATGACGGCCGATTGCTGGCGCTGCGTTCCGCCGACGGAGGATGGGGAGTTTGGGATGTTGCAACCGGCAACCCGCTTCCCGTGCATAAGCGTCTGGCGGACGTCAACCGCATTGCGCAATCCCGGATGCATCCTGAAGACTTTCTCGACGCCCGCGACCTCGCATCCATCCAGACGGATCTCGGCATCAAGGCGGCTGCCGTACCGGCCGCCGACCCGCGCCAGAACCCGAGGGCTGCCTGCCTGTCGATGAACGGAGACCACTGGGTCGAGATCGCCTATCAGAAAAGGAAACTCGCCACCGCCCTGTTGCACCATGCAGATGGATCAACTGTCGACTTACTCGCCATGGGTGTCGACCTGTCATCCCTCAACCTGCGATCGGCAATGGAGGAGGTGATGGTCGAGAATGATGCCCAGGCCGGAGTAGATTCCAGGACAGCCTCCATTCTCGGGGAGTCCACATCCTCCTGCACCCTCAGCCCCGATGGAACACGGTTGATTGTGGAGATCCCCAGGCCCGAGTTGAAAGAAGTTCGGAAGGAAAAATTGAAAGCCCTCTTCTCCGGCTTCATGTCTGGGTGGCAGCGGGCACTCTCGGGAGAGGCTCTTTACGGACGCATGATGTCGGATAGCCTTGCCGTCTACAACACCGCGGACGGAAGAAAGCTCTGCATGCTCGAGAACACCTCTCCCGGCGAGCCCTTCGACATGGGCGCCGGCGAGTTGATTCTCAGCTCTGACAATTCCCGCATCGTCGCTGGAGGCAATGGCGAAGCCAAACTTCAGCAGAACCGCAGTCTGCGACTCTGGGATGGACAATCCTGCAAACAGATCCGCTCCGTTCCCGCGACTGATGCCCTCGCCACCCTCGGAATCTCCCCGGATGGAAAACTGGTCTACACGTCGATGCAGTCGACGCATTCCAACAGCGAGCCCCAAACCGGCGTGCAGGTTTGGAACCTGGAGATCGGAAAACATCTCTACGACCTGCCTGGCGTCTATAGTGCCCCGCAGCTGCTGGTCACCGCTCCGTCCGGGCGTACTCTCCTGGCCGTCGACGTCGACAACGCTCTCGGCATCTTCGATAGCCATACCGGAGCCCGCCTCGGAACCATGCACCCGCTCCAGGAGGGCGAGTGGCTGGTGACGTCCTCCGATGGCCTCTTCGACGGCTCTCCGCGCGGCTGGAAACAAATCGCCTGGCGGGATGCAGACGGCCCGACCACACGCCCGGGTGAAGTCTTCTTCAGCGAGTTTTACCGTCCCGGGCTGCTGGCCGAGTTGCTCGACGGCTATCATCCCAACGTATCGCGCACTATCGCCCAGGTGGACCGCCGTCAGCCCGATATCAAACTCACCACCACCGGTGCACTGGCACAGCAGCGCAGCGTTCATCTGCGCATCGACGTCGCCGAGTCCCCCGCAAGCGGCCAGGCCCCTGCGGGTGGAATCCGCGACGTGCGCCTGTTTCGCAACGGCATACTGATCAAGGCGTGGCGCGGGGACCTCAAGCTGAACGGGGGCGCCCTCTCTGTCGAAACCGACGCGACCGTGATCTCGGGGGACAACCGCTTTACCGCATACGCCTTTAACCACGACAACGTCAAAAGCAGCGACGCAGAGGTGGTAGTACACTGCGGCGCCGCGGCCACCCAAGGAACCGCCTATATTGTTGCAGTCGGCGTGAATCACTATGCAAACTCAGAGTTTGACCTGCGCTACGCGGTTCCCGACGCAACGCGCCTGGGAGAGCTTGTAGAAAAAAGCCTCAGCGCCCTCAACACCTACGGCCGCGTGGTAAGGGTCGACCTGCTCGATTCCGACGCCACCAAGGCCAATCTTCGGCTCGCGCTCGACCTGCTGTCGGGGCGTGTGCACGCCGCTCCGGCTGCCTCTCCGAGCCAGCTCGCTCGTCTTCGTGCCGTCGAGCCGGAAGACGCGGTGGTGGTCTACTTCGCAGGACACGGCGTGGCATGGAACGATCATTTCTACGTGGTCCCGCACGACATGGGATACGGCGGCCCGCGCGCCGAACTGAAGGGATCCATCGACCAGGTGCTCGGAAGAAGCATCTCCGACACCGAACTGGAGCAGGAGTTCGAGCCCATCGATGCCGGGCAGATCTTGCTGATCATCGACGCCTGTAACTCGGGCAAAGCCCTTGATGCCGAAGAGAGCCGGCGTGGTCCTATGAACAACAAAGGGCTTGCCCAACTTGCCTACGAGAAGGGCATGTACGTTCTGACCGCTTCGCAGGCCTACCAGTCCGCCCTTGAAAGCTCGAAACTGGGGCACGGATATCTTACGTACGCTCTGGCCGACGAAGCCCTCACCAGCACTGTCGCCGATACCATGCCCGTCGACGGCAAGATCACCGCATCGGAGTGGTTTGAATATGCCAGCCGAAGAGTTCCCCAGTTGCAAATCAAGGCCTTGGAGGAAACGGAGGGCGGCGCCCGGCAGATCCATTTCGAGTCGGCCGAGACTGCCGACGCCGTTCCATCACAAAGGGGCAGCCGCCTGCAGACGCCTCGCTTCTATTACAATCGCGAACTGATCAACAAGGGAATGGTGGTTCACGGCGCGCCATGATCAGCCTGTGCATCGCTCGTTGAGTGTTGATTGGCCCACGCCGCGCGAGATGCCCGTGACCATGTGCTTGCACCTACTCGATCTGAACCGGCAAGTGAATCAGTATGACTCCTTCGGCCGCGTGCGAGATGGTAAAGATCGCTGCCGGCAAAGGATCATCCCTGGTCAGGCGCATCTGCGTGCCAATACCGGCTCCTTTCTCCGCGAGGGTCCACGATGTAGACGGAGCATTCTGCAGATCCAGGCGCATACTCCCTGTGGCCCAGTCGTGCTCCCATTCGCTCAGCACAGAGGCCGGCAGCGCCTGCTCGCCTTCGCGCGGAACAATCTGGGTCAGGGGCTGCGGGCTGATCACAAAGATGAGATCTTCACCGACATGGCGGCTGTCACCCTTGGTAAGGCGAAGGGACTTGATTGCCGAGCCGGGTGGAGGAAGTTGGACCAGCTGTCCCGGCTCAACGTGATTATCGCCGTGGTTCAACCCCAGCGAAGGCAACAGAAGAACCGGCTGACCAAATGTCTGGTCCCGGTAGCGCTCCCGGTCGACGACGTACAAATAGCCGGTGCGCGGCACTTCAATGCCGATGCGAATGCGCTCGCCATCGTGCAGGGGGCGCGACAGATCGACCCGCTCAGGAATGAATGCATCGCCCGAATCGTAGACCAGCAGGCGGCTGTCGGTGTCCTCCGGCTTCGGGGTGCGCAAGCTCCATACCGTCACGCCCAGTACAGCATTTAGCATCTTGCTTGGATCTGACGCATGATCCGCAGCCCGATACGTGGCCGGGGCAGGCGCCTTGGGTACGGGCACTTTCTGCCCCTGGGGACGCTTCTGCACAAAGCCCGAGTCCCAAATCTCCCGCGGAGCGTCCTGGGCCTGGCACAATGCTGCAAACAAAAACAGCGACGTGATGAGCTTCATCTTCAATGCCTCAACTGGAAAAGCGTTGAACAGACCGTTGCCGCGGCATGTTCACGAATGAAAAATCCGAAGACGAAAGGCTGAAGCCGATCCAGCCGCTACGATATGCCATCCGTCGTCCTTCCATGCCGCGTTTTCCGCTCTCCCCAGCAAACCATTCACGGCGTCGAGCGTATCCGATGGCTCGAGCCTGCCGCGGTTGGTGGGGTTTGCCCAGCGGATCGCGCTCTCGAGTTCCGGTCTTTCGTCCGGCGACCATACCAGCAGCAGAGTTTCATATCCGGCGTGGGGACCAAACCATAACCAGGTTTTGTCGGGTATCTGGGCGGGGCCGCCCCCGGGAATCGCCGAACTGCCGCTGCGCGCATTGGGCGAGGGGAACAGAACGTGCGGCGGGCTACCGCCGGGTTCATCACTTGAGAAAAGGTAGAGGTGGCCCGGCTTCTGAGCGGCGATCTCTAACCTGAACTCATCGTCGCGGGTCAATCGCACGACGCCATCGCCATCCGTGGCCGGTGGCACCTGCTTGCCGCGCCGCAGAATCCGAACCGTGAGCTCATTCGCAGCAACGCCGTCAGGCCGCGTAGTTTGGGGTGGAGTCGCCTGAGCCGGATACTGCGAAACGTGTGGCGTTGATTGCCCTCCCTGGGGAATGGCCAACTGCGCGTGCCTGAGCCAGAGCGCGACAGCCACGAAAGCGAGGGCGCAAGCGGCCCCCATTGCGTAGCGCGCTTTTGATGCCACCCTCGGGCCCGCCCCCGCTTCGATCTGCAATGCGCCGGCGAGCGATTCAACGAAGCGCGCTGCATCGTGCGGACGCCGCGATGGCGAATACTGCAGAGCCTGGAGAACGAGTGATTCAGCGGCCGGATCGAGCCCGGAGCGCAGGCTGCCCGGCCGCACGCTCGGCCCATTGCGCTGCATCTCGATATGCTCCACCAACGATGCTGCGTCGAACGGCCGCGTCCCGGTAATGAGCTCATATGCAATCACGCCCAGCGAATATAGATCGCTGGCCGGGCCTACCTCGCCCCTGAACTGCTCCGGCGCCATGTAATTCAGGGTTCCTATGACGCGGGTTTTCGTAACGGCGTCGGCGCCAACAATGCTGGCGATCCCGAAGTCAATCAGCCGGACGTGATCGGTCCCGTCGGGAAATGTCTGCACGATCACATTCTCCGGCTTCAGATCGCGGTGATAGATATTTCTGCTGTGAATGAATCCGAGCGTGCGTCCCAGTTGCAGCAGAAGGCCCCCGGCCCGCGGCAGGGGCACGGTTCCGTCATTCAGGATCATTCGCAGCGTCTTGCCCTCTGCGAACTGCATCACGATGTAGCGCGCTCCGTCGCTCAGCTCTCCGCTGTCGAGCGGAGCGATGATGTTAGGGTGCTCCAGGCTGGAGAGCGCCGCGAGTTCCTCTTGAAACTTACGCAAAAGGTAGGGCTCATGATGTACCGGGTCCATCAGCTTGATGACGACCCGCCGGTCGTTCAACTGGCGGTCCACAGCCAGAAACGTTGTTGAGAAACCGCCCTGCTCCAGTTTTCTTTGAATTGAGTAACGGCCTTTCAGCACGAGGCCGATCGCCGCGGCAGACAGGGCCGAGACCGATCCGGCATCTGCTGGTGGTGGCGCGTCGGCGGCAAGCAGCGCCTCAATCTCTCGCTGAAGTTCCGAGTCTCCGGCGCATCGTTCTGCGACGAACCGCGAGCGGGCCTGTGGCTCAAGCTCGAGCGCATCGGAGAGGATCTCCTTGGCGCGGCCCCAGCTGTCAGGAGTGAGCGGCATGCTGTTGCAGGAACCGTTTCAGAAAGAGCCGTCCCGACGCGATATCCCTCTCGACCGTTCGCCGCGCCACCTGGTATAACTCAGCGATCTCGGCCGCCTCTCTGCCCCCGTAAATGAAGAGCTGCATGATTTCCGCGCAGCGCGGATCCACGGCCGCCAGCGCCGCGACCGCTTTCTCCAGATCGATCTGCAGATTGGGCTGATCGTTGCTCACCTGCATCCACTCTTCGAGCTCGATGCGCACGGGACCTCCACCGCGCTTTTTTGCCCGATCCGCGCGCGCCATGTCGATCAGGATCTGGCGCATCGCCGATGAGGCAACGCAGAAAAAATGCTGGCGGTCTTTCAAAGGCGCAGGGCCACTGCCAAACAGCCGGAGATAGGTTTCGTTCACAAGGGCGGTTGGCTGCAGCAGGTTTCCAGGATTCTCGAGACTCATCTTTCGACGAGCGATGGTGTGCAGTTCGCCATAGACAAGCTGGAAGAGTTCCCCCACCGCCTCTGAGCGGCCGGCCTGGGCCTCTTCGAGAAGCCGAGTGACTTGGTGTTGGGGATCCACCGTCATGTGGCGGCCAGTATAGCAGACCCAGGATTTCGAACCGGCGAAGAATCTGCGCGGCCTGGCGAAAAATTTCTTGAAGCTGTGTCGCAGATCGCGGGGCTTTTCGCTTTCCAGGATGAACGGCTTTCAACCTCCTCGGCGAAGCCGACGGTAGAGCCGACCCAACCCAATCGATCTCAAGGAGAATCCCATGACCCGTTTTGTCTGTGCTCTCATCGCGGCAGCCATCGCCACGGCTGCGCATGCGCAATCAGCCTTCAACAACAACACAGTGATCCAGCTTGTTCGGTCCGGAATCCCCGACATCACCGTCATCAAGCTCATCGACGCGCAAATGGGAACCTACAAAACCGGTCCAGTCGACGTCGCTGAACTCCAGCAGGCTGGAGTCAGTGGAGCGGTCATTGCCGCCATGGCATCGCAACAGGAAGGCTCCGCCGGAGCGAAAATTGGCGATGCCAACCGGATCATCCTTCACGACGGGGTGCCCATCCGCGTGCGTCTGAGCAGAAGCTTGAACTCAGGATCTTGCGCGACTGGCGACACGATTGACTTCGATGTTCTCGATGATGTGCGCATCGGAGAGCGCATCGTCGTGGCGCATGGAACCAAAGCCATTGGCACCATCACTTTCGCCGAGCACAAAAAGCGTATGGGACGCGGCGGCAAACTCGACTTCACGCTCGACTATCTGCGCCTGTCCGATGGCACCAAGGTAACCCTCCGCGCGCAGCAGAACCACGCTGGAAGCGGACACGTGGGCGCGATGACCGCCGCCATTGCAGGCACCGCGCTGTTTGTCGCTCCCGTCGCTGCACCGTTTTTTCTCATGATGCACGGCAAAGATGTCATGGTTCCTGAAGGCACCGAAGTTACGGCGTACGTCAATGGCGATGTGGAGGTCAACACCGCGAACCTGCTTGCCGCGCGATAACGCCTCCCGTTCAACAGTCCAGTGTCCTGTTAAACAAGCGGCTCGGGCCCTGAAGCTTTTTGGTCAAGGCCCATCTCCTCAAGCCGCATCTGGGGCAATTACCCACAATCTCTCCAAAAAGAAAGGATCTCCGTCATGAACAGAATTGGCCTCGCAAAACTCGCATGGGCAACTGTGGTCCTCGCCATCGGGTTCAGCTGCACGGCTTCAAAACTCGCCGCCCAGGGTATCGCCGGTGTCTGGCACGGCTCACGCTCCGACCACAATCCCCTCAACGGGCAGATGTTCACCGTCAACTTCATCTTCTGGTTCAACTCCAACGGCACCTATGAGGAGCAGGCCTCATTCGGAAGCTGGACCGTGCTCAAACTGACCGGCACCTACTCGCTAGCTGCCGGCAGAAACCCTTCCGATCCCACCGTCACTGCCATCCTTCGCCTCGATCCGCAGTCTACCGAAACCTCTCCCAACGAGCAGGCGTTGATGCTGCTGCAAAGCGCAGACATCCCCGTCGCCGACTCCACCGAACAATATGTCACCTTCTTCAACGTCGCTCCCCTCGGCGGCATGTCCCTCAAGAACCGCAACGGCGGTGAGACGTGGGGCCTGAATCGCTTCCAGTAGCAGCCGACTCTGCAACGGCGCGGAACAGCCTTAATGGTCGAAAGAGAGGTTATTTCATCATGGAAAAGAACAATCGCAATGAATCTGCGGCTGTCGAACATAGCCCATGGGAACACCTGGTGCATTATGCTCACGTCGCCCATCTCGGCGCCGAAGCAGCGGAAGTAGGCGAACGTATGGCTCACGTCGTCGCAGCCCAGAAATTGCTCAAGACGCACGCTCAAATGGCCCTCGATATCGCCCGCATGCACTACCACGTGCTCAGGGTGAAGGCCGAAGCGCAGCTCGGTGGAGACGTCGGCTACGTTGCGGGATGGCGCCTGATTCGCGCGCGGGGCGCCCTCGGGTCCGCCTGGCTTGCCTACGACAATGAGCGCCCTGCTGCAGAGACTGCACGACGGCTGCTCATGGAATCTTCAGATCTGCGCTTTGGTAGGACTGCCGGCATCACGCGTAAGGTCGGTGAAATGCTTAACAAACTGGAGCCGGCCCTGGCCAAAAGCGTGGTTGGATCGAAACTCCTCAAGACCGGCAAAATCGTCACCAGCAAAGCCTTCACTCATTCTTTGATCGCAGTGGGTGCCGTTTGCGCGGCAATTGAAACGTACCGCGATTCGCCCGCCGAAACTACTCCAGGCAAAATCAAAAACGCTCTGCTCGGCGGTGGCGCGGGCGCTCTGACCATGGCGAACCCCGCGGTTGCCGCAGCTGATTTGCTCCTCCCTAAGGGCTACAAGCCCGGCGAACTCTTCCGCGGAACTGCCGATGCCCTGTCCTCCATCGATGAGGCCATGTTCTCCCCTGAGCCTACCGGCGCCATGGAAAACTTCCATCGCCGATCCAAAGACGGCGTGTACGGCAAGGTAATGCAGGAAGCCAGTGGATACGGAGACTTTTTCGCCGACGCCGCACCCTCGATCTCTGCCGTCATCCGGAATTACGACAGCAAGCCTCTCGATGATATGCACAAACGCTCCATGCAGGGCGCATACGGAAAGGTCCTCCAGGCCGCCAGCGAAGCCGGCGAATTCTGGTCAGAACGCGGCCTCAAAGGTGGCCTCAACGACTTCACCGACTCTCTCCGCTGGTGGGTAAGCCATTAGTCATCCGGTGTTTTTTACGGGAGCTTTCCCTTTCGTTTTGATTGTGGCACGTACGGTTCCATCCGGTTGGCGCGCAACGATGAGCGCGCCAACCGGGCAGAAGCAGCTTAGCGGCCTCCTCTGTGACAAAGCAGAGGTTCGACCGAGAGAAGGATGACTCCAAACTAGGCTCGGTTCCATGAGTGTTCGGATTGCAACCTGGCTGAATAACCGGCTCATCGGACGGGTGAAAGCGCGACCTGTTTCGGGCCTGCCGACGAAATAGCAGATGATAAGGCCCTTTGTCGTTGGCGGTCCGCTCGCCAGTCGCGGGGACCCTGAAATATATCTTCATCAGGAGTGAATGCGGGCCGGAAACGGAGGCGCAAACTGGAGCGCAGTTCGTAAGGTGGACTTGTATCTTATGGATTCTAAAAGGTGCTTCGGTATCATCCGCGCCGCACTAAGTCTCTTAAAATCAGTTCATGACTTCCCTCATAACCCAAAGGTCGCTGGTTCAAATCCAGCCCCCGCAACCATTTGAATCAACAACTTAATAAGACCCTTGGGAATTTTGAGGGCGCAATTATATGCGCCCTGGATTATTCCGCTGCTGATAGCGCGCCGAGTCGCGCCGGCGTGCGCCCTGGACACGCATAGAACTCAGTATGATTCGTGGGTCTGGGAGCGAACAAGATTGGCAAGATCAGGCATACGGGAGGCTGCGCTTCAGGTCGACAAGCGAGATAAAGGCTAGATCGGGTCCGGTCGGGTCGGACCCCGGAAGGTCCGGCCAAGCTCCAACACGAGCGCGATTCTTCACGATAAAGTTTGCAGCCGCTTGCCGACTCCACAACCCGGTCTCCTGTTCAAAATAGTCGGTGATCACCTCTTTGTTTGAATGCTGAGTCGAGAGGGGTACGAGGTGTCGTTACGGATGGGATTGAGTCGTCTTCGCATTCTGCATCCCTGGCCAATGGCGAGACGGATGCGAGGAACCTTGCGGTGCTGGCAGATTATCGGTTGAAGTGCTGCGAAGAACATAGATCGGTTACTTCTCTCGGGGCCAATTCCACGTGTGCAGGTCGCCGCTCCAGGCCAGGCCGATGCTGGCGAAGTTATCAAAGCCGCCGCGCGGGTCTTCCTCTGGATATTGTGATCCGTGAAAGAACATGAGGTACTTCCCTACCCCCGCGACGCGACGCGCATCTAGCACGAAGCCAGCGGTAATGCGTCCGCGAGCCCAAGGCCAGTCTTTTTGGCCCAGCGTGAGAAGGCCGGAGTTTTGCCAATTTTTCAGGTCGGAGGAACGCTTGACGCCGATGCCATTTTCCGGCGAGTGGAACATGACGTACTGATTGCCTCTGACCACGACGCTGACGTTTTCGCCGCCACTGACGGAACCGGCGAAGGTCCAGTTCCTGAGATCGCGCGACCATGAGCGGCTGACGCCATGCTGCTTGAAAAAGCACCACCACTTGCCGGGGTCATCCTTGTCTTCGAGGAGAAACGGGTCGATCATGCGGCCCATTTTTTCGATGGGCACATCGGGGCCCTTGACGCGCAGCAGTTCCGGAGAGCCCCAATGCTCCAGATCGGTGCTGCGCATGATCCAGATGCGCGCATCGTCGTTGCCGTACCTTTCGCCATGAGGGCGGGGATAGGTTTGAAGGCAGAGGATCCATTGGCCGCCGAAGCGGACTACATCTCCGGGGCTGCTGAAGTTGAGGCGGTTATCACGGGGAGTGAAGGTGACGGGAGGAGTCCAGTGCTGAAGGTCGTGGCTCTTGCTCCAGGCGACATATTGAAAGACCTGGCGATCGGGATCGATGCGGGTGAGGGTGAAATAGAGGTAGAACCATCCATTGCTGTAGATGGCCGCCGGGTCGCGATAGGCCGTGGTTGAATCGCCGCGAAAGATCAGCGGCGAGGGAAGGGCCTGGAGCAGAGAGTCACCCCGTCCTAGGTCGTGCTGAAAGCCGAGAAGGAGGATTAGCGCGAGACAGGCCGCAGGAAGGGTAACCATTCTTCGCAGAGCGAAGAGTGCCTTTGTTACTTCACTTAGCACCTAATTCACCTCGGCGACTTATAGAAGCCTGTAACTAACTTACTGGACGGTTGCAATCAACTTACCGGCTTTTGCTCGGTGATCTCTTCCCTCTTCGGGTCCCAATGCAACTTTCTGCCTGACCAGTAGGATTGCGCGGCCATGATGCAGACGATGGCATGCGAGAAGCCATGATCTACGGTGGCGTTGGGCTCCTTGCGGTCGCGCATGGCTGCGAGCCAGTTCATGAGATGAGTTACGTCGTCGTCGCTGGGGCCGAGGGAGTTGGGCGCGGGGGCGCCGGGCACTTCGACCACATGCTCTTCATCGGCTGCGGGCGCCACGATGGGAACCTGCTTGTAAAAGGGCCCGGTACCATCATTGGGATCGAACTCCTTTCGGCCGCCTTCCTTGGTTATGGTGAAGAGAGATGCGCCTTCTCCACCGTAATTTTCGATGGTGCCATCGCGGCCCTGGATGCGCGAGAAGCTTCGGTAACTGTTGCCGAAGGTGGTTTTGTATGTGTAGAGAAATCCCTGTGGGTACGTGATTGCGGCGACGCAGGTATCGGGATTTTCGCGGTCATCCTTCCATGTGAAGATGCCCCCGTTTGAAACTACGCTTTCCGGGTAGGCTTCGCCCGTCCACAAATGAACCAGGTCACAGCCATGACTCAGCCATTGATCGAAGAGGCCGGAGGAAAAGTCCTTGTAGAGCCGGAACTCGAGGTAGACGTGCGGGTCGAAGGGGCGATGATGCTTGCCGAGGAGCCAGCGATTCCAGTCGGTGTCTTCTTCGCGGAGTTTAGATTGACGACCATAGAGCCATTGTTTCCACTCCATATTCACGTCCATCTCCATCTCTTTGGAAATGCCGGTGTCCATAGGGTTGAATCGCCAGCGCTCTTCGTTCACATTCCATTCCTGCTCGATGTGCACGATCTTGCCAATGCGGCCGGAGCGAATGATGTCGCGGACGGCGAGAGGATAAGGCTGGCTGCGATGCTGCGTTCCCATTTGCACAACCTGCTTGGACTGCTTCACGGCATCGCGACAGGCCTTGGCTTCGGAGAGCACGTTGGCGAAAGGCTTCTCGACGTAGCAATCCTTGCCGGCCTGCACCACTTCCTGGCAGAGCTTGGCGTGTTGGAAATCGCCAGTGGCGATCATGACTCCATCGATATCGTTTCGAGCCAGCATCTGTTCGGAGTACTTGAAGGATTGGGGCTCTGCTCCAAACGATTTCTTCACCTGGGCGCCGCGACGTTCGCGGGCCAGGCTCCAGAGATCGCAGACGGCCACGACTTCGACCGGGGTTTGCTTAGACGCCATCGAGGCCATGTGGACGTGGCCGGCGCTGCGATCGCCGCATCCCAGCTGGCCCAAGCGGATACGATCGTTGGCGCCCAGGATACGAGCGTAGGAACGCGCATTCATACCGGCTGCCAGCATGGCTCCGCCGGCCCGTTTTACGAAGGTGCGGCGATTGATTCCTTTATCGATCTTGTCGGTCATGGGTCGAGTCTCCTGCTGATGTTGACGGTGGCTGGGTGGCGAGGAGCCGGATGCTTCCCAGAACCCCGGCGGGAAGCGGTTGCAGATCGCGCATGCCTGGCTGGGGGGTGAAGCGTTCGCCGTAGCGTTGATTCAGGAGCCGGTAATCGGGTGCGGACTGGCCGGCAAGGGTGTTGAGGGCCAGGTTCGCCACTACGAGTTGCAGGTGGTTGCAGCCGGGCTTCAGGAGCTTAGTAATCTCGAGCTGATAGGGAGGGCGCCAAACAGAGCCGGCTAATTGGCTGTTGACGTAGACCAACGCAGCTTCGCGGATAGGGCTGTCGAGCCAGGCGCGCATGCCGTCGCTCTGGGGTTTCTCCGGGACCGGCGTACCCGGGCCGAAGTCAAGGTAAAGAGGGAGACCCGATTGTAAGTAGGCCGGTGGCACGTCGATGTCTCTTTTGTATAACGCCTGGCCGGAATAGAAGCGCGTTTTCTGGTCGTCCGTCCAGGAGTGCATGGTGGACATTTCGGTTACGTGGTGAATCTCAGGAAAGGCGACATTCCAGTTTTTGCTTAGGTCGAGTGCCGGCAGGGCGGCGCGCGTTACGGGTGGCGGCGATGTTGGCGCTGCGCGCGAGGAAAATACGATGACTTTCGACTGGTACGGCGCCAGGTCTATATCCACGGTCGCTCCGTTGCCTGCAGAAGTGACCCGGGCGGAGAACGGGTCCCAGAGTTCCCAATGATTTGCGGAAGTTCTGAAGGTGGCGAGGTCGTGGACGTTCTGGTTGCTGGTGTTGGCCACGAAGTAGAGGTCGGCGTCGTCACCGATGTGACGATGGACGAAGCCCAATGATGTCGAGGGAGACGAGAGCTTCATGTCGGGCGTGGCGGCTTTGCTCAAGGCTTCGCGAAGGCTTGACTCAGACGCGAGAAAGCGGCCGGGTGCGGAAGGAGACTGGAACAGGCGCTTCGAGATCTCGCGCACCTGGGCTGAGTCCGATGCGGAGGTTTTGAGTCCCGGCGCATGCGAGGGCAGGGTTTTGGTGGCGATGACAATTCCACCCTCTTTGGCGAAGGCTTCGATGGCCTGGTAGGTGCGGAGGGGAATGCGGGTGATGGCGGGGAGGATCAGGATGCGGTGGCGGATGCCGGCGGTGTCGACGAGATGGGAGTCGACGTAGTCCAGATTGAAGCCGGCATCCACGATCTGGCCGGTGATGCGGGGTCCTAGCAGGCCATCGATGACGTCGCTGATTGATTCGACAATGTCGTTGGGGACGCGCGAGCTAGGAGTTGCGTAGGCCCATGCATCCTCGGTGGGCAGCAACAAGGCGACGTCATTGACGGGCGCGCCCTGGCGCAGGAGATAGCTGATGCGCTGCATGTATTTGGCCACGTCGGGCATCACGATCCACCAGGGGTTGTGGTCGTTCAAGGCACCGGCGGCATAGAAGGACCAGCCGGGATAGGACGCGTAAGGAGGGCTGTAAGGCCAGCCGTGACCGATCAATTGATTGGAGCCTTCGAGGAAGTCGATGTCGGCTTCGGCTTTGAGGTCGAGCGGGGCGGCGCCGAAGGGGAGGGAGTGTGTCCACGTGAACGACTCAGACGAGGTGACGGCATGGCCGTAGAAATGATTTGCCGAGGATGCCCAGCGGAGGGGAGAGAAGCCGCGCCAGTTGGCGCCCTCGCCTTCGGGAAGGTCGACAAACTCGTTGCTGGAGAGGATGGCGCCGGGGGGACCGTAATTCTGCGACCGGAACAGGGTATGGTGCTGGCGGGCCCAGGTTCGAATGGGCTGGAGGTAATTCTCATTCAGCAACTCAGTGAGGGTTCGGCTCCAATCGTAGCGAACGTCATAGGTCTCCGGCCCTGCGTCGGCGGCCAGGGCAGGAAGATGTGGAACCAGATCGTATCCGCGCCGCTTGCGAAACTCGTCGAGGAGGTTGGGCGTCCAGTCGGCGCCATAGACTTCGAGGCTGTCGCTGAAGACGGCATATGGGGGCACGTCACGTAGGGCGTCCAACATGGGCGCGGCTACTTTGTCCAAGTGGGTTTGGACGGCGGCTGGGTCAAGGTGATCGAGCACAAATCCTTCGCCGCCGATCGCGGGGCGTTTGACCATCATGCCGGTGCGGCTGGCGATGAAGAATATGGCGAGATCGGATTGGGTCGCGGGATGGGGCAGAACTAGCCGGCCGTTCGCGATGGTCGGGGTGGAGATTTGCCGGATGTCTTTCCATGCTCTCGACTCCGGGCCGGGATGGACGAGGAAGACGGCCATGAGGCTCTCCCCGAGGGCGATGGGAGGCACGGGGAGGTCGGTGGTCCCCAGGGAGAGAGGCGATTTCACCACTCTGAGCGCGCCTGATGCCTGCGTTACCGGCGTGTTGGGGCCCCCATAGGGCCAGCCGCTTCCCAGGGTGAGATCGAATCTCATCCCCAGCCGTTTGGCGGTCTGGGCAGTAAAGTGCAGGGCATCGAGGAAATCCGGAGAGAGATAGGGGAGGTTCGAGATTCCTTGAGCGGGCTCGTCGAGAGTCATGGGGTAGACGGGCTGGACTTCAAAACCGCCCAGGCCGGCCGCCTTCATGGCCGTGATTTCCCGCTCCAGCTCGGGTTTGGTGACCGCGGGACCAAACCACCACCAGCGCATCATGACGCGGCAGTCGTCGGGAGGACTCTCGAAGCCTTGCCTGACTTGATCGAGACTGGGTTGTCCGTAAAGGAGCGCGGGGCAAAGCAGGGAAAGCAGGAGCGCACAACAAGTGATGCTCGCGGAGCGGGCGAACTTCAAGCGCAGACCCTTGGAAAAGCTCCGGGTCCCGGCGGGGCTGGAGTGGATGGGCAACCGTCTCATTAGAACTGATAGCGCAGGGCGAATTCCAGGATACGGGGATCGGCCGCCCCGGTGAGCTGGCCGAACTGGCCGCTGCCATAGGTGGTATTCACGGCGTTGAAGTTGGTGTGATTGAAGATGTTGAAAGCCTCACTGCGGAATTGCACAGTATTGCGGTCGCCGAACTTGAAGTCCTTATACAAGCCCATATCGAAATCGATGAGGCCTGGCCCGGGGATGGAGCCGTTCTTGGAGTTGCCGAAGTAGCCGGGCGCGGGCTGCGAGAAGGCTCCGGTATTGAACCACTCATTAACAGTTTTGGGCCCATGGATGGATTGGCCGGGAACGAAATTGGGCCGAGTCGCCAACCCTTGCTCGCTCACGCTGAGGAAAGGATCCTGCGAAAACCCGGTCTGAAACGTGGTGGAGCCAGTGTAGGACCAGCCGCCCAACACGGCATGACTGACGCCGCTGGCGCCGGAGAAAAAGGGCAGGTTCCAGATGTGACTTATAGCGAGGAGATCGGCCACATTGGAATCAGAGTTCCCGTAATCCCGCTTGGGGTGGTAGATGTCCTGGTTGACGGTGCTGTTCTGGAAGAGCTCGTAGCCGCCGTGGGTATCAGTAAGGGAGTGGGACCAGGTATAGGAGGCGGAGAGGAAGAAATTCTTGGCAAGGCGATGGCGGAGATTGACGAGAAGGCCGTTCCAGTTCATGCCCGTACTGCTGACATTGGTGATGATGGAGCCCCATCCCTGGTACGGGGCGAACACATATTCGAAGGTGCCGGTGTTGATGCTGGGATCGAAGTCGTATGCGCCGGTGGGCTTAGGCTGATTGATGTCGAACTGCGTCTGCACGTGCTTGGCAGTATCCCCGGCGCCGGCCACGGAGAAGATCCAGTTGCCGGGGAATTCGTGCTCCAGGGTCAGGCTATAGGTAGTGATCTGGGCCAGTTGGATGTTGAAGGCCTGGCTCTGCAGATTGGGAGCGCCGAGGGGGGCGGCCTGCCCGGTTCCGACGGGATCGGGGAAGAGAGGTGTTTCGAGGGTAAGGGAGGTGATGTCGGGGTAGTTGCTGCCGCAGTAGAGGGAACAATCAGACCCGGAGAAGACGCGGGTGTGGGAGACGCCGGCTCCGCCGCGCAGTGAGGTTTTGCCATTTCCAAATAGATCCCAGGCAAAGCCCGCGGTGGGGTTCCAGTACCAGACGTGCTCGTTGGTAAAGTTGATAGGCACGCCGCCAACGCCATTGCGCACCAGCCCATTGAGTGGATTGTAGTTGGGCGTGGGTGTGATGGAACCGTCGGGGTTGACGATGGGGACCTGCGAGGAATTGTAGAGAGCGGGATTGAAGGAAGTCTCAAATCCGCGCTGGGCAAAGGGGTTGGGCTCGTGGAGGATACGCAGGCCGGCGTTCAGGGTGAGGCGTGGCCACAGCTTCCAGTGATCTACTACGTAGGGGGACACGATATTGGCTTCGATGTGTCCTTCGCGGTTAGTGCTTTGCTGGTAGAACTGCGCGGAATCTCCCAACAGGTAATCGGCGATGGAATTGCCGGTGAATCTTCCGTCGAAAGACCATTGCCCGTTGCTGGCGGCGCCGACCAGCTGACGCTTGGATTCGTGGACGAAGTTGAAGCCGGCCTCGATGAAGTGCTTCTTGAGGGACCAGCTGAGGTCGTCGGCGATGGGGATTTCCACATTACTGCTGGGCCGCGCGGGGCGGTTTGGGCCATCGCCTATGGTGGACCAGCCTCCGGCAAACGAAACCAGCGGGAGCTTGTTAGAGAGATAACCATTGAACGGCAAACTGGCCTGGTAATCGGGCACGTCGGAGCGCTGCCAGATTCCCGCTAAGACCAGGTTGAGGTCGAAGACATTCAGCGAAATGCTGGTTTGGTTGACTAGGTTGGGAGAGAGGACGGAGGTGAATGCCAGCCGGGCAAGCTTGTTCATGGTGAGATCGTTTTCGCGGTTGGTTGAAAAGGGCGAGCCGGTCTCAGTGTTGTAGGAATAGTCGAGCCACTGATGGGTATCGAAGTATTCCCCGGTGAAGCGTTCGCGGTCCGTGAAGTTGTGGTCGATCTTGATTTCGGAGTCGACCTCGCTGGTGGTGGTGGGGACCAGGTTCACGTAGTTGTTGAAGCCGTTGGCGACGTCGTTGGGCAGGGGCGCGAGGGCATTGATCAGCACTACTGCGGAAGGAACGAGCCGGCTGGGCGGAATCACCCATTGCCCGCTCGAATTCTGCGGGAACGGCATGCCGGTCTGGGGATCGGTGATCTCTTGATTGAAAAGGCCGTTGCGCATATCTGCCGTGGGGGTCGCTCCCAGGTTGACGGAAGCATCGTGGCGCACTACGCCCTGCTCGCTGAGAAAGAAGAAGGTCTTCTGGCGATCGCGATTGTAGAGGCGGGGAACGAAGAGCGGGCCGCCGATGTTTCCGCCAAAGATGTTCTGTTTGAGCGCCGGAACTGTGGGGCTGAAGTAATTGCGGGCATCGAAGGCATCATTGCGGAGGTATTCGAACAAGGTGCCGTGAAATTGTTTGGTGCCGCTCTTGGTGGTGACCATGACTACGGAGGCGCCGAACAGGCTGTCTTTGGGGCTGAAGTTGTTCTGGTAGGTGCGCACTTCCTGAATCTGGTCGGGATTGGGAAGGATTGTGGTCTGGGCCATGTTGCCGGAATTCATGTTCCAGACGCCATCAACCAGGTAGAGGGTGCCAGCAGTGCCTAGGCCGTTAATGCCCATTGCATTGCGGGTGACTCTTCCGCCGGTGCCAAGCTGGGTTCCGACATTGACGTTGACCACGCCAGGCATGAGCGCGGACAGGCCCTGGTAATTGCGGCCGTTGAGAGGGATCTCGGCCACCTGCTCCTCGCTGATGACATTGGAGACTTCACTGGTGCTGACCTGCACTTGGCTGGCGGTTTCTTCAACGGTGACCTGCGAGGTGACATTGCCCACGGTCAGGATGGCATTGATGGTGCGGGTTTGCGCGCCGCCCAGGAAGGTGCGTTCCACCTGGAAGGAGTTGAACCCGGCTTTTGACACGGTAATGCTATAGGAACCGACGGAAAGTCCGGCGAGGTTGAAGTCGCCGTCCGCGTTGGATTTCGTGATGTTTTTTATTGAAGTATCGAGGTTGGTGGCCGTAACCCCGGCATCGGGGATGATGGCACCCGAGGAGTCATGCACGGAGCCATTGATGATGCCGGCGGTATTTTGGGCGCGGACGCCGGGGAGGAAGAAGAACAGGGCGCCAAGGCCCAAGGTGAGGATGAAGGGGAAGTAAAATCCGCCTCGCGTCGACATACGAAAAGCCTCCCAGAAGTCGTGTCTGGCCGGTTGTTAGCTGTGTCCCGGGCAAAGGGTTTGGGGAACGTGCGCCGGGGTGAAGAAGACATTAACGTGAAAAAACTCTCGCAGTCAAGAAAATATTTCTCACATTACCTTGAATATTTCCTCGTCTATGCGATAGAGGTTCAGGGCTAGCTCTTTTTGAGCAGATGATTGATTCTCCTATAAGATCCTTTGGTGAATCTCGGCGAATTGTCTCGGACAGGACGCCTGTCGACCCAGCAGAATCCCGGAAAACCGGAGAAAACTTTTTTCTTGCCGCCCGTGAAAATTTTCAGTACTGTTTATCTTTGCAAAGCCGGTTCCGGGGTTTGAGGATTGGTCGAAATCCCTAATGGCCTCAACAGAATGAAGAAGACACGCCATAAAAAGAGAAAAGTCAGCCTGCGGGATATTGCGACTGCCGCCAAAGTCAGTGTGGCCACGGCTTCCCGCGTGTTGAGCGGAAACACGCGGGTGGCGCGGGAGATTCAGAGGTCGGTTCTGGAAGAGGCGAAGAAGCTGGGGGTCGATCCTTCTTCGAGAAACAAGACCAAGACCCTGGCTTTCCTGCTGAGCAATCGAGCCATGCTTCACGCCTTTCATTCCCGGATTCTGAGCGGGGCGGAGGCGCACTGCGCGGCCAACGGGTGGGACATTTTGTTCCTGTCGTTTAACTATTCGCCTCATGTTCCGTGGACGGAGCTGCATTTGCCCAAGGTGGTGCAGCGACATGACGTGATCCGCGCCGTGATCCTGGCGGGGACGAACTCGGTGAACCTGCTGAAGCTGCTCAGCCATAAGGGTATCCCGTTCGTGGTGCTAGGCAATAACGTGGTGGGCGAGGCACAGGATCTGCGCCATCACGACGCGGTGTTTGCCGATGATATTCAAGGCGGGCTGGATGCTACGCGGTACCTGATCGGACTGGGCCACCGCCATATTGGTTTTGTGGGCAATATGCGACTGCCGTGGTTTGCGCGCTGCTTCGAGGGGTATCGGCGCGCGATGGAAGAGCAGGGACTTCCGCCGCTCGAGAGCTCGACCGATTCAGAAGATGAGGTGGAAAGCGGGTACCTCGGCACCAAGTCGCTGCTGGCTCGTGAAGACTCGGTTACCGCGATTCTGGCCGGGAATGATCCCACGGCACACGGCGTTTACAAGGCCTTACGCGACCGGGGCCTGAGGGTACCGGACGACATCAGTGTGATTGGCTGTGACGACACGGTGGGGATGTGGCTCTCTCCGGCGCTAACGACAACCCGGGAATTTCCCGAACAGCTGGGCAAACAGATGGTGGAACTAGTGCTGAATCGCACCGGGAACCCGGAAGAAAACCCGCAGAGCGTGGTGGTTCCGACCCAGCTCATCAAGCGCGACTCGTGCGGACCGCCTTCCGCGGCAATCAGGAGAAGAGGCAGGGACCAGGCCACGGCGGCCATCAACATGATTGAAATTTGACGGGCGGCTCGCTTGCTCGGCGAATGGCAAGCCCGCCGATCGCGATGCAGGCTTAGAAACCTTAACGACGGGATAAAGGAATCGAACTGATGCCAACAAAGCGCCTCGCAGTGGGAAATCTGAAGATCGAGATTCACGAGAGTGAAAAGGCCGCCGGCGAAGCGGCCGCGCAATCGGCGGCGCGGGCTCTCAAACAGCTGGGCGAGGACCGGAGTGAGATCGGGGTTGTTTTTGCGACCGGAACGTCGCAGCTGGAGACTCTGCGCGCGTTGACCTCGACGGAGGACCTGCCGTGGAGGAAGATACACGGTTTCCACCTGGACGAGTATCTGGGAATCGACGAGAACCACCCCGCGTCTTTCCGTCGATATCTCCGCGAGAACCTGACCCGGCGTGTGCCCATGGGGGAGTTTTTTGAGATCAACGGCAGTTCTTCCGATCCCGACCGGGTGCGACGAGAATACACAGAGCGGCTGGAGAGGGCCAACCCGCAGCTTTGCCTGCTGGGAATCGGCGAGAACGGCCACCTGGCCTTCAACGATCCGGGCGAAGCGGACTTTGAGGACCCAGACGCGATGCGGGTGGTGACGCTAGACGCCGCGTGCCGGCAGCAGCAACTGGGGGAAGGCTGGTTTAGCACGATCGAGGAGGTTCCGACGCGGGCCCTCACCCTCACCATTCCGACCCTCATGAAGATACCCAAGCTGATTGTCTCGGTTCCCGGGCGCAGGAAAGCGCAGAGCGTTCGGCGCACGGCCGCCGATCCAATTTCGCCTGATTGCCCGGCGACAATCCTGCGCGTACATCCGGACGCGACGCTCTATCTAGACCAGGAATCGGCTTCGGAATTGAATGGATGGTCGCGTTGATCGAGCAGCAGGGCGGGATGCCCCCCACCGGCAAAGCAAGAAGCGGGGGCCGGACTCGCTGGTGGATTGCCTGGACGCTTTTCTTTTCTACGGTCATTAATTACATCAGCCGCCAGACTTTCTCGGTGCTGGCGCCGATGCTGGCGGCCACTTACCACTTCAGCCACACGGACCTGGCCCGGATTATGGGGGCGTTCCAGATCTCCTACGCGGTTACGTGGCTGCTGGGAGGGATTTTTCTGGACGCGGTAGGGACGCGGCTGGGACTGGCGCTGGCGGTCGCTTTCTGGTCGGCGGTGAATATTTTCACAGGCTTCGCGAGTTCAGTATCCAGCTTTGCTGCTTTTCGCTTTCTGCTGGGGGTGGGCGAAGGCTTTAACTGGCCGGGCGCCAGCAAGACCGTGGCGGAGTGGTTTCCCAGTCAGGAGCGGAGTATGGCCGTGGCCATCTTCGACAGCGGCTCCAGCGTGGGAGGAGCGCTTGCGGCGCTGATGATCCCATGGATCGCGTTGGCATTTGGCTGGCGTTGGTCGTTTGTGTTTTCGGGAGCGCTAGGCTTCGTTTGGCTGGCTGCGTGGCTGCGCATCTACCATCCGCTCAAACGTCATCCCCGGGTAACTCACGACGAAGTAGCGCTCATCCAGGCTGGCCAAGACCGGGCTCAGCGGGCGCAAAGACGCGGAGTTCGACGATGGCTTGCGCTGGCCAGGAACTCTAATGTGTGGGCAGTGGTGCTGGGCCACGCACTAACCGACCCAATCTGGTGGTTCTACGTGTTCTGGCTGCCGCAATATCTCAGTGATGCGCGGGGCTTCACCCTGAAACGGATCGCCTTGTTCGCCTGGATACCGTTCGTAGCGGCCGATCTGGGGAACTTTACGGGAGGCTGGATTTCGGGGATTTGCATCCGCCGGGGAATCCCCGTGATTCGGGCGCGGCTGTGGGTATGCTCTGTCAGTTGCCTGCCGATCCTTGCCGGTATTCCCGCGGTCCTGGTACATAGTCCCTATGCAGCGCTGGCACTCATTTGCGTGGCGCTGTGGGGCTATGCGAGTTGGTCGACGATGGGCTTGACGCTGCCCTCCGACCTGTTCCCGCAGGATGTAGTGGCTACGGTGACGGGGCTCAGCGGGCTTGCCGCGGGCCTGGTCGGTACCGCCTTCACGATCGCCGTGGGGGTGCTGGTCGACCGATTGTCCTATAGACCCGCATTCCTGCTGGCAGGGTTACTTCCCCTGTTGGCAACGGCTGCCTTGTTCTTGCTGGTGTCTCCGCCAAGGCCAGGAGAAGCGGATAGTGCACACACGCAAGATATGGCTAGGGATTTCTGAAAAGGGTGCAACTGGCCTTCGGCCAGACAGGATGCGGAGGCACGCGATGGTTGTGAATTCCCACCGGCTGAGCTTGGAGGCGGACTAGAAAACAGGGGCGCAAACTGGAGCGCAGTTATCGGGGCTGCTCTGTATCTTAAAGATTCTAAAAAGTGCTTCGGTATCATCCACGCCGCACTAAGTCTTTTGAAATCAGTTTATGACTTCCCTCATAACCCAAAGGTCGCTGGTTCAAATCCAGCCCCCGCAACCATTTAGCCTAC
>VFSW01003286.1_pt1 | contig 24275 bp, 27 predicted proteins | sample 5358111 | NCBI WGS metagenome assembly VFSW01 (sample SAMN11554181, study PRJNA540505) | mine drainage metagenome | isolation source: sediment from site ElyBrook_90M | place: USA: Ely Copper Mine, Vershire, VT | collected 2017
ATGTTATAATATATTTATGAAACTTCTTGATAAGTTGCGGCAGAAAAGATGCGACCACACCCAAAAAGGAGGGGCACTTCGCTGGGCATACTGGAACGCCGATAAGTTTCCCGAGAAGAAACCCATTTATAGAAAATGTAAATGCGGGGAAACGCTTGTTTTTAATCGAATTGAAGAAAATCATCGTGATATTCCGTTGCCTTCTAAAGACATTGAAGTATAGAGATTAGCCATTTGGCTTGAGGTCAAGACGCTATTGTAAACTTGAAAGTCATCAGTTTTTCCCCAGAACTCTCTCGAGCCAGCCGAAAATTTAGATATATGAAGTCCCGTAACTGTTGCTCCGCCCGTTCCCGTGCTACCGGTTTGCGTTGATGCGCCGGAGACTATCGGCGTGGAACTCCCGTTGAGGTAAAGATAGATATTCGAGCCGTCATAAGTGAACGTCATCATGTACCATTGTCCAATCGTAAGGGTATAATTCACGCCGTATTGGTCACCACTTGCGCTACTCCTGCGGTCGATATATAACTGCGGCGCCCCATTGTTGTTGTAGTATTGAATCTCTACATACCCTTCGTGATTCGCTGTTGAAAGGTCGGAATACTCAAAAAGTTCTGCCGCTGTGTTATTAGCGGGGACTACTGAAGTATTTACCCAGAAGTTAAAGGAGTATGCCGTTGCCGTCATAGGCGCGAGACCACCGATAAGGGCGTTGTAGTCGAGGTGTTGTGCCTGCCCCGACGTTCCAGAATCAAAAGCGTTGAAAAATATCCCAGCATCGAAACTTCCCCCCGTCTGCGTCAGGTTATTCGTTGACTTATAATCATTGACATTAGAGAGAGGATAATAAGCGAGCAGGTTCGGACTTGTAAAAAGGTTCTTCTGCAAAAGCTGTGTCTGCCGCCCGAAAACTCCCGTCGGAAGAAGGAGGGAAAGAGCGAAGAGTATGATTAAAAGTTTTTTCATGGGGTCGTATATTGGCAAGAGAGCGTGAACTGCGTCGAACTTGCGGCAGTCGTGTAAAAGATAAGGGCGTTACCCGTTACGGGGCTTGAGCTTGAGATGGCATAGGAAACCGGCGTCGTCGTTGAGACGGTCGTAGAGGCCGCCACGAGAGAAAGGGAAGACGTTGCGGTCGCCCGAGAAGAAGAATAGCCCAGCCCCCACGTTACCGTGTCGCCGAGACTTTTATTGACCGCATAGCAGGACTTGATTGTCGAAGAGGCATTGAAGATATGGATAGCGTCATTCTCCGAGGCCGTTGGGTATTCGATGATGAAATTGATAGGTGAGGTCGAAGTCGAAGAACCTCCCCCTCCCGTTACCGTGATCGCCGAGGAAGTGGTCGTTGTCGAAACGGAACAGCCTGAAACACAGGAGACGGAATAGGTCGCCGCACCGGTTTGAGTGTTGAATGACGAGACATATGCGCCATTGAGGTTTGTCTGTCCTCCAAGATTAGAGAGCGCTGTTGAGGTGTTTGAGACATCGCTTAAATTGTTTGAATTGAGAAGATAGCCGGGATTCGTAAATATAAGGTGCGAGGCAGATGTCCCCGAACCAGATAAAGGAGAATCAGCGACAACGCCCGTAATGTAGCCGGGGTTTGAGAATCCGATGGCTCCCGTAGAAGTATTGAAAGTGATGGGGCTACTACCAGTAAAGTAATTCCAGAGAGTGGAAGTAGAAAGCGAGATTGTCCGGTTTGTTGTGAGATCGCCACCGCCGGATAAAATCCCTCCCGATGAAATGGTTATTGAAGAATTAGCTGGCGTGAAGCCAAGAGCAGTTTGGAAATAAGATGGGCTATGCGTTTGCCACGTCCCAGCCCAGTCGCCGGTATTTGAGGTGAGGCACGAACTCGTGGCTGTGAGTCCACCAGTCGTGAGCGAAAGGCATCCCGAAGAACCTAATGTTGGGAAGTATTGATTGCCTCGGATAGTGGAAGAACCGTTCACGTCTAGGGTCGTGGCTGGCGCCGTCGTCCCTATCCCGACGTTGCCGCCAAGTGGTTGTAGGCTTATTGGCGAATAAGTCCCATATGGATATGAGTTTTGCAAAGTCATTGCGTATGGTGCAGAAGTCATAGTTTGAATCATGAGCTGAACACCATATGCTTGGTCGCCAATAGCTGCCGCAGCGTTAGCTAATGAAATCGTATCGCTGTTGGTCTTACTAATATCAAGCTTTGCCACCGGTGCCGTCGTCCCGATGCCGACGTTGCCGCCAGAGTAATAAATCCCCGTTGAGGTGGTTGTCCACTGTGAAGAGACAGTGGAGGAGGGGGCGAAATCAGAAGCATTTTTGTTTTGGAAAGTGCCAGTCCAATTCCCTGCCGTAGTCGTAACGCCGGTATTTGTCCACGTTATAGTACTCGTGGAAGATGTCGCGATCGATATTCCGGTTCCGGAAGAGAAGAGGTAATTGGTCGAGGAAAGTCCATTGATGGTCGTCGTTGTAAAAGCCCCTCCTGCCGTTCCGAAGGTATAGGAAAATGGACTTGTTGAAGAAACAATAAGAGCCTTTCCGACGTCAGAAGTTGTTGCCGTTCCTATTCCAGTTCCCCCCCCCGATGGATAGAGAACGGTACTTCCAAATACCCTCCCGGCAAGGACAAGAGAGAGAAGAAGTGCGCCGATTGTTACAATAAAAGTCCTCATAAATAAAAACCCGAACAGCCTGTTGGCTATTCGGGTACTTGATTTTCCTTATTATATCATACTTTCCGACTTTTTTCTACGTCTTCCCCCAGACATTCAGTGTTTCACCTTGGTTGAGGGTGCTTGAAAGGGTTATCGAGGTAACTTTTGAGCCGGACTGAACATAGGTAAAATCATTATTGAGGGATGATTGCCTCGCGCCGCCTCTCGTAACCGATAATTCCGATAAGAGAAGGGGCGTTTTGAGGACAAAGGTCGTATTATCGGTCGTTATAAGCGTCCCATTAGAGGTCGAAAGCTCTATCGTCGTCCCTCCGTGTCCTCCGTAGTTCCTCTGAACGTCTTGTTTGAGGACAAGTAAGAGATCGCCAAGCCCCTCAATGTCTTTCGCCTTCACTTTCTTTCCGACAATCTTTTTAACATCTTCATCTTTCGCGAAAACCGAGAAATCAGTCTTCGGTATTTGAGCCGAAAGGACCGGCACGATGGCTTTCACAAATTCCTCTTTATCCTCGTCAGTGAAATAGTCTATTCCTTTTATTGGCGTTCTGCCGTCTCTGCCACTCTGGGGAAACTGGAAATGAACGCCGGCGACTGGCGTCTTGCCTTCGGGTCCCGGATCTCCTCTTTCTCCCTTGATTCCCTTTCTCAAAAGGTTCTCGGTAATCCGGTCCGTGATGTCTTTGATGTCTTGTGCGGTGAAATAGTCCTTTCCCCTTATGGGAACTGGCGCGCTATCCCCTTTCTCGCCTTTTTCGCCCCTGATCCCCTTCATCGAGGTCGCGAGTTCTCGCAAGGAATCAAAATCTATTTCTTTTAACGATGGCACGAGCGTTTCCAAAACTTCGAGATGGCTTGAAATCTTATCGAGTTCGTGGAAGATCGCCGCCGATGGGTCTTTTCTGAACGCCGCATACTTCAAAACCCAATCTCTCGTGATTCCAACCTTCGGGAAACCCATTATCTTCTCCGTTGCCTGCGAAAGACGATAAAGAGCCCGAAAAAGTTCAAGGGCTGAATTTTGTTGATTTAATGTGGGTTTTTGAAAGGTTGAGGTTGCCATTGATTTTTAGGGGGTTTGTGGTATAGTATTTAGGATAAATTTTTAATGAATTTATACCAAGTTTTAGTTCTCATCTTATTCGGATTGGTCAATTTGGTTGGCTATGGAATTTATTATGAGTTGCGGGATGACGGTACTGTAGACTTTAATTGGACTCATAAGCTTTTTATATTTTCTTTGTGGGGAATTTTTCTAATGTTGTCGTTTGGTGTTTTTCTGATTGCTGGCCCATGGAAATAATTGTTGGGTTTGTGGCTTTTATCATTGGAGTTTTTGTTATGGCTAAACACGACAAATTAGATCATTGAGTTTGATCGTTTGGATTGTTGGTAAATGGCGCTTCACCAATTTTTGTTATCGTAGTTGGAATTGTTGAATTCATTTCTCCCATTCTTTCTCCTATATTCCGCACAACTCCAGGCAATTTTGTCGAGGCCATTTCACCACCTACACCGCCGAGAATTTTTCCACCTAATCCAGGCATAATCGCCTCTCCTACGGCAGACCCAGCCCAAAGACCAAACAATCTTCCCACAAGATGATTATCGCTCTTGAATTTTGCCATATAGGTTAAGTTCTTCGATGTTATTGCATTGCTATATACTTTATTGAAGTCCTGGAGTGAAACTTCGCTTTGGCCACCGAAATACTTCTGTAGTTCTTCTGGAATTTGAATCTGTGATTTTGATATATCCATTACATCAGAAAGTGATTTTTCAAATCCAAGTTCAGCAGCATATGCTCCCTCAGCTGATACGCGAGGATCTCGCGTAGCATATTTTGCCGTCTTGAAGGCCATTTGTCCCCATGATCTCTTTGCATTCAGAACATCAGAAACTTTTATATAATTTCCCTTTGTCGAATTGAGGGCATCAATAGCTTGATTTGCCTCATTTCGTGCACTGGAATAAACGGCCGGATCGTCCGTCTTTAACTTCTCTATATTTGTATTGATATTATCTATAATTGATTGCTTTGGTACACCAATATCTTTTGGAATTGACTCCTGAAGAGTTTTCTCAAGATTCTGGTTGAGTTCGTTTAATTTTGTATACTTGGAATCGGAAGATCCGACAATTTTATTATCTGTCATAAATTGAGCCGCCGAATCAGCTTTTTGTGCTGCCTTTGCCTCTTGAGTAGGAGATAACTTGAAATCTGCTTTTTGGAGAGACTTCACTAAATCTGGTCCAAATGTTTCGAGTGTTTTTCCAAGTCCCCCAGCTATTCCTCCTATAAGAGCGTTCGTCGCGGTTTGTCCCATATCTCCCCCACTCTGAACCGCAGTAACCCCTCCCATTGAAGTCCCGCTAATAAGTCCCTGCCCGATTATTTTAGCCAGGCTTTTTACGGCGTTGATGCCGTTCTCGCCTAACTGTTCGGCTACGGGTCCAAGTTTTTCCGCCCAATTTACGCCGTCGATTGCTTTATCCAATCCTTCCGCCGCTTTTGCTTCTGCACTTCCGGGGACAAAGAATTGAGTTATTTGTCCCACTGCATTTCCTACTTGTTCACCAGTTCCTTGTGGTTCAAGAGCGGCCGGTTTCTGAAACTCTGGGATCTTGCCAGCTCCAGGGATTAATCCCGCAACAACGTTCCCTATCTTCGCTCCGAGATTTTGAACGTCCCAGGGAAGGGCGGCGAACGATTTAACGAATCCGGTCGCAAAGTTGTTCATTCCAGGAATATCATTTTCAAGTGCCGGAACTCCTCCTAAAACTTGACCAGTTATCTTTCCGGCCGTATCTAAAAAACCTCCTCCGTTTTGATTGGGAGTTTGAGTCTGCGCCGTTGTCTTGTTCAAATAGGGCGTTACATCAATTCCGGCCGCCTTCGCATAGTCATTCATTTCACCACTCCGCAATCTGGTAGCAAAACTCGCAGCGAATTGAGAGGTTGGATTTTGCCTCGCATAATCGAGGGCTTTCAAAAACTGCTGCCCCTGCGGAGGGAGCGAATTGAAATTCGGCGGCATCTGGTTCTGCTGCGGTTGGGAAGGACTGGGCGCCCCACTGAACACATTGGAAGGCAAGAGGCTCGATCCTCCGCTTTTCATGGCATCCAAGGCACTCGTATCTACTTGTGGATTCTGTGGGTTCATTGTCCTAATTGAAGGTTACCGGCGTTCATCGAGTTTATCCAAAGGGCGTTAAAGAGATTCGGATCGGAAGCGGCAGAAGTTCCCGTGGCTGACGAGGTGCTTATCGAATTCAAGAAATCCTGCGTTGACATTCCCGCATAAGGGCTATTTGCGCTCGTCAATGAGTCGATCTTACTCTGGTCGAAAGAAACTCCATCCGCCGAAAGTTGATTCAATGAATCGGTGGCTGCGCTGTAAAGGAGTGGGCTCGGGTCTTTTCCCATGACGGACTGATAGTTTTCCTGAGCAGAAACGAGCCGGTCCGTCATAAGGTTTACGATTTGGCCCAGCATTCCCTTGAGGCCTTGTTTGCCCCAATTAAGATTAAGGAGAGCGGCTTGATTCTGTTCCTCCATCTCCGTCGGAGAAGCAGAGGAGTTTATGCCGTTCTTATAGATTTTTGCAAGTTCGCCAGAAAGCGAATTGACGATGGTTTGGAACTTAGCGACATTTGGATCTCCGGAGTTCTTTTCCAAGAACTGGGAAAGGCTGTTGTAGCCTTGTGAGAGAATACCCTTGTTATTCGAGTTGGCTATCTGGTCAACAACATTGTTCAATTCTCCGATATGCTGGAGGGCCGTATTCGCTGCTACCGTAACGGCATTCTGCCCTCCGGCCGTCCATGCGCTCAAGAACTTGCTACGGGCCGCGTATTCGGCTTGATTGTAGGTAGGATCGTACATCTGCGCGAGAGCGACGGATTGCGCCTGATTCAAGCCAGTCCCCCTGCTATACGCCGAGCTCGATTTTGGATCGATAGTGTAATCGGCAAGCCCCTTAATGAGTTGCTGGATAAGCGGAGGAAACTGCGAGATAAATTTCTGCTGATCTGCTGGATTAGGATCGCCATTCGGAAGCGTGCTCACGGGTGCGGCGTTATTTTGCGTTCCATTTCCTGAACCGCTTCCTTGTCCCTGAGACCACTTTAAGAGGAATTGGTTAGCAGCATATTGGAGAGAGGTTTTATAGTTGTTTTCCGCTTCGACGGCCAAGTTATGTCTCTTTGTTTCGTCTAACTGCGATTGCGCCAGCATATTCTGTATCGTGTTTTGTTTCTGCGTCCACGTCATCTGTTCGCTCGCCATGATATTCTTGATGTTGTCTTGGATCATGGAATAGGTTGAATTCCGCATATCTTGAATGGCCTGTTGAGAGGTCGTGTACATATCCTTGAGAGTCGTTTCTTTCTGCGTCGCATACTTCTGCCACGCATCCCACGCATTATTGATGATATTCAAATCCATCGTCTGGAATCCCTGTTCAAGCTGTCCCAATGCTTGCGAGGCTTGCGAATCAATCTCGGCAAGTTTTCTGACGCCCGTTGCGACGGCGCTTGCGATATTCCCCTGCGCGGTTTGAATGCCACCCTGCAATTCTCCCGTTCTTGCTTCTGCCACCTGCATTCCTTGAACGTAGGCGGTGTTTTGAATCGTTTGCTCCTGTCTCAAGAGATCGAAATTGTTCTGCGTGCTCGTCAAAAGCGACTGCTGCATCGGGGTCAGCTCAAAAGTTCCATTTAGAACACTATTGAGTTTCGTGTTGTAATCCTGATAGGCCGCGTCGGTCTGACTGTTTAATTGGGAGAGTTGAGCATTTTGATTGACGGAAAGATTATTGAGGTATGAATTGGTCGCCTGAATGACGGCCGCACCCGTTGGTGCGCCGTTTATCCCTCCTGCCTGCTTGGTGAGCCATGGCGCGCTTGCGGGGTTGAACTCCGCGAGTTCTCCCGCTGAATACTGGGGAGATTGCATCGGGTTCGCGTTGTACTGGACGCCATAGGGATTTGAATTTAATTTGTTGCCATTCTGGTCGTAATACGAATAAGAAGGATTGCCGAAATTGTCGAGGGTAGAGGTGAAATAGTATTGCGCGGGTGCCGTTCCTCCTCCGACGTTCTTTTGAATGCCCAATAGCGAATTAAGGACATCCTGCTCATTATTTAATTGGAGGTCGCTTTTGGTTGGCTGTTGAACCGCTCCAGCTCCATTTTGGTTGGCTTGAATCTGGGAGTTTTTCTGCGCCTGATTCGTCATACCCGTTTTGATGTTTTGGACATTGTTCTGAATGGTTTGGAGATTGTCCTTCGCGGGTTCAGAAGAAACGGTAATAGGCGACGGCACTAAAGAAGCGGCATTCTTTATTGCTGTCTGCTGTCCTTGTGTCAAAGAACCTCCCGCGGGAGTAAAAGCCTGCGTGAGTCCTGTTTCTGCTGCTTGTGGATTTGCGAATGCAACTGCCATATTAGAGGCAAATATAATTGATGACCATGCCGCTTACATAACTTGAAACATTGAAGGTGAAACTCGAAGTGCTGACCAAAGTTACGAACGACGTCGTGCTGGTCGAGGGAGTAAGAGTACAACTCGGCGTTACGCTGAACGGTACCGAAAAATCGACGGTAAAGGGAAAGGCATTTGCATTCAAGAACTCAATGCGACCGCTATTGGTTGCCGATATTTCATTGGGAATGATGACAAGAGAAGTCGTCGTTGCGGGGGTTGTTGCCGTCGTGGTCGAAGTGAAAATCGAAGAGAAAAACGATGATCCTCCGCCGCCGCCCGCGCCGGAATTGCTTGAAGGATTGTTGGCGATAGACTGTCCTCCGCCGCCGCCGTAATAACCGCCGCCGCCGCCGCCGCCATAGAGATAAGATGTAGTGTCTCCATTGCCGCCAAGGCCAAAAGAACCGGCCGTCGCATTGCCGCCTCCAGCCGTTCCGCCGGCGGTCTGCGTGCCAGCTCCTCCGCCGACGCTTCCACCTCCTCCATTCGTTCCCGCGACGCCGCTTGGAAATCCGGCAGCACCTCCTGCACCTCCGGACGTCGATCCGCCATAGGGATAACCAGCGCCACCGCCGCCGGCAGCGACCAAGAGAATTGAACTTGTTGAAAATGTCTGGGAGGTTCCGAGCCAAATACCGTTTCCGCCAGCTCCGGCACTTGCTGTTCCGCCAGTCGCTACGCCCACATAGTAAGTCGTTGAAGTGGAAATCGGCATGACGCCAGTTATGGAACTTCCGGCGCCTCCTGATGCATTTGGCGAAGCGGTGTTTCCTCCAGCGCTGCCGTTGGCGCTAATATAAATCTTCTTTACCGATGGCAGAGAAGGAACAGTTCCAGTACTTGAAAAAGTCGTGGAACTTGCCACGAAGAGATTTCCCGTCGAAAGATGGAATCCTAAAACGCTTCCGCCAATGGTCGTCGTGCCGTTCAAATTAGTCGAGCCGTTCAGTGTCGTCGAAGCAGAAGTCAGTCCCCCGATATTGTAAGTGGTCGAAGCTCCAAGGAATGAAGAATCAAGAGTCCCCGAGGCGTTCGTTACCGGAACCACCTGCGAAACTCCACCGACAGCAGAGAAGTTCTTGTTCTGCGGAATGAGATTATAGGTCTGGCCGTTGTACGTTCCCGTCGCTGTCGATGAGGCGGTTTGCGCCATCGTCGCAAGAAGGCCGATGCCGGCGGTCGTGGTCGTTATTGGAGCAGCACCGGCGGAAATTTGAGAATCGACATATGCCTTTGAAACCAACTGCGAAGCCAAGGTAAAAATACTCGGACTTGTCGTATCGAAAACAGGAATAGCGGATGAAGCAAAAGTCCAAGGCCCCGTAATCGTCGTCGTCGAACCCCAGAAGGCGAACTGGGAATAAAACGGCGCAGAGTTTGAAAAAATAACGGATGCTCCCCCCGAATGGGAAACTTGGTAGGTTGAACTCGCCGTAAAAGGATAGAAGGGCAAGAGACCGCGCGTTACGCCGGTTAGAATGGCGGTCCCATCCGTATTCTGCGTGATCCCCGTAAAACTGACATTTTCTTCTTTGTTCGGAACTGCCGCATCTATCGTCGCATAACCTATATCTCCAAAAGCGGACATTCCTACTGTTTGGCCATTCGTCGTCTTGAGAGAAGTGAGTTTGATTGAGGTATCAGACGAACCTATACCTGAACCATAAAGATAAGTGCGTGGCACCTGAACGGGAGTGAAGTTTGTAGCGCCGCTCCCTAACAATACATTTTGATGGATTTGAGGAGTTCCGAATGCTCCGACTAACGACAATGCCCCCGCTATTATCAACGAACCTATTTTAGTGAAAATCGACATAAAAAATCCCAGATAGCCTCGTGGCTATTCGGGTTTGAAACTTTGCGACTTTTTTATATTATACATCATTTTGATTTTTATTTCCAGTAGTGTTATTCCGTTATATTCGACGGATCGGGACCCAAGACAATTTCCGGACCGAATGAGAGAATCTGCCACTGCTGGTCAACATCGTTCGTCTCAAAATATGGCTGGTACTCGAAAAAATTGACTGGAATACCCGTTTTAATGACCCTGAATTTGGCTAAATTGTCGGGAGAATCGGTATTTCACCCGATGGGAAATAAAGAGTGGTATTCGCGGCTATATATCCCTCAATGCCTAACTTCGTGAAGTTCTTGAGTCCGAACCTCTGTCCGAATTGGTTATAAGAGAATGCGGCGATCGCATGCATTGGATTTCCGTTATCGTTTGTTCCCGTTTCGAGCTGATAGGTCTCGGGCGAAGACGCCGAGTGCCCATAGAGTTGTCCATGGATGACGGAAAAACGGCTGACGGGAATAAGTTGAGGAGGTTCCCACCACGATTTTGCGATGTTATACCTCAAAATGATCCCTTTCTGGGGTACCGAAATCCAGAGATAGTAATTCCAGTAAATGGCGTGCCCGTTTGCGAAAGAATCCGTCCCGTAATTGTCAAAATCATTTTTAATTGGGTCGGAGATATTCATCATTTGAGGGACGCCGAAATTGTTGGCTATTCTGCCAATGGTCGTGAGCGTCGGCTCATTGGTAACGAAAGCTAAATCATTTCCAATACTAACTGTCAAGCCCTGTGAAAGAGCGGCCTGAAGAACACCTGTTTTAAGAGTCGTTATGGTCGCCGTTTCTGCCGCCGTTCCCGTTGAGGTATCGAGATTATCGTTGAAAACAAGCGTTGTCCATCCCCCATGACCCCATGAGGCATACATCGTATTCTCTTGCGGGGCCAACGCACGTAAAAGGCCATCAAGCGTCCATGTGTAGCCATCACCAGGGATACGCGGAGAAGCTTGCGAGTAATCGATATAGGTATTTATTTTTGACTTATAAACGACATTCGAGAGGTAAGACCCAACATACACTTGGTTCGTGAGCGTCCGAATCGTATCGTTTCTGAAATCAGTTGGCAACTGGGTCATCGCGCTGTTCTTCGTTACAATTGGCATTTGAAAAATAACCGACTGGACTGCTTCCCCCGTCGGATCTTCGCCGATTCCCACAAAATTGTTTCCTGCTATCGCCGTATAGGAATAAGTGTTGCCGTTGATGACAATAACCTGTTTAGAGGCGGTCGCCGCATAAAATCCGAGTTCGGCGACGCTTAAAGTTCCATTCACGGCGATTTTACCAGTAACAACTGTCGTGATATTTACGGTACATCCCGTCCCTGTTCCTCCCGTCGTCGCTACGTCATTCCCCGTGGAGTAACTATCGCCGGCATCTGAGAGAGTGAAATTTTGAATCGAGGTATTGGTAGTAGTCGTCATAACCATTGTCGCTGCACTTCCGGTGCCCCCACTTACTTCATAAACGCCACCTTGGCTATAACCATTCCCCTGTGTAATTATTGAAACCCCCGTAATTTTCCCCGATCCATCAACGCTGGTAACTTTAACCGTGCAACCAGTTCCAATCGTGGTACCCCAGAGAGTAGTTCCCAGGGTCAGAACATCATCTATACTATAGCCACTTCCCGCCTGCCAAATGCCGACTACTTTTGCGGCCTGATATGCCAATCTCGAAACTTTGAACTTGGCATTCCCGCTTCCCGTTGAAATGGTAAGTTCGTCTCCTAATGCATATCCATCCCCCCCATATTGAAGCGTAAGGGCCGAGATGACGCCAGTCGCTTTTGAGGTTCCGGCAAGTGTAGCAACCGCTCCGCTCCATTCATTTATCTCCGACTGTTGGCCGACGAATAAAAGCTCATAAATGCTTTCCGTCGCATCCCAAAACGTCGTGAATTCAACAAGATTGGATGGAAGGTTCGTTAAAAGGTCTATCCAATAAACCTGATTAGCGCTGAAAGTAGTCCCCTCCCAACTATCGCCGGCGTTTGCCACATAACGGAATTGTATTTTATTATTCGCGACGCGCACATGCCCTTCTCCATTCACTCCTCGATACCAGTCGTGCGAACCCAAGACGGGTGCGTTCGTGGTATCAGTTTGACCGTCAATGAAATAACCGAGTCTCGTTTGAATGAGGCCGTTCGTATTGATAAAAACATTCTGCGAGGGAGGAACTAAAAATCCTTGGGGAAGGTTCGTGATGTCCTCCTTATTTCTATATCCGAAGAAACGGGAGGTTGCTGGAATCTTTGCCTTCGGGTCAATGGGAGCCGAGAGCGCCGTGAGTTCCGCCTGCGCTTTCTGTTGCGTGTAGAATATCGCCGAATATATGCTGGTATCGTTTGGGTTCATTTATCCGAAATAATTTTTACCGAGATAGTTCGTCCATCGTCTATTCGGAAGTTCGTAGTAGGTGTCCTGATTTTTCTGCGCCTGCGAAACATACTTTGTCCGATACGTCAAAAGAGCATCCATATAGTTTTGTTTGTAGGTTGCCACATCTATCTCGCTGTTATTGTTCGCTACCTGAAGAGCGGCTTGATAAGCAAGTTGGTAGAGGAAAAGATTGTAGCTATCAGTATCTAAATTTATGTAGTCGGAATCTTGCGATACCGTTTCTTTGAAAGCGTTCGTAGCACCATCCGAGAACATATACTTCGAGTAATAGACAATATCGTACTGAAGACCCAAGCGACACCAGAGGCCATTCAAGCGCACTGCCGTTTCCGTGTTTCCGTTGTAGGTAAGGTAGGCTTTAACACAATTTAATGCCGCCACATTCGGCGAACCTATCTTCGATGAAGAGGCGGTCCAGTTGAACTGAATCATGTTCCAACCATCCTCAAAAGCGTTTCCCTGCTGATTGACGGTTGCGGTGAATGTCCAATAGTCCGTTGCGGCTGACCCGACTTGTAGTTGAATTTGTGAAAAATCCGCTCCCGTCGGGAGATAAACATAGAGGAAGAATGCGCCTTGGTTAAGATAAGAAGTGAGATCGACGGCACTTTGCGTCGAATTGACGAGATAGGCGGTCTGTGGGTTAAAGCCTGAAGCTAAATCAAACACCAACGACCCTCCCGTAGAAGGATCGGCGTAGTTTACATTATCGGTCGCTATATTTGAGACCTGTGAACTTCCCGTCCAAACCCCGTTTCCATTCGTTGACGCTATTCCGTTCACCAAGACATTAAAAGAAAGATTCGGCGCGTTTACCCGAATCGTTTTAACGCCGTTGTTCCACTGAACCGTGAACATCTCTTGCAAGGAGAAGCTCTTTTTGACGTCGAAGTCCTGTCCATAACGCTGAAGAAAAATATCCCAGAGTTGCCGGTTCACTTGCGGACGAATATCAATGACGCGGTCGCCTTTCAAATCATCGGGCGCACTATAGTCCCAGACGCCCGTATAAAAGGTGTTCGTTTGAAGGATTGCGATCGTTTCCTGCGGGTCGAGGTCGAGGAGAAGTTGACGGGCGGCTCGATTGAACACCCCGTAGATATTCTGGATATTATTGAGGGTCGTTCCCTTCATCAAACCCCCCAGTTCTCCTTCTGCCGTTTGAACTGTGTAGGGAGAAGATTTCATTGGTTTATTTTTCTGTTACGGCGACGTTTGATGTTGAGGTTGCGGTAAGGCACCAAACTTGGCCAACATACAGCGTTCCACCGGCCGGAGACGTCCAATAGTTATTCACGGTCGAAGAGGTATTGAGGACGAAGCCGTAGGTTGAAGAGCTCAATCCCGTCGAAGTCGAGTTCATCTGACAGTAAACTGGCTGACTGCCCGCGTTCTGAAGTGAAACGAATATTCGTGAGGTATTGCCCGTTGCACTTCCAATAGGAACAATATTACCCAATTTGAATGTCGAGGTCGCTGTCGTTCCAACCGTAATGACCGATGAAGTTGCCGAGTCAAAGGTAGATTGTCCCACCGCACTTCCAAGGGAAATATTTTTGTTGGCGTTTGAAGCAAGACCAATGAGCATGAGAACCAACATCCCAAAAACAAGCCCACCGACTGCCGCTAATGTTATTTTTGTTTTCATTTTGTTTTTCTCCCGCGCTCATCGCTGTTCCCCGTAATCGAGGAACAGAGGAAGCGCAGGAAAGTTAAAGACCTTTCTGCTAACGACAAACTGCCGGTTTGGTAGTAGAGGCTGTTACCGTCGCGCCGGAAGCCGTGATGTAGACGATGGTCCCGGTTGCGGAACTGTCGCCCAATTCAAGACATCCGGAATTGTTAGTGGCTCCCTTACTTCCGATGACGAAAGTTGAGCTCGCTGACTGAACGACTGAAGCATTCCCGGAGACCGTCGTGGTGGCTCCGAAAGCAGCGGATTGCGTCGTCGAAACTCCGCCGACGAGTTGTGCCGAGGAATTGATGACCGACGTTCCGTTTACCAAGAAACCGCTTTTGGCATCAACCTGCGTGAAATTAGTAACGCCGGCAGTGCCGAACGATGCGCTATTGTGGGATAGACCAACCGCGTAGCCTACTGCGAGAGCCGCAAGCACCACAATAGCTCCGATGACGATAGTTTTAGTATTCATGTTGCTAATTGGTTGGTTTATTCGACTGGTTTATCCCGTTGAGCCGACGATTCCAGCCCAATCTATCGCGTAGGAGTTTTCCCTGAAGTTCGCCTGATAGTTATAGGTCCTGTTCGTCGAGTACTGCCACGGAGTGAGTGCGGTTTCGATGCCCTGCCGAATCAACCGGCGAATGCCGTGATTGCGGGCCAAGAGATACCACGCTGTGTCAGAGCCACCCGCAGCCGCTCCCATCCACGGAGACATCATCACGAGCATTCCGAGTTCTGATCGGAAGAAGTTGATGGTGTTGTTTGCCGTATCGGAGAGCAACGCGGATTGCGTCTGCTCAATGGCGACCTTGAACTGTTCCGGAGGAACCAGGAAGATGTACGGAGTATTGCCCCGAATCACCCCCCTCTGGTCAACTTGCTGCATGAGAGAAACGACCGCGCTATTGATGTTGTCGGACGTAATCCCTCCCGTTACCAAGTTTGAAGCTGTTCCACCTCCGATCAACGGATGGCTGGCGTTTATAAGAGAAACGCCATCTGCTCCTAAAGTTGTCGCAAATCCGCCGCGGAATACCTTGAAGGCATTCCAATCTTGCGTGGCTCTCGCCTTATCAGCGAAATCCCGAACCGCTTCCGCCCAGACATTGTGATGATTGTCATCAAACAAGTCTTTTGAGAGCGGAATGGAAGAAGCGAAGTCCAAGACGTAGGTCGTGAGTTTATTCCTGACGGCCGGCGCATTGGCAGGGACGGTTGTGGTCTCACCGATTTGAGGATAAAGACCAGCGCCAGCAAAGACCATTTCGATCTGCGCGGCATAGTCAGTTTCAATCGGTTTGAAGAGCTCGCCCGTCGTCGCTTTCGCAAGGGACGGAATCGTTTCCAACTCATCGAAGCGCTGATAGAAGACGTCATTCAGTTCTACCTGAACGATGTCGAAGTTTAGTGCTTCTGTAAACATAGAGAGTTAAACGATTTTATTTTTCGACTTAATTTTTTAACTCCCCGTTCATTTCATCCCCCTCGAATTTTCAAAACTATGCGTAGTAAAACGCACCCTTCCGGATGGAAAATGCCACTTTGGCCGGATAGTTGGTAATGTTCAAATTCTCAACTATAAGACCATACGTCGCCCCATCCGTAGCGTTGATGGTGTAGGAACCACTCGTAAGATCGAGTGTTACCCGCGCACCAACGAGGGCGTTGTACTCTGCCTGCGTATCCCAGCTCGCCGCTGTTTTCGGAGCAATGAGATAGGTCTGTCCCGGCGTATCGTCGTATACCTCGACTGTCCCAGCGGCAGCAGCCGTATTGGTAGAAGTGCTTGCCGCAATTCCAGCAAGGTAATCTGTTGCAACGACAGGCTTTGAGGTTGCAAGCGGCGCAACGTATTGCTGTCCCAACGCATAGGCTGCCGGTTCGCCGGCATTCAAAAGCGTGGCGCTTGCGTTCACTTGATAATTCCTTGAAGGAACTCCGCCGTTATTACCGCGTCCGGACTGATACAGCGTAATATCACCCTTTGCCATATTTTTTGTTTGTTTAACGACTTTTGGAACTATCGAATTCCCCGCCGTTGTCGTTCCAGCTGTTCAATTTTCGCTATCTTCTCGTTTTTCCTCGGATCTTTGGACCATCGCTTTTCGAGATCCGCTCGAACCGAGGGATCAAGGACGCTTTGGACTTGCGTTCCATCAGGCTTTTCCTGTGTTCCGCCGGAAGTAGCTGTCGTTGTAATGCCAGACTTGTTTCGATTGGAAATTTTAAGTTCCTTGTTTTCCTTGAGGACTGTTTGGAGAAGTTTTTCACGCTGGGCCGAAAGGTCTTTTTCCTGATTGGCAAGAAATTCCTCTCTTGCAATCGCACGAATGCGATCTTCATCAGTTATGACCACTTCCTTCCCATCGTCTACCTTTCCTTTATCCTTCAGGAGACCAGTGCGATAGTTGTCTCGGTCGTTGCGGACCTTGGAAAGTTCCGATTCGACCTCAAGCAACAGATCGGCAGCTGATTTATCAGTGGAATCAGTGGGAGTTTCCTGATTAGTGTTTATTTTGTCTCCCGTGTGTTGAGTGCCGGCGTCCTCAACCTTTGTTTCAACCGGCTTTTTATCCTTTTCCTCTTCCTCCATGTTTTTATTAAACCGCTTGGAGATGGCCGCGGTCAGACCAAAAATCCCCCGGACAAGGGGGACTTTTGACAACTGAAAACGTCTGCGTGAAATAAACGAGGGAGTTTGTTAAAGCACAAACGCCTTCAGGTGTCAAAAGTACCTCCTGCCCCTCGCTTATTTCACTTATTGTCGAAGAACGAAAATACCCGAAAAGCGCGATTGGCTATTCGGGTATCTTTATCTATGCCTATTATACCACACTCTTCAAAAAAAAGCACGCTATTGCCGTTCAGGAACATAAATGGGAAGATTTGATTCGACCGGTTTCGGCATATCCTTCGTGAGTTCATCAACGATGTTCTTCTGAACGTCGAGATTATAGATCATAAGCTTGCCGTTCAGTACATCCTCAAAGTTATTGGATTTCTCGAACATAGCCTTATAAGCGGCCTGTTTAAGCGTTTCTTGGAAAATGAGCCATAATCTGCTCCTTTTGAGGAATTGCGCCTCTCCACGCAGGTTTTCAGCCTCTTGGGGGCCTATTTCAACACCTCCGAGAAGAATCTTATCCCCATTGAGGGTAAAAATATTACTCGGGTCGAGAGACGTCAGGAGATGTTTCGTGAGTTGCGTGAGAATCCAGTTTTTCAGGTACTTTCGCATTGGGGAGAAATTCCTTGATGGACCTTTGGGACATCTCTTTTTGGGCGGCGCCATTTATGGTTTGTTTCAGAAGAGAAAGGATTGCTACGGCATCGCCGACCGGCTCCTCTTTCAATGCATCAAAAACATCCAAATAGAACGCTATATGGGGATTTGAGAGATTGAAGTTCATCTCTTTCCTGCATTCCTCCATTTTAAGTTTCAGGGCTTTGTCGGCGGCGGCTTTCTGGATCTGTTGTTCCAAAACGGTCATAAACAACAGCGCATCCGCAATATTTCCCGTCCTCGAGATAAGAATGGGAGCTAAAACCTTATTCGCTTTCTCTTGAAGCTGTTTTCTTTTTCCTTCCGCGAGTCTTTTGTTCATCTCCTCCACGCTCATCGGTTTCTGTTCTTTGGTGTTGAAGTTCGGCAGTTTCATTCCCTTCATGTTTTTTTTCAATGTTTGAGACCTTTTCGACGCACAAGTCAAAGAGTTTCACCGGATTCGTTTCATCGGACCCAGTGAATTCCTGCATCTTCTCAATGGTAAGCGCTTTGTAGATCTCCTCTTGGGAAAAACCGTCGGAGACTACGCGACCATTCTCGACAACTGTTCCTGCTACGCGTTTCAACTCAAACGCTTCGGCGAGTTTGAGACGAGTTTCCCACGGCTTTTCAAGCCAGTAAAAGTAATTAACCATTCTTTTTGAATTTAATCCATGCCCTCATCAGGTTCTCGTGCGAATCCTGATAGGCAGTTTCTTCGGGGCGACCTTTCAAGAACTCTTCCTCGAATTTATCCCCCAACAGTTTCTTGATCTCCGCGACCAACGCCTTCCGGCCAGGATTCGGATACCATTCACCATCGGCTGTTTGAGCCCATAAATATCCATCCTGGACATCCTTATATTTCTCGTTCCAAGCCTCGATGTCCTGGAGAGCATCGGCTTGGTATCCCAGCGACTTTAACTCTAAACAAAGTTGCAATGTTTCATTCATAATTGTTTGTATATTTCCTCGACCATCGAGAAAAACTTATCTAAGGTATCGACTTCTAAAGACTTTACTAATGCTTTGGCCGCCTGAAAAGCCTTCCCATACTTCTGGTTATCGGTTGTCGGAAGCGTTCCCGTACTTGGCATTTGTGGGAGATTTGGTATATCGGGACCGATTCCAGTCGAAACAACCTCTTGAAATCCCGGTACACTATTTGCCTCCTTTGCTATCTCATCCGGTGTCATTTTGTTTCTCGTTTATTTCATCGACCTTTATCGTTTTTCCGTTGAAATGGAAATGCACTTCGAGGGGTGTTTTGCAAGGACATACCGCCATTCTGATATTTCCCTTGAGGCGCAAATAATATTTCTCTCCTTCTTTTTCGAGACTATATTCCATATTACCTTTGAACTGGTGCCCCCGTCGGCATTCCCGTCATTTTCTGGACGGCGTTTAATGGCGATGGAGCATTTCCCTGCGGCGGAACTCCTTGTGTCATCGGGTTCGGAGGAACTTGCGCAGGCTGCTTGACCAAGAACTTCTCGGGATGTCTTGCTGATTCAGGAAACGCGCCGAATAAGAATTCTTTCGTAAGTTCTTGCTGGTCAACCGCAGTATTCTTGATTCCCCGGTCGTATATCTCCAATCGGAATGCCTGCTCCGTTGCTTCAGACATCGGATTCAGCGTATCCGGCGAGACAATAAGCTCGTAATGGAGAGATCGGAACAAGCCCGGATTTACTTTAATGAGCGATGTTTCTGCATTTATGCCTCCTTCTGCTTTCAGAACTTCATAACTCATTTGCAGTTTTTCCTTTTCCGAAATCGGATCATCGGGCAACGAGCTGTCAAAGACAATTCTCTTGTGCTTGCTTCTACTTCCCTTATCCTTGTTTTCAACGACGAACGTCTTGTAGGTCAATTTTGCGTCGTCCTCAATATCCATTACTTCCCCGATGGTTAAATACTGCAAGATATCAGAAAGCATCAGTTTACCGAACTGCCACACGAACGAACCGACGGAGGCAGTGAAAAGCCCCAAAAGGATATTCGCTTCCTGCTCGCGAACTGAAAGTTCAAAAGCGGTTGGTCTACGGCTTCCAAACGTCATTTGAGGCGCCGATTCCCCTACAGAATTTTCAATCATCTGAAGCGTTTGGAACGCAACTGGAAGGTTCTGCCCCACGATAAGAGGTTCAATCTTGCCGGCGGATGGCTGACTGATGGTAGTTATCGCTCCTGGGACATTCACGGATGATGGAATTCTCTCGCCCGTCGTATTCAAAAGCGGCGGCATAAGGTTCAGATACGTTCCATCCACAATCATCGGATAGAGAGTATTGATAATTGAGGCGTCTTGCGCGATCTTGAACACCAAACTCTTGAAATAGAAACACTTCCCTTCATCCAAAAGTTCAAAGCCAAATTTAACGAATGGATACTTCTTATCAATCCTCGGATTTGCTTCGTCTGACTTACTCACTAAAACGCCGTTGAGCGCCGTGAGTTTAAGGTCTCGGCGTTTGTTGTAATAGGTTACTTCCTCGACCATGTTCTGCCGCATCACGCTGTCATAAACCTCATAGAAAGTCTGGTTGGCGTCGTTATAAAGAACCTGAATGCCGGGCTTTACATACTGGAAATTCGGTAAATGGCCGTACATTTCCTTTGCCGTATCCCAGAACATCACCTTGCGTTTTATGAGATAGGGCTGCTTCTGAATGTCATGGACGTAAAAGTCCGCGATATAGAGTTCATCAACGCCGACTGGTTCGGATTGAAAACCAGAGAAATCCTCATCAAGGACCTGTTCCGTTTCATACTTTCCATCTTGTCCACGATCCCCCTTGATGGTTCTTACGACTTCCGCATATTTCAGCTCTGCAATGGCTGCGGGCGACCACAAAGAGGTAAGCGTCATTTCAAGCGAGAACCACGGATAGTTCATCTGGTTGGCGGCCCATTGGTAGAGATCGTTCATCACCATAGCCGCATCTTGCTGAACTTCAGATTGTTTGTTCCACGCGAATATCTTGGGGAAAATAGTTTTAGCGCAAACATGGGCCGCGATAGAGATACACTTATTGCGTACCACGGGACGCATAGCATTCGATTTCCACGAATTGATAGCATCCCCTATCGTTGGATCGCCATTATTCGGCTGATATGAGTTGAAACTCATCTGGTCAACCATAAGCCGGCTCAAAACAGATAAGTCGTTAAATTCCCTTCGGGGACGGCGCATAACTACATCGCTTTCCGTGAAGTGGCGCCGAATCATCGCCAAAGTTTCCTTTTCCTCATCCGTTGGAGCATAGGCCGATTGAGCAAAACCGAACTCTTTGGCATCCTTGATGTCAAAATCTTCTTGGCCGTTATAGACGGTCGAGCGCGGTCGCCGAGCTCTTATCTTCGTTGATACTTTTCCGTCTTTGCCTTTTTCTTCAAGAATCGAAAAATCTATATTGCTCATAAAAAGAAAAACCCCGAAAGCCGCTGGCTATTCGGAGTTATTACTTATTCAGTTGGACTCATTATACCATAGAATTAAATTAAAAGCGAGGGGTAGGGCGGTAGGGTCCTGGCGATTGGTTCTGTTGGATTGGCCTATTGGCATCGGGGTGGTAAGCGGGCGCATACGACGGAACCGCCGGATAGCTTACGATCGCCTCATGTGATTGGCTTGTCGATTCATACATCATAAGAGCATAGCGCAAGGCGTCGATGAGATGGTCATTCTCCTTAATGGGTAATTCATCGGCATTATGAGCATCTTTTTTATCGGGATAGGAATACATCTCGAGTTCTGCGATAAGATTTGAACAGCGCTGATGGATTTTAAGGCGATTTGATTTCAAGAGCTCGCGAATGACCTGAATGCCAGAAACGACGCTGTCCTTGCCTTTGTTGACGTCGCGGATATTTATTCCTCGCTTTCGGAGTTCAGCATTGCCAGCAGCATTCTCCGGATCGGGATAAACCCTCTGAAAGTGCTTTCCAGCCACAAAATCCGCTACCTCGGCATCCGTCCTCCCCGAGTGATAGTATTCATCGACAACCCAGTATTTTCGGGCCATATCGACGACAATGGATGGAATGGCTGCTGGATTCGTATATCCCCAGTCTAATCCAGCTATACGCTCATACTCATCAATCGCCATTTCCTGCTCATCTGCGAATAGATGTTTTGTGCGATCAAACTCTTTGAAAACAAGACCTTCCGTCTTCCTGAAATCGGCCATATACTCTTGGGCAAATCTATCCTCGGTCAGTTCTTGCTTCGCTTTTTCTATTTCATCGCGGGGAATAAAGGGGTTGTCATAGGTCGTAAAATGGAAACTTTTGAAATCAGAATCCTTTGCTTCCATGTTGTAAAGATCGTAGAAGTGGTTGAATCCTTTAGGAGTAGAAATAAAGAGAGCATTTCCTCGCCGATCGGTAAGCGTTGGACGCAAAACCTCCTGCCAGTTAAGCCAGAAGTTGCGCATGGAAGCAACTTCGTCAATGACAAGAAAGTCGAATGCCTGACCTCGCAATGTTTCAACCGCTTCCCATCCTCTCAATACAATGAGGCTCGTTTTTCCGTCTTGCGTTCTTACTTTTATTTCAAGGCGCGATTCATTGACCGAGACGGCAATCCCCAATGTTTCTTTCTTGAGTTGTTCCCATGCAATGTCGCGGGCTTGTTGAAAGGTCGGTGCAAGATAACAAATACGGGATTCGCGAGCATACGCTAAAGCGCGAATCTCTTCAACGGCTGCCGTCGTTTTTCCTCCACGGCGCCCAATATCCACCACCCGAAAGCGATGGTTATCTTTAACGATCAGGGCTTGGGGTAAGGTCAGTTCCATTGGGTTTAACGGCGTATTTTTCGGCCGCCTCTTTTGAAATTTGAACAATAACCGCTTTATCTATTTGAACACCGTCTTTATACTTGTTTTTTATTTTATAGGCGAGATCCAATGCTTTGACGGCCGATGGGTCGGTTTCTTCAATCTCGGTTTCCAAGTCTCCTTTTTTATAGGTGCGCACAATTCTCGGCGTATCCAAAAACTCACGATGTTTTTTCCCCAAATGGGAATCCGGCAAATACTTTTCTAAAAGTTCTTCCCATCCCTTGCTTCGAGTTAATTTCTGGGGCTTTTGCGCAACGGTCGGCGAATATACACCAGATTCTCGAATCTCTTTAGAGATGCTTATTTTCTCCCCCTTTCGGACTTTGTCGGCGACCCTATTAAATACCACCTTTTGTCGCATTGTTGCCATATTATAAATACCTCAATGCTGTTTCTCGACTTACTCTCCATATCCCTTTTAGTTCCCAAATTCTTTTTCCTCGTTCCATTTCTTTGTTTATCTCCCTCCAGTGTTTGCAATGCCGTTCAGTTGGATAGAGTCCTCCGATTTGCATTTGCGGACCGAATACCTCGTGGACTTTATCGCATTTTGGGCACTTCCACTCCTTTACAATGTATTTCCTGTCGATAGCGGCGATTCTTTGCTGTTCTTGGATAACTTTATCTGCTTGTTTTTCTGCCTCTTCTATCGCCGCGTTTTTCTGCCTTCTGGCTATATTGGGGTCCGAATCGAAATACTTCATAGTTTCTCAATGCTTATTTCATTCGGGGCGACGAGGCCGATCTCAATATCAACTCCCTGCATGGCGAAGAAATCGTATTTGAGACCTCTCAACCGATATTCCTTTTCTACGGGAATGATTATCTTGACCGGCCCCGTATAAGCATAATTCCGTCGAAACTCCGCAAGTTTCCGTGCCACATCAAAAGACGTGAAGTCATCGGGAAAAGCATAGAGTTTCGATTCATTCATTACTTTGCCCGCTTTTTCGGGTATTGTTCCGGCTTGGTGGAAGCTATTTTCTTGGGAGAAAACGCTTTGTTCACTTCGCCGACGAACTTCTTGCCCGTTGACTTTTTGTCTTTGAGGGCGAGTTCGGAATTGATTTGTCGGGTAATACCGCTCATTTGATTAGGTTGTAGTATTTTTGTTTTTTCCTGCGGGAAAGCCTTTTTTCGAGGCGAGCTGTGCGTTTGTACGTTTGCCGTTCCCCTAAACGAGGATGTTTGGCATGTTCCGTCTCGTGGATGATCGTATTAAGGACTTCTCCGCGGTTTCCCGATTTTTTCGACTTTTTGACGTTGATCCGGATGAGTCTTTTTTCGGTATCGGTATCGCCGTAGGCTCTCATCCGGTTGTCTTTCTTTACCCGATACCCGTTTATTTTGGGCGTTTCTTATGGAATCCCTTGAGAGTTTCCGCAAGACGGGCCCTCTTGCCAATCTTGCCACCCTTCTTGGAGGCCGCGCGAAGCCTGGAGGCGGGAATTTTATGACCCTCCTTTATGCCGAGCTCTCGATGAAGAGCCCCCGGATGCTTGATGGCGCCGGCTATCCAGTTCTTATGCTTCTTGAAGTGGACGTGAGACTTTTCGTGCATCTTATGGCATTCCTTGCACATCCTCTTCTCGTGCTTCTCGTGCTTTTTGGACTTCAATCCGCGCTCGTGATCGAGTTTGATATCCCGCTTCGAGCCCTCCTTTATGCCGTGTTCGCGGTCGTATTTGCGATCCTCTTTCATGGTCCAATTCTTTCTCTTCATGTGCTTCCGCTTATCGGCCAAGAAAGCCCTTCGCTTTTCATGTTCCTTCGCGGCTTTCATAAGATCACCAGGCTTGTGGTCCTTCTCTTTTACTCCGAATTTCTTGTATAAATTCATGGTTTTATTTGATTAGTCGGCCTTTACAAACGCAAAAATCCCGAACAACCGTTTGGCTATTCGGGAAAATTGTCTTTAACTTGTACGCTTCGGTATAATTATAGCATACTTCAGGACTTTGCGGTAGGGCTACGGATTGGAGCCGAATAGCCAATAAGTGCCCCATCCCTCGCCTTACCGCAAAACCTTGAAATAAAATAGCGGACCCCTTGTTTGGAGTCCG
>VFSW01003287.1_pt1 | contig 24258 bp, 18 predicted proteins | sample 5358111 | NCBI WGS metagenome assembly VFSW01 (sample SAMN11554181, study PRJNA540505) | mine drainage metagenome | isolation source: sediment from site ElyBrook_90M | place: USA: Ely Copper Mine, Vershire, VT | collected 2017
GCTTTCTTCGTCCTGATCAAAAAACCTGCCTTCCAGCAGTTGCAGACCGGCGATGTTGGTGTAACTCGGGTTTACTCCGTAAACCGCCGGCACATCCTCCTGTGCCTTCGGAATCGTCTTCGAAGGGGTCATCCGCTTGCGGGGAGTGGAAGCCACAATGTCGTTCACGTCATCGCGAATCACCCGGTAATCCTGAAAAGTAAGGCCGGGCGAGATCTTGCGAATCTTGGAATGGGCTTGCCACTCCGTGGTTTCTTTCGCTTCTACAATCAGGTTGCGGACTCCCATCTGCTCAATCAGCGCCATCACTTTCTGCCGCGCTCCGGCGCCGATTGAAAGCATGGAGACCACCGCGGCCACGCCGAAAATCATGCCCAGCATGGTGAGCAGCGAGCGCAGTCGATGGAGCAGCAGGTTCTGCAATCCCAGGCGCACGTCGGGAAGCCATTGCTCGTAGCCGTGCAGCACGCGGCTCGGACTGGGCGATGCAATGGTAGCCATCAGGGCGTCCCTCCTCCAATGCCGGGCGCAGCCGCGCTCGAAGTGCCGGTTTTTCGCGGCACGGTCGGATCGATCAGAGCGACTGCGCTCCCTGCATGCAATCCATCGATGGCGGCGCGGCTCTCGCTCTCACTTTGAATCTTGACTTCTCGGGGTTCGAATCCGCCGCCATTCTTCACGTAGACAACGCGCTTGCCGTCTTTCAGGAACAGCGCTTGCCGGGGAACGTAAAGCACGTTCTTCTGTTCATCCCCACGAATCACGACTCGAGCAGTGAGCCCGGGACGCAACCGCGAATCGGCGTTCGGAAGTTGAATCGTAACGTCGAATTGACCTCCCTGATTCTGTTCCCAGAATTGCCGTGTCGACATCCCGCCTACGGTCTTGACGGTTCCCTTGAAAACCTGGCCGGGCAAAGCGTCGAACTCCACTTCTGCCGGTTGCCCGGCTTTAATATTGCCGCGATCGTGTTCGTTGATTTTGCAGACCATCTCCACCCCGCGCGAATCGATCACCTCCGCGATGGAACTGCCAGGCTCGACCTGGTCGCCTTCGTGGTAGTCGGGCAGGCTCATGCCTTCAAAAAAGAATCCGCCGCTCGCCTCGCGATTTTTCTCGATGGAGACCAGCCCATCGATCGCCGCCGGAACATGCATCTTGTCGATGTTCTGTTGCGCCTGATCCATCGCCAGCTTTGCTTTGTTCCGCTTCTCCTGGGCGAGGTAAATCGTGGCCTGGCCCGATGCGGTGTGCGACTGGATGTCCTGTTGTAACTCCGCGAGCACGCGCTGCGCCTGTTCCAGGGCGAGCTGGTTTTTCTTGCCGTCGATCGCGCTCACCAGTTCATTCTTCTGCACGTCCAGCTCAGCGCGCCTCACGTCGAAGCGAGCTTTGAGCAGCGCCACCTTGTCCTGTGCCGCCAGGACGGCGGCATCGGCGTTGGCTTTGGTGATTTCCTGTTCTGCCTGCAGCAACTCCGAACGGTTCTGCTCCAGCTTGTAGCGCTGTTCGCTGGGATCGAATTCGATAACGATGTCCCCTTTTTTCACGGGGACGCCCGTATGAGAAAGCCGCGTGATTTGCAGGGCGCCTCCGCCGACTGGGGGCGCAGTCAGCGTGATGGAGTGGTTCGCGCGCAGCTCGCCCGTCGCCACCACCTTTAGCTCCATATTTCCACGCTTTACCTGACCGACGGGAATCTCGCCATCGGTCGCGGGAACGCTGGATCGCCGCGCGGCCGCCACCACGGCGATGGCGCCCGCGAAAATCACCACCAACGCTCCCCACGTAATGAGACGGCGCCGCTTCATTTAGAGTTCACTCCCAGAGATCACTCCTTCACCGTTGGATCTTTCAGCGCCACGCGTTCGCCTGGGTTTAGGCCCTTCGCCACCAGGATGCGGTCGCGGCTTCTCCGCCCAACGTCAATCACGCGCTCCTCGAACTTCGAACCCTGCCATACGTATGCCACGTTGTGCCCCGATTTCTGAAACGATGCTTCCACAGGAATCGTGAGGGCATTGGGCACCCGGTCAACGACCACCGTAAGTTGCGTGGTCATGCCGGGCTTCAGCCGGGCATCGGCTTGATCAAGCGCAATCACCAGATTGAAATTTCTCGGGATCGGCCACCCCGCCGAAAAATCGATGGTCGCGATGGTGCTGATCTGTTCGATCTTGCCGGTGAATTGCCGGTCGGGAATCGCGTCCAGTTGCGCGCTCACCGCTTCGTTGAGCGCCAGGCGGCCGCGTTCCGTTTCGTCCGCTCGCGCCGAGATTCGCAGCGTGGAAACGTCCGGCAACTCCGCCATCGGCGCCCCCGGCCAGGCTCGGTCTCCCGGTTTAAACGGAGCCTCGCCGCCCGGATGCCATATCGAGATCAGGCTGATCATCCCCGCCGACGCCGCCGACAGCGTCATCTTAGCCAAAGCGTGCTCAGAGCGCTGCACGTCATAGGCGGCCTTCTTGCTGGCCTCGACTTTGCTCTCAATCGTCGCCTTATTTACAGCGCGATCGGCCGTTAGCTTCTCTTCCACTTCGTGCAGCTTTTGTTCGGCGTCGGCTACTTTCAAGTTTGCTTCAGCGCCCTCGATCTTCGAGACAATCTCCTGTTTGCTGGCATCCAACTTTGCCGTCTCCAACTCGAATCGCGCTTTCTTCACCGCCGTTACGTCCTCTTCCTCCGTGAGACGCGCCTGAGCTTTGGCCTGGTCGATTTCCGCCTGTGCGGATTTCAAAGTGGAGCGGTGTTGCGCCAGGTCCTGCTCGGTTTTGGTTTTGTCGAACTCGACGACTACGTCGCCCTGCTTCACCTGGGTGCCGTTGGCCACGATCTTGATGATCTGCAGATCACCCGCTTCAGCTGGAGCGGAAATCGTGACCGATTTCATCGCCTTTACTTCGCCCCGAAACTGAATGGAGTCAATGAACTCGCCGCGCTTCACATCAAACGTGGGAACCTCCGGCGATCGGTTCGAGTATCGAACCGCCCCAAGCAACACGCCGCTGCCCAGCAACACGACGCCGACGACCACCATCACTCTGCGCCGAATCCAGAGCTGCTTCATGCGAGCAATCGTGATTCCAAATTTCATTGGGAACCGCCTGCAGCGCTGCCGGTTCCGGCAACGTCCACGTCCACCGCGGCCGAAAGATCGGGCATGAGCTTCGCATCGCTCCCCGAAATCGAGAAAACCACCGCGAAGCTGCGAAGCTTGGAAGAGAAGTCGCCGTTTCTGCCGATCGGAGCCATCTCTTCCAGCGTGCCGGGAAACACCAGTTGCGGGTAGGCATCGAGATGTACGCTTGCGGTCTGGCCAATGTGCAGGCTCAGGAAATCTTCCTGATTGACTGGGACCTGCACTTCCATTCGGGAGGGATCTACCACCTGCATGAAAGGCACGCCGGCCCGCACTTGATCGCCTTCCTGCACTTCTCCCATTCGTCCCTGTTTCCAGATCGTGTTCAAGACCACTACGCCGTCGATGGGCGAGTGGATCTGCATGAGTTCAGAATTCGCTTGCGCGTGCCGCATGGTTTCGCGCGTACGATCCCGCTGAATTTCCAGAATGTGAATCGCTGCCTGGGCTGCTTTGCGTTTCAGATCGAAAGTCTCGCGCAGCTGTTGCAGAGTGGCCTTCGCCTCGTCCAGGTTCTCCTGAGCCTTTTCGGCGTCGATGGGCGAGAGGATTTCAACTTTCTGTATTTCGAGTTCGGCTTTGCTCAGGTTGTCTTCCGCCTGCTTCATCTCGGTTTCATCTTTGGCGCGGGCGGCGCCTTCTTTGGCTTGCTCCTCCAGCACCTGGTCGACCAGTTTGCCGTAGTCCGCCTGCTTGTCGATGAAGTCGCGTAGTTGCGCCTGGCGGTCGAACTCCACCAGCAAATCTCCGCGTTTCACCCGGGTTCCGGCCAGCGTGAGCCTGGTGACAGTGAGTGTGCCGACTTGCTGGCCGGCGAGAAGCGGCGCCAGGATGGCCCGTGTTTGCACCGCTTCAGTCGTGCCCCGGAGACGCAGCGTCCGACCAGCGGCAGCGTGGGTGCTCGAAGATCGCACACCGATTCCGCCCGGCCGGGCTTTCCGGCTTGTAGCCACCAGCACAATCAAGCCGACCACTAGAAGAATTGCCACGACAACGAGGATGACGTGCAGAGATCCCTTGGACCAAGGTCCACGAAACCTCGATCCACCAAACAGGGACTTTCTGAAACTTGATCCGCCGCCTGCGAGATCGTCCGGCATCCCCGGTTCTTCTCGTGGAGGGGCGATTTCACTGGCAGCTTCGGCAGGAGATGGGCACATGCTCGATTACTCTCGCAGCAGCTTTCCCGGGATCGGCCAAGTATACCGGCTTCTGTGGAACCCTATTATCCAACAGAAGAGCCATCTCGAAAGTACAAAATCCTCAAACAGCGATTCTTATCAGGATCGGCCTAAGTGCCTCGAATTGCAGTTTATTTTCTTATTCGTCCAGACCCTCGCCCCGCAGCCCGCTCTTAAGTTTTCGGGCGAGGCATCGGCTCTACGCTCCCCAGTTGCTTAGATTCCTGTTGGCGCGAAAAGGGTGGTACGAGTTTTTTGCCGTCTTGAAAAAAGTAAAGGCGGTAAGTCCCGTGTTTGCTTCATCCCGGGGATTACCGCCTGGATTCTTTTCCGGTGACCGTAATAAACCGCCCTTGTCCTGCGTCTTTACATATGAAAGCGAACCACAGGAGGCGTAACCTGCTGAGCGTACTGGAGAAACCGGCAATCGCGATTCCGAACGAACTCGAGCGGGATTTTCGGGCGCACCACAGCCTGGTGTTCCGGACGGCTTACCGGATTACCGGCAATGCCGGGGACGCGGAAGACGTGCTGCAAACCGTTTTCCTGCGCATGCTGCGCCGGGGACGGAATGCTGATCCGCTCGAAAACCCAGAGAGTTATCTGCGACGGGCGGCGATCAACGCGGCTCTGGATGTGATCCGGTCACGGCAGGCCGAACAGACCGTCCCCCTGCCGGAAGAGCCTTCGGACCTGATGCAGACTGCGCCGGCGCAAGCCGATGACTCCGGCCTCCGGCAAGCCCTGAGCCGCGCGATAGCCCAACTGAAGCCGCGGTCCGCAGAGATTTTTACGTTGCGCTTCCTTGTGGGACTCAGCAACCAGGAGATTGCGGAAACGCTGGGCATCTCGCAAGTGCTGGTCGCGGTGATTGTTCATCGCACCCGCCAACGGCTGCGCAAGCAGTTGCGCCCGTACCTGACAGACAAGTCATCGTAGAAAAAGATCATCGTAGAAAGATCTAGAAGGATTAGGGAGGCAAATCATGAGCGATCATAAGTTTGACCGGCTAATTTCTGAAATTCGCAACGAGCGCGTCGACGACCAGGTGGTTTCCCGGGCTGGCGAGCGCGTCTGGAGTTCGCTCTCTGGTTCTACCGCCGCCGAACTTGGCACGCACATGCTGCGGAGCTGTGAGGATTTTCAGGCGCTCACCCCGGCGTATGTGGACAAGAATCTGCCGGAGGCTCGCAGGTTACTGTTCGAAGATCACGTGCACCAGTGTGTCGCATGCCGGCACGCCGTGGAACAGGCTCGCGGCGGCAACCTCAATGCAGCAAGGCGTCCGGCAGGAAAGCCAGTTTGGGGCATTGCGTTGCAAGCGCAGGCTGCGCCCCGGAGTTTCCCAGCGTGGCGATTCGCGATGAGCGCGGCCGCGGCCATCGTGGTGGCGATTTCGGCGTTCGCGCTGGCCAACGGCCTTTTCCCCGGCCAGCACGCCGTTCGCGGGGCGGTCCAGAACGTAGACGGCTCGCTCTACGCGGTTTCCGACGACCAGGTACGCGTGATTCCGGCGGGCTACCAGATCCGCAATGGAGATGAGATTCGCACAGCCAAGGGCTCGAATGCGGTGGTTCGGCTGCTGGATGGCTCACTGGTGGAGATGGGTGAGCGCTCCGACCTGTCGGTGTCTCGCGAATGGAGAGGCACGACGATCCGCCTGGATGGTGGTCGCATTATGGTGCAGGCCGCGAAGCAGCGTACGGGGCGCCTTTATGTGGCTACCGACGATTGCCTGGTTTCGGTGAAAGGGACGATTTTCTCCGTCAATCACGGGACTAAGGGTTCTCGCGTGGCGGTGGTCGAAGGCGTGGTTCGAGTAGCGTATGGAGACAAGACTGCCGACCTGCGCGCCGGCGACGAGGCGACCTCGAGCTCCAGTGTTTCCAAGGTTCCCATCCGAAACGAAATTGCCTGGAGCCGCAATGCCGCGAAATACCTGGCGCTGCTGGGAGACTTTGCAGCGCTGCAAAAGCAGATTGAAGCGATTCCGGGGCCAGGGTTGCGCTACAGCTCTGACCTTCTGCCCTACGTTGCCGAGAACACGGTGGTCTATGCCGCGATTCCTAATCTGTCGGCCACTCTGGGCGAGGCCAGCCAGATGTTTCAGGATCGCATGCAGCAGAGCCCGGCGCTGCGCAGCTGGTGGACGGAACAGCAACGCGGCAAAGGACCGAAACTTGCCGACGTGGTTGAACAGTTGAAAACCTTCAGCAGCTATCTAGGCGACGAGATCGTATTCACGGTGGCGAAAGAAGGCCCGACATACTCCGCGCCGGTGGTGTTAGCCAAAGTCCGGCAGCCTGGGCTGGAGAGTTTTCTGCAAGGGGAAATTAAGCGGCTTAATGCTAGCGGTACTCAAACCGGCACTCATGCCGCACTTCAGATTGTGCACGATCCTTCAGCTCTACAATCTTCGCCGGACCGGCCGTTCCTGGTTTATCTGAACAACGATATGCTGGTGGCGAGCCCGGATGCCGGGGAACTGCAGCGGGCGGCTACGCGGATACAGCAGCCCAGTGCCAATCATTTCGCTGCAACGCCGCTTTACCAGCAGGTGGCCCATTCCTACCAGCAGGGTGCGGGCTGGCTCTTCTGCGCGGATATGGAACAAATTGTGGCGCAGCACGTACAGGATAGTGGCAAGCAGCAGTTACCGCCGGGCATAGGGGACGTCCGCTACCTGATGATGGAACGCCGCGAGGTCGGAGGCAAGACGGAAAATCGCGCCGCGCTGACGTTTGGTTCGGAGCGGAGCGGAGTGGCGTCCTGGCTGGCCGCACCGGCTTCCATGGGTGCGTTGGAGTTCATTTCGCCCAACGCGAGCATGGTGAATGCGGTCGTCATCAAGAACCCGCGAAGCATCATGGAAGAGATGTTCCAGATCATTGGCAGCAGTGACGCGAACTTCCCTCAGGGCCTGGCGAAGTTCGAAGCCAAGACCGGTGTGAACGTGCTCAATGACATCACCGCGCCGCTGGGCGGCGAGGTGACGTTTGCATTCGACGGCCCGGTGCTGCCTACGCCGCGGTGGAAAGCGGTTTTCGAAGTGTATGATCCCACGACCTTGCAGTCGACCATCGGCAAACTGGTCGACAGTTTCAATCGCGAGGCGGCTTCGTCTTCGTCTTCGTCAAACGGCTCGCTGCAGCTGGCACAGCAGCAGGTTGGGTCCCAGACCTACTACACGATTCGCAATGCGAAGCAGCCGAACTTCGAAATCGACTACACCTACGTGGACAGTTATCTGGTGGCCGGGCCGGACATCGCCACGATTTCGCAAGCCATTCGGGACCGGCAGGCGGGAAACACGCTGACGCATTCGCCAACGTTCCAGGCGCTGCTGCCCAGTGACGGTTACACGAATTTCTCGGCGATCTTTTACCACAACATCGGACCGGTGGTTGGTCCGTTGGTGGATCAGATCAAAGCAGTCGGAAAACTTACGCAGCAGCAACAACAGTCCATTGCCACGCTTCAAGCGAACACCGCGCCGGGCTTGATCTACTTCTACGGCGAGCCCGAGCGGATCGTGGTGGCAAGCAACACGGGCTTCATGGGTTTCGACCTCGGTACTCTTATGACGCTGGGCCAGGGTGGCCCATTTGCGCCGCAGATGTTCCTGGGGAACGCCTTGAGCCAGACCAGCCCGACGCAGACTCCGACGCATTCTCCGACCCAGTAGCCCGAGGTGTAACTCTTGAGCACGGCGACCCAACCCGGAGCAGTAGATGGCATAAATGAACAAGCCGCTGCTGCTCCGCAAACGCCGGTCATTGAGTTGCGCGGACTGTCCGTCAAGTTCGGCAACCGTGAAATCCTGAAGAACCTGACTTGTTCTCTGCGCGGGCGCGCGATTGGGTTGCTTGGTCCCAACGGCGCCGGCAAGTCCACTCTGATTAATACCCTTCTTGGCTTCTACAAACCTTGTTCCGGCTCGGCCCGCGTTCTGGGTCACGACATCCGCACCGACACGAGGGGAGTGCGCAGCCTGGTCGGCTACATGCCAGAGAATGATGCGCTGATCTCGAAGATGAGCGCGGTGTCGTTTGTACAAATCATGGCGGAACTCTCGGGCTTGCCTCCGGCGGCGGCGCTGGAGCGCGCGCATGAAGCCCTGTTCTGCGTGGGACTGGCGGAAGCACGCTATCGCGAGCTGGGAACTTATTCGCAGGGCATGAAGCAGCTGGCGAAGCTGGCGCAGGCGATTGCGCACGGGCCCAAGCTGCTGATTCTGGACGAACCAACCAACGGGCTCGATCCCTCGGCGCGGCAGCGCATGATCCGCATGATTCGCGACATTCGAGACAGCAGGCAGTTGCAGATCGTGCTGTGCTCGCACCTTTTGCGCGACGTTGAAGATACCTGCGAAGAGGTGCTGATTCTGAACCAGGGGCGAATCGCGCATTACTCGAACCTGGAAGAAGAGCGCAAGGCGAACAAGCGATTCCTGGAGCTGGAAACCTATGGCGCCGGCGCTAATGGCGATTTCACGGCCGCCATCGAAAAGCTGGGCTGCGAGTGTGCCACCACGGCGAACCGGCTGAAGATGATTCTCGCCGACGGAGTGGAGGTTCGAGATATTTATCGTCTCGCCGCGGAACGCGATGTGCGGATTCGCCGGCTGAATTTCCGCAGAGATACGCTGGAAGACATTTTCCTGAAAGCGATGGAAAGCTGAGACGCAGGCTGAAATGCGGGTTGAAATGCGAAACCTGAAATCAGGACGCTGGGAGAGATATCGTGGCGGTTTATAGGCGCACCTACACGTCATATGCTGGCGCGCTCACGCCGGCGTGGTCCCGGTTCCTGGTTCTATTTCGCTATTCCAGGAAAAACCTGTTCCGCTCGAAACTTCAGACTGCGCTCTTCGTACTCTGCTTTTTCTATCCCCTGGGTTGCCTGCTCTTCATTTACCTCGCGCACAACCTGAGTTTCCTGGAAACATTTGGGAAAGTCGGGGGCGACGTTTTCAGTATCGACAACAAGTTTTTCCTGCTCTTCATCAGCGTGCAAGGTTCACTCGCATTTGTGTTGACCGCGTTCACCGGACCGGGGCTGATTTCGCCTGATCTTTCCAATGGCGCGCTGCCTTTGTATTTCTGCCGTCCGTTCTCGCGGGCGGAGTACGTGGTCGGCAAGGCGTCTGTCCTGACGATTTTGCTTTCGCAGATCACGTGGATCCCTGGCCTGGTTCTGTTCGCGGTGCAGGCCAGCCTGGCCGGCGCTTCGTGGACATGGGATCATCTTTGGATTGCGGGCAGCCTGGTGCTTTGTTCCTGGATCTGGATCGCAATTCTGTCGCTGCTGGCGATGGCGCTGTCGGCATGGGTACGGTGGAGAATTGTTGCGGGAGCGCTGCTGCTTGCTGTTTTATTTTTCGGGGCCGGTTTCGCGCAAGCTATCAATGCCGTCACGCGCACGCAGTCGGGTAACGTTCTCAATCTGCTCTATCTGATTTCCACAGTCTGGACTTCGCTGCTTCGAGTGGAGAGCGACCGTTCGCTCTCTTCCGCGGAGGCCTGGATCGTTTTGCTCATCTACTGCGGAATCTGCCTCGCCCTCCTGGTTCGCAAGGTGCGCGCTTATGAGGTGATCAATTGAGTGTGGCGGATCAAGTAAGCGAAATCGAGGTGCGCGAACTCAAAGTGAAAGATCGCATCTTGTTCGAGGATGTGTCGAAGTTCTACGGCGAGATCCTGGGAGTGAACCGCGTGAATCTCTCGATCCCGCCGGGCGTGACCAGCCTGGTGGGTCCGAACGGTTCGGGCAAAACTACTTTGATGAATCTGATGACAGGTTTAGTGCGCCCCACGCGCGGGCGAATTCAGGTCCTCGGTCTCGCCCCGACCGAACCGGAGAGGCTTTTCAAAATCGTTGGGTACAGCACGCAGTTCGATTCTTTTCCTAAAGGCCTGACCGGATTTCAATTCGTGTATTCGTATCTTCGCCTTGGAGGCAGCGATTCCCGAACGGCGGAACAGCTGGCGTGGCGTGCCATTGACCGCGTGAATCTCAGGGATGCTGCGTCGCGCAATGTCGCGGGTTACAGCAAAGGAATGCGGCAGCGCATCCGGCTGGCTCAAGCGTTGTGCCACACTCCGCGAGTGCTGGTGTTGGACGAGCCATTGAACGGTCTCGACCCGCTGGCTCGCGCCGAGATGGTCGCGCTTTTTCGCGCGGCAGCGGCCGACGGTTGCTATGTGATTATTTCGAGCCACATTCTGCACGAAGTGGATGCGATTTCCGATCAGGTGATTTTGCTGAGCAATGGGTATGTCGTGGCCGAGGGACAGATTCACAGCGTGCGCGACGAAATTCGCGAGCATCCCGCGCAGATTCTCATCCGCTGCAACCGGCCGCGGGACCTGGCCTCCAAGATGATGGAATCGGAGCACACCATTGAAGTGCGCATCCACGATGATGGGCAAGGACTGTTGATCAAAACAAAAGATGCAGACCGGTTCTACCTCATGCTGAATCACATCGCGCTGAACGGGATTGAGATCGAATCCGTCGCTCCCGCCGACGACGACGTGAACTCCGTCTATGAATACCTGATTGGCAGCGACGAGGTAGTGCGATGAGTGAGCCGCGGATCAAACTGTGGTGGGCGCAGATCAAGGCTGTCATCCGACTGGAAATGAAGAAGACGTTTTTTGCGCGGCGCGGCCTTTGGATTTACATTCTGGCGCTGTTGCCGATCCTTCTTTTTATCGTGCATGCGGTGATCGTTTCACACGAGCGAGAGCGAAGCGGAGAAATCTCACGCAAGAGCGACAAAACGTTGACGTATCAGGACCTGCTCGCGGTCAAGCCGGGCATGACGAGCCAGGAGGTAGTTGCGCGGCTGGGGAAAGCGCCGGTACGTTTTCATTGGAACGAGCGGCGGGCAATTCGGGTTACGAGTGCGGTCAGCGGCACGGGCGGCGCCGGCACACCGGTGAACCTGGCATCGGAGTACAACCTGAACGGCATTTACGCTGACGGTACAAACATCACGGACAACGGTCTGGACGGCGCAGGTTACGTGTATTCGTCGAACCTGCTGACTGTTAACCGGATCCTGGACGGCATCCAGTTCAAACTTGGACCGGCGAATCAACTCGATGCGGTCTATGGCGCAGGCCAGGCGATCAAGCTGCCCGCCGGCCAGTTCGCGACATTGCGAGTGTTGGCCGCTTCCATCTACGGGCCGGTGTTGCATCAGCCCATCACCGTAACCTATACCGACAGCACGACCAGCACGTTCACGCAAAACTTCAGTGATTGGTGCGGTTGTGTCCCGAATGCCGGGGAGCAGCCTGGGGAATCTCTCGCCGTGGTAATGCCTTATCGCGACTCACGCAATGGCGCACAGGATAATCAGGAGTCCTACTTGTTTGGTTACACGTTTGCGCTTAACCCCGACAAGACCGTGCAAAGCTTTACCCTGCCCGACAACCACAACGTGATTGTTCTGGCCGCCACTTTAGCGACGCAGGGCCAGGGCACGAAGGCCAGTTCCTCCCGGCAAGTTTCGTTCGCGGATATTTCTCACGAAAACTACCATTACTCCGACGGAAACAACGATCTGTTCGTCAATCTTGCGGATGGAAAGGTTGTCGGCATAAACATTCACGAAGCATACCACCTGCCCGAGGATTCTGTGGTTTTCGCCGGCGTGTTCCAGATTTTCTATCTGCGCCTGGCGATTTTCTTCGGCTGCCTGGGAATCTTCATGAACCTGTTCCGCGGCGAGATCCTCGACAAGAGTCTTCATTTTTATTTTCTCGCGCCCATCCGCCGCGAGGTGCTGATGCTGGGAAAGTTTCTGGCGGGGTTACTGGCGACCTGCGTCATCTTCGTGACCAGCGAATTGCTGCAGATCATTGTCTTCACGTGGAGTTTCAGTCCGAATGCGCGCAACCTTTACCTTTACCAGAATCATGGCTTCGCGCAGGCTGCCGCGTATCTGGGCGTGACCGCCCTGGCTTGCCTTGGGTACGGAGCGTTCTTCCTGGCCGCGGGAATGTTGTTCAAGAACCCGATTCTGCCGGCGACGGCGATCCTGGTGTGGGAAGCGGCGAATCCGTTTCTGCCCGCATTGCTCAAGAAGTTCAGCGTCATCTACTATCTGAAATCACTGTGCCCGGTGGACATTCCCAGCCCTCCGGGCACTCCGCCGCTGCTGTCGCTGCTGGTGTCCAATCCTGATCCGGTTTCTACGCCGGTCGCGATCCTGGGCATTGTGATTGTGGGGCTGCTGGTCTTGTACGCTTCCGGGGCTCAGGTCCGACGGATGGAAATCAATTACACCAGCGAGTGACGTAGTGGCTGCGTGGGCGGCGGCTGCGGCAGGCGGCTTCACCGATGGCAAGGCATTGCCAATTCCAGATTGCCCGATTCAAAAGTTTTCATAGACTGTTTCCTTGAATTCCGGAACTCGCTCCGAGTAGAATCCTTCGTCCATTACCAGGAGGCGTTCCGTGACCTCTCATTCTGCCGTGGCTGTCTCTCTCTTGAAACGGCTTCCCTGTAACGCTGGGTTGATGATGCTGGTTTGTATCCTCTTGTTCTGTGGCTCGCAGGCCATCGGTCAACAAACGTTGGGATCGATGAACGGCACAGTCACGGATGCGAGCGGCGCCGTGGTGCCGAAGGCTTCCGTGAAGGTCCGCGCGCTGGCCACGAACCTCGAAGTCTCGGGCGAGACCACGTCAGACGGTTCGTTCAACATCGCCGACCTGCCCATTGGCACCTACGCAGTCACGTTCGCCAAAGACGGTTTTCAGACCGCGGTCTATCCACAAATCATCGTGCAAGGCAGTCGCACGAGTACCGTGAATGCGAAGCTCAAGCCGGGCGCGGTGTCGTCAACGGTGACGGTCGAAGCCACCCCGTTGTTGAATGAGACGGACACAACCAACGGCTATACCATGGGCGCGCAGCAGATCGAGGACGTTCCGCTGGGCACGGGAAGCTTCACCCAACTTGCCATTCTGGCGCCCGGAGTTAGCGCGGACTTCCTCTCCGGTTCAGGCTCTAATGAAGGCTTGGGCAACCAGGGAATCGTGTCTAATGGCCAGCGCGATACCAGCAATCTGTTCACTTTCAATGGAGTGAACGCGAACAATTTGTTTAACGGCAATTCGACCAGTAATATTTCCGATAGCCGGTTCACGCTGAACACCGGAGAAATTTTCGGAGTGGGCGGCCAGGTTCAAACCAACAGCTCGGTATTCGACGCGATCGGCCAAGCGCTGCCCACGCCCCCGGTCGAAAGCATTGAAGAAGTTCACGTCACGACTTCAATGTACGACGCTTCGATGGGTTCGGCCAGCGGCGCTCACGTAGAAACTACGACCAAGTCCGGGACCAACCATCTGCACGGACAGGTTTACGAATACTTCCAGAATAATGTTTTCGATGCAGCTCCCACTTTTCTGGCGCCCAATCCATTCTTCAGCGGGGCGCCTCCGCTTCATCGCAACGTATTTGGCGGAACGCTGGGAGGGCCGATCAAGAAAGACAAGCTGTTTTTCTTCGGTTCTTACCAGGGACAGCGAATCAGCGATGCTCTCAGTGGAGCATTCAACGGCGTCGCCACACTTCCAGGTCTAACCGATACCAATCGCGGTGATAAGACCACCCTTGCCAACCTGGTGAACACCGCGAATGGCTGCCCGGGATGCATCACCGGCGGGCAGGTGGATTCCGTAGCGATGGCCATCCTCCAAGCCAAAGCACCGGGCGGACAGTTCATCATCCCTTCGGCGAACGCGACGACAGGGGAAAGCGGTACGCAGCCTTTCAACTCTTTCATTAAAGGCCCGTCGAGCCAATTTAACGCTACTCAGGTCAACGGGAATATCGACTACAACTTTAGTTCGAAGGACCGGCTTGCCGGCAAGTACTATTTTCAGAGCGATCCCACACAGATTCCGTTCGCCGTCAGTCAAGTGCTCGGGTTTCCGCAAACCATGCATGCGGGGAGCCAGCTGTTTTCCCTCGACAACACCACGGTTTTCACTCCAAACACGACCTGGGAGAACCGTTATGGCTTTGTTCGCGAGGTGGCCAACGCTAAGACTGCGCAGTCCTTGAAACCGAGCGATGTGGGCCTCAATCTTCTGGGCAGCGCATTCTTTCCCGGCATCACCATCGCAAACGCGGATGTCGGGGCGCCCCTGGCTGGTGGCGGGACGATATCACCCTTTAATGGCAACTCGATGAGCATCGGGCCGTCATCGAACTTTGCCAACGCCGGAATCTTTCAAAACGAACATGAAGGCTCATCGACTTACCACTGGGTTCATGGCATTCAGTCGCTGTCTTTCGGTGGGATCTTTGATTACATGCAACTCAACGTTGAGAATCGCGAGAACCAGGTGGCCAACTTCAGCTTTAATACTTTCGGCGATTTCCTTACCGGGACGTTGAACGAGGATCACAGCAGCGGCCAGTTCCTCAACGGCGAAACCAACCGCCATTTCCGTTCGCGATCCGCCGGGTTTTTTGTTCAAGACAATGTCAAGGTTCAGTCGAATCTCACATTCAACCTGGGCCTGCGCTGGGATTGGGATGGCCCGCTCTCTGAAACGAATGGGCTGCTGACCAACTTCTACCCCTCAGATTACAGATACGACCTCGCCACCGATTCGTTCGGGACCCTGGCCAATGGCGAACCAGGGGTTGGCCTGGTGGTGGCCGGAAACAACAAGGCCTTCGGATTCAAGGGAGTTAGCAACTCCACGCTGACGGGTCGCCAGTGGATGTTTGTACCGCGAATCGGCATGGCCTGGAGCCCGTCACGTTTCAAGAACTTTGTGGTTCGTGCTGGCTTCGGAATGTACGCCGATCGGGGCGAATACTTTACCGAGCTTTCCGCCAGCGCCGGCTTGGGTATAAGCGGGCCCTTTAGCGTTACCACGCAGGAACCGTTCACGGTTCCCCAGAACACGATATGCCCGGTGCACGCGAACTGCCTCAGCGCCGGCCCTTTTGGCACCACCCCATTTCAGCCCCCTCCAAGCAATCTAACGGACGTAGCAAAGCTTATTTACAATCAGTCTCAATTGAGTGGGTGCCCCAAACCAGTTACTCCTACCTGCACCCCGACCGGCTTCGCCAATTCCGACTTCCTGTTTGGCGGCTACGATCCCGCCAACAAGCTGCCGTATTCAGAAGACTGGAGCCTGGACCTGCAGTGGCAGCCCAAGAACGACGTAGTGTTAACCCTGGGCTATATCGGAATCCACGGCGTGCATCAACCGTTGCCGATTCCCTTTAACCAGCCCGGCGTCGCGACCCCGTCCCATCCGATTAACGGGCAGATTTACAGCTACGGATTCCAAGCGCAGGATGCCAACTTTAATACACTGCTAACCGAGCAGGTGCAAACCACAATCGGAGCGTTCTCATTCTCCGATGGAAACACAGCCCTGCGCACGCCCTACATCGGTTTCAATCCAAACGCGGACTTCTGGAGGGCGGAGGGCGTCTCGATTTACCACGCCCTGCAATTTCAGGCGACCAAGAGAATGTCGCATGGCCTGATGGTGAATGCATCGTATACCTACTCGCATTCCATCGATGAAGGCAGCGGGCTGGGATCGGGCCTTTTCTTTAACGGAAACAATCCCTTGCAACCCTCGACAGCTTATGCTTCCTCTGATTTCGATCGCACGCACGTGTTGACCATTAGCTATGTGTATCTGCTTCCGACAATGAGGAAAGCATCCCGATTCGCCGGCGCCGTAGCGAACGGCTGGGGATTCCAAGGCGTCACCGTAGCCGAGAGCGGCGAGCCGTTCAGCGTCATCGATTTCTCGGGAACGGCCGCCAGCATTTTCTTCAGTGCCGACGACTTCATCCCCAACCCGATTCTTCCGCTGGCTGCTGGAATTTCGCCTAAGCAGGCGACCCAGGGTGGGACCGACAATTCCTTCACCTCTGGGCCACTTGCCGGAGTCCGGGTTCCGTATGTCAACCCGAATGATTTTGCCATCCCCTTCCTCAGCCCAGGCCAAAGTGGAGTTCCGCCTTGCGGTCGCACTACCGCTGGGACCACCGCTTGCGACACCCTGGAAACCGGCTTCGGAAGCAACAGCCGGAATATTTTCAGGGCTCCGTTCCAGACCCGTTTCGATTTTTCCTTGATCAAGAATTTCAAGATCGGGGAACGTGTCGCTTTGAAGTTCCAGGCCGACGGGTTCAACGTCTTCAACCAGCCGAGTTTCGATACCCCGAACACCAATTTTGCACTGAATGCCTGCTTCAACCCATACCCCTGTTTCCCTTCCGACATGACTAAGATACTGTCAGCTGGCTCGCCCAATCCGAAGAACTATGGCGTGATCCGGCAGACGGTGGGGAGCAACCGGTTTTTGCAGTTGGCGATGCACCTGACGTTCTAATGGAGCCGCGTTTGAACGCCAGGTGAGGCGCATCGGGCCGAGATGAAGAAAAAACGAGTCGGCAAGAGCCTGATCAGCCTGGGGCTTCTGACGCTCTCCTTGGTGGAGACTCCGGGAGCACTGGGCTGGGGCAACGAAGGGCACACTTATATCAACCGGGTCGCGGCGCAGAAGATTCCGGCGGACATGCCGCGCTTCCTGCGGCGCTCTGGGGCCGTGGCTGAAATTGCCTATCTGGGGCCGGAACCGGACCGCTGGCGCAGTCCCTCGGAGTATGCACTGAAAAATGCGCAAGAGGCGGACCACTTTATCGATCTCGAACGCGTGGACTGGCTTAACCCGCTTCCGGCCGGCCGCTATGAGTTTTATCGCAAGCTGTATGAGAAACGAGCGGCTACCACCGACCATGCGGACGATTACCTTCCCGAGCGTGTCGGACTTCAACCTTACATCACGATGGAAGTCTTCGGCCGGCTGAAGGCCGCGTTTCGGGAGTACCGGCGGCTGCGCGAACTCCATCAGCCGACGACTCCGGTCGAGCACGCGATCGTGTTTTATGCGGGCTGGCTCGGACATTACGTGGGCGATGGCTCGCAACCGCTGCACACCACGATTCAGTACAACGGCTGGGTGGGTCCGAATCCTAACGGATACACGACGCAGCACGGGATTCATGCTCTGTTTGAGAGCACATATGTGGCGCAGAACCTTACTGCCGCAGACTTCTCTAACCTGGTTCGCGCGCCCGAACGTCTTACGGACCCGTTCCAGCAATACGTGATCTACTTGAGAGAGTCGCACCGGCACGTGGAAACGGTGTACGCTCTGGAAAAGGCGGGCGGGTTCTCGGGGAAGGGGGCCGCCGAGGCGCTTGCGTTTACCACTCACAGGCTCGCGGCCGGCTCGCAAATGCTGCTGAACCTCTGGTACACGGCGTGGCTCGACAGCGCGTCTAAACCGGACGTGATTCCGAACCAACCTGCGGCTGCGCAAAAAACGCCTGAAGCAAAGAGCCGCTGAGGAGAAGGTCCCAACACTGCGGAAGAACTTGAGGTGAGCACAAAGTGCGACCACTGGGGCTGAAGCCCGCGCTGATTCTGGAGACTTTACGCGGCGCTGAAGCGCCGCTCTTCCACGGTCCTACACGCATTCGCGGGTTTTTCTGCGGCCTCTAAACTCGTGCCCTTCCCACAAACCCGCTTCGATCAGAGTTTCCCCGCGGTCTCTGAAAGGCGTGCCATTCCTGAACCCATTTTACGAGATGACTTCTACACTCAGAACCAACACTTCCTGAGACAGCCCTAAGGGTGTACGATGCTCCCGTCCTTCCGTCCTTCTAGATGGCGACTGAGTAAAGGGCTTTATCGTTCGTTAGAACTATGAGGCAACCCGGGAACCGATGCACATCTTTCTCGGGGCCATGGCGCAGATAGAGAGGCACCTCGCCCTCCGCATTGGTTTTTCCGGGGGCAATGAGGAGGACCCGTGCTATTCAGCTTGGAAATTCCCGTCCTGCCAGGCAGAGCCGTACTTTTCCGTGTGCCCTTGTTTCTGCTGCTGTGCGTGAGCCCGGGGCTCTCGCAAAAGGCTCAACCGGAAGACACCTTCCTGCCCAAGTATGATCTTCATACGGAGACGAAAATCAAGGGAGTGATCGATGAAGTGAATCTTTTGTCGGTCGGAACCAGGAAAGATTTTACGGAATTGATTATCAAGAACGGCGACGACAAGACGCACATCTATCTGTCCCCCAAGCCATATCAAGTGGAGATGGGCATTAGCTTCAGCAAAGGCGACCAAATTGCCGTTACAGGGTCGAAGGTAAAGCAGGACACATCGGACGTGATCCTCGCACGAGAACTCGTCAAGGGCACGGATACGCTTCTGTTCCGCGACGACCAGGGGAAACCGGTGTGGGATTGGCGGACTGGCAAGTGAGTGTTCCGGTAAGGCCTAATCAAGCTCTCCGATAGGATTGGATGCGATTGTGCCTGAGAGACACTCCACCTAGGAGCGCTCTCTGTTTGTACCAAGCAAATGTCCATCATTGGGCCGTGCGCTTCGTGCACGTCCATCTCGCTTTTGCGTTTAATGATAAGGAGGCCTTCAAGTGCCCGCTGAGATCACTAATCCCGATGCGGATCCTCAGCTTCGGCGCAATTCGCTCGGCCTTCCAGAACTGGTGTTTCAGGGTGTGACGCACATCGCACCGGCAACCAACATCGTGTTCACTTTTCCCATCATCGCCTACAAGGCCGGACCGGCGATGCCGCTTTCGTTCCTGCTCTCCACAATCGTCTGCTTCTTTATCGGGAACACCGTGTCGCAGTTTTCCCGGTACATGCCGTCGAGCGGCGGTTACTATTCGTTCGCCACTCGAGGACTCGGGAGCCGCAGCGGCTTTATGGCGACCTGGAGCTACCTGATTTACGAGATCCTCGGATCGGCCGGATGCATCGGTTTCCTCGGCTATCTCATCTCGGACACGCTGCAGGTGCAGTTTCACGTGAACATCCCATGGTGGTCGTTTGCGCTGGCTACGTCTGCCCTGATCTGGGCTCTCACTCACCACGGAGTCCAGCTCTCGGCTAGGATTACAGCGATCTTGGGCGGCCTCGAACTGCTCATCATGCTAGCGCTGGGGATCACGTTCCTGATCCATCCAGGACCGGGTTCCACCTACCTTGCGCCGCTAAAGATTTCGTCATCACCCCATCACTTCGGCGGAATCCTGGCTGGGATGGTTTTCTCCATCCTCGCGCTTAGCGGCTTCGAGGCTCCAGCGCCGCTCGCCCAAGAAGCTCGACTTCCTGGCAAGTTTATCGGCCAGGCGATCATGTTTTCTCTTGGCAGTATCGGGATCTTCTATATCTTTACTTCTTATGCCAGCGCCATCGGCTGGGGCTCGGGCGATATGGCCACGTTCGCCTCCAATCCCAATCCTTACTATGTTCTTGGCCATGCGTTGTGGGGCGCCGGCTGGTGGTTCGTTGTGATCGCGATCATCAACAGCGCGGTCGGCGTGGGTCTCGCGTGCGCCAACGCTGCGTCGCGTGTGATGTACACAATGGGTCGGGCGGGCACGCTCCCCGCCAGTTTCGGGCGTATCCATCCCAGCCACCGGACACCGACATTCGCGATCGGATTTGTGCAGTTATCTGGTATCGCGGCAATCCTGCTGGTGGGCATGTTGTTGCAACCCGATACCATATTCGGGTTCCTTGAAACTATTGCCACGCTTGCGGTCATCGTCCTCTATGCCATGGCGAACCTGGCCTTGACGCGCTATATGCGCCGGGAACAGCAAGCGAACTTCACAATTTGGCAACACGTTGTGGTCCCGTGGATTGCGACCCTGGCTCTGCTGCCTGTCCTTTTTGTAACCGTCTACCCGGAGCCGTCCTGGCCCTACAACATAACGCCCTACCTGTTTGTCGGAGTGCTCCTCGTCGGCTTTGCCTACATGCAGTGGCGCGAGTCGCGCGATCCCGGAGCGCTTCGCCGGAGCGCAATCATGCTCATTCAGAGTGGGGGAACCGCAGAGTGCGAGGTGGAAGGTAACGAACCGGTGGCCTAGTGTATGTATCTCGGCTCAGTAAAGCCGAAATTCCACTTCGACACTAATTTGCACATTGACTGGTCTACCGTCTTTCAGGGCAGGATCGAAGCGCCACTGCTTCACGGCCTCCATGGCCTTGGCGTCCAGGCCGAAGCCCAGTCCGTGGACGACTCGAATGTCACGCGGATGTCCGGCTGCGTCGACAATCAACCAGAGAGTGCACGTGCCCTGAGTTTTCGACTTGCGGGCTTCTTCCGTGTACTCAGGGTCGGGAGTCGAAAGTGGTTGCGGTGAAGATATTCCGCCTCCGACCTTGAACACTCCTCCGCCGATGCCGCCGCCGGTTCCGGGACCAGCTCCTGCACCGTGTCCAACACCAACACCGCCGTCAGACCCGGACCCGATGCCGCCGCCAGAGCCGATGCCGTTGGAAGGTGGCGCTGCGGGCATCAGCGCAGCCGACGGAATGCCCAGGTTTGGCATGTGGTTTTCTGCAACGTGCACTGGCGGCGCAATCACGGTAGGTTCTGCGGTGAGCCTTGGCTTTGGGTTGCGAACCACAATCTGCGGTGGCGTGATCTGCACGGTTGCGAACTTGGGAAGTCTTCCCTTGGGGGCAGGTAGGGGATCATGATCTCCTCCTCCCCCTCCTCCACTAACGACTTTTCTGGAGGCCCGGAGGATATACGCATCCGGAGAAGGCGCGATGAGGGTTACGACCTCTCGCTGCTTGGCCTGCTGTACGACTTGATGTCCAACAGCAGCGACCGCAAGAATAAGACCAAGGATTACAATGTGGACGATTCCTGATCCCACCAGGCCATTCGCCCGGTAGTTGTTATATTGTCCCCAGACTTCTCCCGCCGCGAATGACCTATTTAGTTGCAACTGTGACCCCTCAACTGATGCAGCCAGATGTCCTTAAATCTACGAATCGACGTATCGGGATTCGCGTAATGCTTTGATGCCGAATGTGGTCGACCTCGGCGAGAATTTCTTGGAGCGTGTCCGGGGCAACCGGCGACGAGAGCTCCGAACACACGCTGCGCTCGGGCGACACACTCAGCAGTAAGAAGAATGACAGAGGCGCAGCGGTAAGTCTGAGCAAGATTGCTCACGCGCAGGCCGGCAAATTCCCCTTTCTGGAGCGATCAGACCCGGGACGCCGCGAGGCGACGGGAGAATGTTTTGAAGTCGATTGGCGGGACAAAGATCATCCCCGATGATGGTGCTGCCGCCGTTACAGATCGAGATGAACGAGGACTAGCTCCCGTTGCAGTGGTCGGCACGCTGAAGCTGCGACGTTCTCAGCGCCGTGTATGACATGGCGAGGCAAACGGTTCTCAGTTAGCTTCCTGACGGACAACGTCGCCCCGGCCGTTCCCAGTCTTGGGAAGCACGGCATAGGCAGAAGTCGACTGCGGACGACTGCGTTCCGCTCCCGGGCTGGGGAAGCGCAGCACGCTTGGAGATTCTACGTGCACAATTTCGTTTCTCACCGCATACAGCACCAACTCAGCGACGGAATGAAGCTTGAGCTTGCGTAAGATATTGCTGCGATGCGTTTCCGCCGTTGCCACTGTCATGCTCAAGATGGTGGCAACTTCTTTGGAAGCCTTGCCTTCACTCACCAGCTGCACAACCTCGCGCTCCCGCGGCGACAATTTGGAGATCTTGGCGATCGCTGGGCCAACGCGATGCTGCTTGTAACCGTCCATAATGAGATCGGATACCCGCGAACTGAAAATGCTCCTGCGTCGCTGCAGGGCCTCGACTGCTGTCATCAGGTCCGTAGTTTCGTCGGATTTGAAGACCCAACCGCGAACACCCGCCTCCAGACACTCTCGTATCACCAGCTCAGAGTCCACGGCGGTAAGAATAAGTATCGCCTGGGCAGGATTGTGCTTCAGAATCTGACGCGCTGCGTCTACGCCATTCAGTTTTGGCAGGCAAATGTCCAAAATAACGAGATCCGGTTTCGATTGCTTGCACTTCTCTACTCCATCCCGCCCGTCCGCGGCTTCTCCACAGACTTCCCAACCTTCGTGAGATCGAAGCAGCGAAGACAAACCGAACCGGAATATTGGATGATCGTCAACCACCAGAATGCGATATGAACCCATAAGAACCTCCCCGTACTCTGTCTACGTTACCAAGGTCTATGCCTGCCGTCTGAGCACAATAGCTCATGTTCCGCTCTCATCACCGCAGGGCAAATAGCGTGGAAAAGGCGACCTTGGACGTTCCGTGGGCCAGAACCGAGCAGTAGCGTGGCAATTCTGGTGGCGCAACCCTCGCGCGGTGAGGAACAGCACGGCGACCCGAGGACCATATGGTGAAGGAGGCAAAGCGCTGGGGACAAACGGGGAGGTTCGAGCCAACGCCTGCCTTCAACCCCTCGCGTTGGGGCTAAGTCAAGGAATAAATGAGTTGAGTCATCAGGGTCTATCGTGCTGACAGTGTATTTGTTCAGAAGAGTTCCATTACGTTTCAGCGACTGCGTTCACGAATCTTAATTGGCAGCGGTGCGGAGCTGGCGTCAGCCAGCGAGAGGGGATCTCTCCAGGAAAAGGTACTCGCGTCACTCTTGTGACGGCTTCAATTTGATACAGCAACAATTAGAAATCCTGACCGACCCCACAGGATAGACCATTCTTGATTCTGACTTTACTCTCAGTGAATAAGAGGGAACTTATTTGTTACGCACTTCACAAATCGGACTCAACACTTGGACAAGGGGAACACTGGTGAATAGCGACTCTACGATTACGAGGACGGTTGCTCTGAGCACTGATTTGATCAAGCGTGCGCAAGAAGGGGACTCTGATGCGTTTGGCGCTCTGTTTCAGACGCACAGGTCGAGGATCTACTCAGTATGTTTACGCATGACCAGCAATGCCGCGGAAGCGGAAGATCTCACCCAGGATGCGTTTTTGCAGGCGTTCCGCAAGATTACGAAATTTCGTGGGGACTCGGCGTTTTCGACCTGGCTTCACCGCATTGCGGTCAACACAGTGCTGATGCAATTTCGCAAGAATTCGCTATGCCAGGTTTCGCTGGACGAGCCGTATGGCGACAGCGAGGGATCCAAGGTGCGGCGCGAATACGGAACCAGAGATAAAGGTCTGGCAGGCTGCGTTGACCGGCTCGCTCTGGCCCGCGCCATGAAACAGTTGCCCCCGGGATACAGGACAATCTTCTTGCTGCACGAAATGGAGGGCTATGAGCACCAGGAAATCGCCGAGATGCTCGGTTGCTCCGTGGGCAATTCGAAATCCCAGCTGTATAAAGCGAAACTGCGATTTCGCGAACTCCTGACGCCCTCGCATGGGCCGAAGCTGGCCGTTCGAAATCGGCGGAAGTGCGCCAAGAAACGCGCGAAAACGGAACGTGAGACCTTGCGCCTGCCCATCGTCCGCGAATTGGTAATGCTGCCCCGCCCGCTCCGGACTCAACTGATAGAACAATCTGCGTAGCTGCTGCAAAGCTCAGCAACTGGGCACCAAAACCAGTTTGCGATTCGGGACCCTCTCCATCGAGAGCGTCACGGCCTACTTGGGGAAGCTTTCATACTCCACGATTCCGGCCCCGGCGTAGGCTCCGCTCACCAACTTGAGAGTGCGCTGCCGGGTCCCGATTGAAGAGTTCCTGGACAGGGGAATCCGCGACTAAGTGGTAGTCGGTGGTGTGTTCACTGTTTGGTCCGGCAGCGGATTGGATCCCCGAGCAGGATGGATTGAGAACTATTTTCAGCCGATTCCTCGCCTTCGCGGCTATTGTCGATCCCCTCCTCGTGCGCAAGTCGCTCCGAGCGCAAAGTCAGGCCTACGGAGGATGTGCCCAGGCGCGGAGATGCAGAGTCCCGCCAAAAGGAGCGCAAAGCGGGGAACAACGGTGCACCTATAGCTTTTTTGTATCTCTTGAGCTCAAACCAGCGAAGATAATTGCGGACGACGCTGCTCATAGTCATCTGCATTGCTG
>VFSW01003288.1_pt1 | contig 24254 bp, 16 predicted proteins | sample 5358111 | NCBI WGS metagenome assembly VFSW01 (sample SAMN11554181, study PRJNA540505) | mine drainage metagenome | isolation source: sediment from site ElyBrook_90M | place: USA: Ely Copper Mine, Vershire, VT | collected 2017
CAAGGCGCGGGACGCACGGGATTCGCGCACCTGTTTGAGCACATGATGTTTGAAGGCTCCAAGCACGTGCCGCCAAACGCCCACATCCGGTATCTGGAAGCCGCGGGCGCTTCCGACCTGAACGGCACGACCGATTTCGACCGCACCAACTATTTTGAGACGATCCCGGCGAATGAGCTGGAACTCGCTCTGTGGCTCGAATCGGATCGCATGGGCTATTTGCCCGACCGGCTCGATCAGGCCAGCCTCTCGAATCAACAGGACGTCGTGCGCAATGAGCGGCGGCAGAGCGTCGAGAACAATCCCTACGGCATCGTCGAAGAGGGAGTCTTCCACGAACTTTTTCCGAAGGGGCATCCCTACCATGCGGACGTAATCGGTTCGCACGCGGACATTCAGGCGGCGAAACTGGAAGACGTTCGCGATTTCTTCGAGCGCTACTACGCGCCGAACAACGCGAGCCTTGCCATTGTCGGAGATTTCGATCCCGCCGAGGCGAAAAAACTCGTCGAGAAATATTTCGGGCCGCTACGCCGGGGCGCGCCGGTCCCGAAGATTTCGGTTGTGACTCCGCCCATTACCGCCGAGCGCCGCGAGGTGATTCACGATCAGGTCGAACTCCCGCGCGTCTACATGGCGTGGCTTACGTCTCCGATTTTCAAACCGGGCGACGCCGAAGCGGACCTGGCCTCGGACATCCTCGGCGGGGGAAAATCCAGCCGGTTGTACAAGAAGCTCGTCTACGAAAAGCAAATTGCCCTGGATGTCAGCGCGTCGCAGAACTCGCTGACGCTCGGCTCCATGTTTGAAATTGTTGTGACCGCGCGCCCCGGACACACCGCGGAAGAGATTGAAAAGGCGATAGACGCGGAGCTGGCCGCGTTTCGCAAGGACGGCCCCACGGCGGTGGAACTCCAGCGCGCGCAAAATGGCGCCGAAACGCGCACCATCATGGGTCTCGAACGCCTGGGCGGATTCGGCGGCGTGGCCGATCGCCTGAATGAATACAACCATTATCTCGGAAATCCTGACTATCTGGCCAAGGACCTGGGCCGCTACCGCAACGCCACCGTCGCTTCGATTCGCACGTTTGCACAAAATCAATTGAAGCCCACGGCGCGCGTCGTCGTGTACGGAATTCCCGGCAAGCCGGATCTGGAACCGGATGTCCCGGCGCCAAAAGCGCAGAAGAAGGGCCAGAACACGGGCGGCGTTGCATTCAACGCGGACGCGCCCTGGCGCGACAACCCGCCGCATCCAGCCGCCGCGCGCCCGCTGCATCTGCCGGTCCCGGAAATCTTTCAGCTCTCGAATGGGCTGACGGTCTACTACAACTACCGGCCCGGATTGCCGGTCGTCTCCGCGAACCTCGTTTTTTCCTCGGGCAGCGCGGCGAACCCGGTGGGCAAACCCGGGCTCGCGAGTTTCACCGCGAACATGCTCCAGCAGGGCACCGCCACGCGCGGCGCCATGCAGATTGCCGATGAAGCGGCTCTTCTGGGCACGGCGCTCACCTCTGGCGCGAACATGGATGGATCGAGCGTGGGCGCAAGTTCGCTGACCAAGAATTTTGCGGGCACGCTGGACCTGATTTCGGACATTGTTTTGCATCCCACGTTTCCTCCGGAGGAGGTTGAGCGGCGCAGAGCTTCGCGCCTCGCGGCATTTGCCGACGACCGTGGAAATCCGGAAGTCATCGTGGTGCGCGCGGGAATTGCGGCGCTGTTCGGCCTTAACTCTCCGTTCGGCTTCGACAATGTGGGCACGGAAGAGTCCGTCAAGGCGATGACCCGGGATGACCTGGTGAACTTCTGGAAAACGCACTACGTTCCCGCCAACGCGGCTCTCGTGATCGCAGGCAGTATTACAGTCGACCAATTAAAATCCGTCGCCGAAAGCAAATTCTCCGGCTGGAAGGGCGGGGAAGTCCCGCCGCTAAAACTTTCCGCCCCGGAACCGACCAAGGCGAAAATTGTTATCGTGGATCGCCCCGGCGCGCAGCAGACCATGGTGCGCCTCGAACAGTTGGGCGTAAGCCGCTCGAATCCTGATTATCCGGCGATCGAGGTGATGAACTCGGAGCTGGGCGGCTTGTTCTCCAGCAGAATCAATATGAACCTGCGCGAAGAGCACGGCTACACGTACGGCGCAAACTCCAGCTTCGTTTACCGGAGAACTCTCGGATACTTCGTAACGGGCGGCGGAATCCGCACGGATGTGACGGCTCCCGCGATTACGGAAATATTCAAGGAGTTCCACCGCATGATAGATACACCGATGACGGCCGGGGAGTTGAGTCTGGCGAAGGATTCGCAGTCGCGCTCCCTGCCGGGAATGTTTGAAGCCAGCAGCGGCGCGGCGGGCGCGCTCGCTGAAATCTATCTCTACGATCTGCCGCACGACTATTTCCAGATGTTACCGGGGCGTCTCAATGCGGTGACAGCGGCGGATGCCGAAGATGTGGCGAAGAAATATCTTCATCCCGGCGATATGATTCTCATTTGCGTGGGAGACCGCGCGAAGATCGAGCCGGAGCTGGTGAAACTCGGCCTCGGCGCCATCGAATACCGCGACGCGGACGGGAAGGTGATTCATTAAGCGGGAAGGCGATCCATTAAGTAAGAAGGATGCGCAGGCTTCAGTCCGCAGGAAATTGGGTTTCGATCGCGCCAGCGGCTGAAGCGTCTTTCCTATTGCAGCGTGTTTGAGGTGGCTAAACAGGCTGCGGAAAAAATGCGATTCCGACGGGTTTTCGTAGCACAGGCACTCCTGCCTGTGCGGGTTTGTAAGCTGCGGATACGCCTCGGTTCCAATTTGCGATTGCAAAATCCGCACGAGCAGGAGTGCCTGTGCTACTTGAATCTGAATGCGCGCTACGTCGCCACGCTCTGGCGCACGAAATTGACGATGTCCTGCGTGGAAGTGCCGGGCAAAAAGATTTCCGCGATGCCGGCCGCTTTGAGAGCGGGGATGTCCGCGGCAGGAATTGTTCCGCCCAGCAGAACGGTGACGTCACTCATTCCTTTTTCCTTCAAAAGGCTCATGAGGCGCGGGGCGAGCGTGTTGTGCGCGCCTGATAGAATGGAAAGCCCGATCACGTCCACATCTTCCTGCAACGCGGCGGACGCAATCATTTCGGGAGTCTGCCGCAACCCGGTGTAAATCACTTCCATGCCTGCGTCGCGCAACGCGCGGGCAATAATTTTTGCTCCGCGGTCGTGCCCGTCAAGCCCGGGCTTGGCGATCAGGACTCGAATTTTCCGGTTGGCCATAAGAGAAAAGAATACTCGATATTCGCTCGCTGCGTGCAGGTTTCCCGCACTGCGGAAGAGTGTGCGCGGCTTATGTCATTCCGAGCGAAGCGAGGAATCCTTTTTTCTTTTTTGGGCGACGCCTCGGAACACGGAGGGATTCCTCGCTTCGCTCGGAATGACGGCCTTTCTTTTTCTTGCGGCATGCGCCGATGTACTACGGCACCAGAAGCTGCTTCAGCGCGGGCAGCGGCACGGCGCTCTCCTTCAGCGCGGCGTCGTGGAATGCGGAGATCTGGTAAGCCGCTCCCATCTTGTTTTTGTAGGCTTCGCGCGCATCGAGCCACCCGCGAAGTCCCACAAAATACATGGGCAACTGGCAGGAACTCAGTTGTGCGCGCTGCAGCTTGCCCGTCGCTTCTTCCTTTTCCTGGAAGGTGTCGTTCATCATCAGGGAAAGCGCCTGCTCGTCGGTCATTCCCATGGTCTGCAGGCGAATGTCGAGAATGGCATTGGCGATCGCGCGTAACTCCTGCTTGTAATACGACAGCCAGAGCTCCTTGCTGTCATTCATGAAACCTTGTTCCGACATCATCTGCTGCGTGTAGAAGGCCCAGCCTTCCACATACGGCCCGTTGCCGAAAATATTCCGCAGCGCTCTGCGCGATTTGGGCTCGAGATTGTTGGCCACCTCAAACTGGACGTAGTGCCCGGGCATCGCTTCGTGGATCGAGATCTGCATCAGGCCGTAGCGGTTGTATTCGCGCAGCTTGGATTCCGTCCGCGCCTTCGGCCAGTCCTTGGGGATCGGGGTCACCCAATAGAATGCTCCCAGCTGAGGCTCCAGCGCGGGCGCCGGCTGGAATCCGGCCACGCTGTAGATGCCGCGCATATATTCCGGCGTGGCAATGACCTGCAGGTTGTTCCGGTCCGGAAGAGTGACGAGGTGCTTTTCGCGAACAAATTGAGTCGCCTCGGTCAGATCCTTTTGCGCCTCGTCCATAAACTTGTCCGGGGCGGGATGCTGGAGGGCGATCGCGTCCAGCGCTTCGCGGACGGTTTTCGGCGCGGCCAGCTTGGCCATTTTGTCCCGAGTCTCCTGCAACGCCGCTTCCGATTCGGCGAGAACCTGTTCAGGCGATTTGCCGACAATCAGGGTGTAGGCAAACTTTTTAGCATAGAGGTCCTTGCCCAGGCGCCAGTCGCTTGTTTTCTTCGAGAGATCATCCTTGAGGTACTTGGTGAATGCAGCCAAGGAATCGAGAGCAGGGCGCGCGGCCTTGTCGTACTCCGCTTTCAGGCTGGCCGGAACTTTAGCGCGCAGCGTATGTTCAATCAGGTCCATGTTGCCGGCATTTTCGTCGCGCGCGATCCGGTTCCAGACCTTCGGCGCGTCGCTGAGATTCGCCTTGGCCTGATCCATCAGGGCAGGAATGCGCTGCAGGCGCTGAATGATCTGGCGGAAGCGCGTTTCGATGGGCGCGTACTCGAGGACGTATGGATTGAACAGCGCATTTCCGGCGAGCTCCACATATTCGGTTGGATTGTGCTGGTAACTATGAATCTGCTGCAAATCCAGCAGGTACAGATCATCCTGATTCTGAATGATCTGGTAATCGGCGCGTTCCTCGGGCGTGAGCGACTCCGGATGGATCGCCGCGAGGCGCTCGCGTATGCCCAGGAAAAATTTCACCGCCTTGTCGATCCCCGCGGGGCTGAAGTCGTCAATCTGCTCGTCCAGTTGAACCCCTTCGTGGACGTGGTATCCCGCCTGGGTCGCCGAAACGGGAGAAAGCGCCAGCGACCCGTACACAAAATCATCGGTGAGCTTGGAAAAATCAGGCTTGGGAGGCTCGGCCGCCTTCTGGCAACCGGCCAAGCAGGCCAAGAAGACGAGTACCGCAAGGGAAGCAAGCGTCCTGGAATCGCGCATATTTCTAATTCCTTTCGACGTGCTCAGATGGGCCATTGTATTCCAAATCAGGCGCTTCGCAATGGATCGTGCAGGCTGCCAGGAAGGAAAAAAAGGTGAAATAAATGCGCGCTGCTTCGTCGGCGCGAGGTCGGGTATACGTGCTAGGCGATGGCGACCTCCTCGTGCGTTCCAAACACGTCGCGCAATGCGGCGCAGATCTCTCCGAGCGTGGCGTACGCCTTCACCGCATCGTAGATCAGAGGCATGAGATTGCCAGTTCCTTCGGCGCACTTGCGCAAATCGGCGAGGCGGCGGTTGACTTCTTCGGCGGAGCGTGAAGAGCGAAGCTCCTTCAGGCGTTTTGCCTGCTCGTCGCGGACGGATTCCTGGATGCGCAACGTCTCGTTCGGCTTTTCCTCGCTTGTGAATTCATTGACTCCCACAATGATCTTTTCTTTCCTGTCCACGGCCGTCTGATACCGGTAGGCTGCGTCGGCAATCTCCTTTTGAGGGTAGCTGCGTTCAATCGCCGAAATCATCCCGCCCATGGCGTCAATCTTGCCGATATATTTCTCCGCGGCGTGCTCCATTTCGTTCGTGAGAGTTTCGAGGAAGTAGGAGCCGCCCAGAGGATCGGCGATGTGGGGGACTCCGCTCTCATGAGCAATGATCTGTTGCGTGCGCAGGGCGAGCGTGGCGGCAAATTCGGTCGGCAGGGCCCAGGCTTCGTCGAGGGAATTGGTGTGCAGGGATTGCGCGCCGCCCAGGACGGCGGCCAATCCCTGCAGCGCCGTACGGACCACGTTATTGTACGGCTGCTGCGCGGTGAGCGAGCAGCCCGCCGTCTGCGCGTGAAACCGCAATGCCGAAGAACGCGGAGATTTTGCGCCAAACCGTTCGGTCATCGTGCGGTACCAGAGGCGCCGCGCCGCGCGGTACTTGGCAATCTCCTCGAAGAAATCATTGTGCGCGTTGAAGAAGAAAGAGAGCCGCGGCGCGAAATCGTCTACTGCAAGGCCGCGCTCCATGCCCCACTCCACGTACTCGATCCCGTCGCGCAGGGTGAACGCGAGTTCCTGGATCGCGGTCGAGCCCGCCTCGCGGATGTGATACCCGCTGATCGAGATCGGATTGAACCGCGGCGCGTGACGCGCCCCGAATTCAAACGTGTCTATGACCAGCCGCATCGAGGGCTTCGGCGGATAGATGTATTCTTTCTGAGCGATGTACTCCTTGAGGATGTCATTTTGCAGCGTGCCGGAAAGCGCGACCCAATCCACGCCCTGCTTTTCAGCCACCGCGAGGTACATCGCCCAGATAATGGCGGCCGGGGAATTGATCGTCATGGACGTGGAAACGCCGCCGAGGGGAATCCGGTCAAAAAGAAGTTCCATGTCCGCAAGGGAACTGATGGCCACACCGCATTTGCCGACTTCTCCTTCGGCGAGCGCGTGATCGGAGTCATAGCCCATCAGCGTCGGCAAGTCGAAGGCTACGGAAAGTCCCGTCTGCCCCTGCGACAGGAGATAGCGGAAACGCTGATTGGTATCCGCAGCCGAGCCAAAGCCGGCGAATTGCCGCATCGTCCAGAGGCGGCTGCGGTACATGTACGGATGAATGCCGCGCGTGTAAGGAGGCGCTCCCGGCAAGCCCAGGTCGCGGTCCGGCTCCCAGCCGGAAAGATCGCCAGAGGAGTAGAGTCCCCGAATCGGATATCCGGAGATTGTCGTGAATTCGGAAGCGCGCTCGGATGATTTTTCGCCGGCAGAGCGCCGCGGCACGGGTTGGCGATCGGATGACATGGTGAGCCGGTCAGGCTCCTAATTTTGTCCCCAAGGTTGCCGCACACAACCCCTTGAGCATTTTTCATCGCTCACAACGAACGGTAACGAAGTGACGGGGAACCGAGCGGCGGCAAAGTTCCCTACTCCTTGTTTCCCTCTTGGGAGACCTGGCCCCGCAAGATAGTTTCCAAGTCGATGTGATCCTTTTCCATGAGGATGCCCCGGGACCGGTCCATTTCCACCAGCGCCTTAGCATAACCGGCGCGCGCTTGCGCGTCGACCAAGTTGGCGTTCAGCGCGTTTCTCTGAGCAAGAGTCACGTTGTAGGGCGTGGAGAGTCCCGCCACTAGTTTTTTCTTCTCGGTGTCCAGAGCCTGATTACTGTATTCCAGTGCGTCACCCGCCGCCGCCGCCTGACCTTTGGCCTGGATCAAGCTGGTAATGGCAGTCCGCACTTCCACCCCGATCTGGTTGCGCGTCCTTTGCAGTGATATTTCAGCTTGGCGTTCGTCCAGGCCGGCGCGAGCATTGTCCGCCAGCGCGCTGCGGTTCCGGATGGGGATGGTAAGAGAAAAACCTGCCGCATATTCAGGATACCTGAAGTGGATGAACTGATTCAATTCCTGGGCGAGGCCCGCCTGTATCAGGATGGGAACGCTTCCACCTGAATTGGAAATCAGTTGGTCTCCTGAAAGGCCCGCGGTGGCAAAGAACGCAAACGCATTGAATGTAGGTTTCAGATAGTTACGGCTCACGGCGATCGCCACTTTATCATTTTTGACGATCCCTTCTGCTTGAGGCACCTCGGGACGATTTCGCTCCGCGGCAGTAAGAGCTTCATCCAGAGGAGGGATATCAGCATCCCGGATCTCCGGCAGCGGGTCGGTGGCCACAATTTGGGCGTCTCCCAAAGCATCCGTGATCTGCCTGCTGAAATAGGTCTTGATGGTTAATTCCTGCTGCTGAAGATTGGTTTGAAAAATAATTAGGTCCCGCTGGTTCGATGCCACCTGGGACTGTGCGGAAACGACGTCGAGACCCGGCAGAATTCCGGCCGCAACCTGCTTCCTGTTGTTCTCATACAGTTCCTGGGCGGCCTTCAAGGCTTGCTCCGTGGCCTTCACCTGTTCCTGGGCGGACACGAGGTCCCAGTAGCTGCTCTCCGCCTGTGCCAGAATCGCGCTCACCTGTTGTTGGAACCATTGCCGGGCGATCCGCTCGTTGTTTCGTGCCACGGTCTGGAAGCGGCGATTGACCACGAAACCGGAACCGTTGCCCAGTTGCTGCACGATGGCAACACTCAATCTGCTGATAACATCAGGGTTGTAGATCAGGGATTGCTGGGTGCTACTTTGGCGTTGGTTGCTTAACGACACGCTGAAGCTGGTTCCACTGGTAAAGGCCTGCTGCCAGCCGAACTGGTAAAAAGCAGTATTGGTAGTGACAGCCGGAACGCCAGCCACGATCAGAGTGTTCAGGGGACTTGTAGTGCGGTCCCAACTGACATTGAAAAGGAATGCAGGGTCGTACGCGCCGCGAGGGGCGAGACTGAGCGTGCGCTGTAATCCGCTGATCGAGCCTGTAACGCCAATACCGCCGAGTCCTGCCAGGCTACCCACGCCGGCCCCGATAGCCGACGAGAAGAGCTCATTCGGAATGCCCGCTCCAGCCGCGCCCACGCCGCGCGCCGCCTGTCCTGCGTTGGACCGCAATAGATCCGCCTGGGCAAAGGAAATGTTATAGCGATCCACGGCAATGGTCAGGTTATTTTCCACCACCGCTGCCGCGAGTTGAGAGAGAGATAGTTCTATCTTCCCGTCATGAATCATCTGAGAAAGAACTTTTGTGTTGTTCAGATCGGGAGGAGGAATTTGCCGCTGCTGGTATGGCGTGAAGACTCCTGGGAACCACTTCGGGTTCGCACTGTAGTCGGAGGCCACAGGCTGGGACGCCTGTGCCGTTGATGTCCGGACGGCCAACGGGAAGGCAGTCAGGAGGAGGAGACAAATTTTGACCCGCCTGGATAACCGCAGGGGGATTCGATACTCTCGCGGAGAATCTGGTGGCAGAGGCCGATCAACCTGTATATACATGAGATTCTTACCGACCTCCCAATGTGAATCCACCATTAAAAGGGGGAGCCGGCATTTTGGAGATCGTGCCACGCAGTGCATCGTCAAAGGTCATCCCGTTCCGCTCCAGCATCGCTCCTCGGGCTTGGTCCATAGCCACCAGCGCCTTGGCGTAACCATCCACGGCTTGCACTTCCGCATATTCAGCCGCGCTAAGGTCGCTCTGGCGGAGAATCACGTTATAGGGCGTGCTCGTTCCAACACCAAGTTTCTTCTTTTCCGCGGCCAGGGCCTGCTGTGCCAGGAGCGTGGCCTCGTGTGCGGCCTCCACTTGGGACTTCCCCTGAACCAGTCCGATCATGGCTTGCCGGATGTTCAGCTCGATTTGATTGCGCAAGGCCTGCAGGCTGAGTTGTGTCTGCTGCAGCTCCATTTGAGCGCGCAGGTTATCGGCTTGCGCCGCCCGGTTCCTGAGGGGAAGCGTCAAGCTGAACCCGCCGGAATATTCTGGATAATTGCCATCAATCATTTGGGTTAGGGAACTCTGCACGCCTGCAGGAACAAGGGTGCCCTGCGGCAAGGCTCCGGTTGTGCTGCCCGGCTCGGTGCAGGCGTTCCTGGCCGTTACAATGCAATTGCCTTGCAGGCCGGCGGACGCATATTGGCCGAATACGTTGCCTGTCGGCAATAAGTTGTTGGCCGTGTATTGGGTGGATATTTTTTCGTTCTCCACATTCATCAGTTCGATTTTCAAATCGGAACGGTTGCGGTAGGCATCGGCCAAAGCCTCCTGCTGCGTGGGGATATCACTATCGCGGGGTTCGGGCAATGAGTCGGTGGTCACGATCTGCGCCGCGTCCAGATTCGGGTCAATTCGTTTGCTGATAAGGTTTTTTAGCAGAGTCTCCTGGTTTTGGAGGTTAGTTTTTGCAATCACCAGGTTGCGCTGGCTGGCCGCCACCGCGGATTGGGCGGAAACTACGTCCAACTGGGCCATGACTCCAGCATCCGCCTGTTTCTTGCTATCCTCATAGAGCAGCTGGGCTGCCGCGAGGGATTCTTCGGCCACCTTCACATTCTCCTCGAATTGCGCCATATCCCAATACGCGTTTTCCAGTTGCACCATCGTCAGCGTCAGTTGGGACCGAAATATTGCCCCGGAAATCTCCTGATTGTTCCGGGCAACTAGCATGAAGCGTTCATTCGCTTTCAGGCCCAAGCCGCTCAGCAGGGGCTGATTGAACCCCGCGGACATGCGTGTCGCAACCACCGGATTGAACAGGAGGCCCTGCTGCGTGGAGGAGGAACGCAAGCCATTGAGACTGACGAAATAGCTGGTGCCAGTCGGCAGGAGCTGCGTATAGCTGCCACTGTAAGACGCGGAGTAAGCTGTCACGGCCGGAACTCCGGCCACGACGGTTGTGTTCAGGGGAGCTGTGGTTCTGTCCCAACTGAAGTTGTAATTGATCGTGGGATCAAACGTTCCCACCGGAGGGATATTCACCGCGCCGCCTCCCCCGGTGATGCCACCCGCGTTCCCGATTCCTCCTCCGGCGACCGCCGTGCTGACGCCGAGTCCAAGCGCTCCGGCGCTGAGGCCCAGGGGAATCGTCGCGCCCGAAAAGCCGCGCGCGGCAGAGCCGGATTTACTTCTGAGGACATCGGTCTGTGCCATCGGAACCACCATGCGCTGGACTGAAATGTCCAGATTGTTCTCGATTGCCAGCGCCAGTGCGTCTGCCATGGAGAGTTCCAACTTGCCATCGTGGATCAGGTTTTCAACCCGCGGGGAATTCTCCAGCGAAATGGCAGGCAAAGACTGCGATTTGTACGGAGCAAAAACGTTTGGAAATATGCTGGGTCCCTTGGAGTAGTCGGTCAGGAATTCCTGGGTTGGCCGACTTTGGGCGGAAAGCCGACCCGGGGAAGCTAAACAAAAAAGAAAAAGGCTGATTACAAAGACCGAGAAACAAATTCTCTCCCTCATTTCAAACCTCCTTCAGAAACTGAATTGGGTCGCCGGGCGCGACTGGCGTCCAAGCCATCAGCGCGGCCAACAATGGGGCCAATGAGACACGGCAAAACCTTCCAATCATGTTGAGTTATCCTCTCCGAACAGAAATTCGCATTCCTTGATTCGGCGATCGAGACGCCTTGCGGGCGCTAAGTATTCTAAACGTCCTCCGGGATGGATATGTTTCAATTATATTTCTCGCGATTGCGGCTTTTGGCCATATTTTCCGGCAGGCTCAGCGCCGCGGAATGGCCACGGCGTCAAGCGCAATGGGAACGCCAGCGCTGCTTCAAGAAGAGACGCGGCCCACTCCAGGCTTCGGTGATCCCCGTCTCAGATGGCAATCCCCTGAGCGGCGGCCGCACCCCGAGGAAAGGCCCGAAGTATTGGACGCGAGAAATCGGCGAAGGTCAAGACCCGCCTTGAGTTATTCGTCATGGAAGCTGCCTGTCTTGACTTTCATTCCATGTGCCGATACTCTGGGCGCGCCATGAGGCCTGACGCCGTAACGCGAATACTCGAAGAGGTGGGGGCCATCCGGCAGGGGCATTTCGAACTCACCTCGGGCCTTCACAGCGCGACCTACGTGCAGTGCGCCCTCGTCCTGCAATATCCAAAATATGCCGAACAGCTTGGCCGCGCGCTGGCCGCGGAATTCATGGATCTGCGCGTGGATTGCGTCGCTTCGCCCGCCCTGGGCGGTGTGATCCTGGGACACGAGGTTGCGCGAGCTATACCTGCGGGCCAAGGCGGCAAGCCGATCCGCGCCATATTCGTCGAACGCGATGCGAACGGGACTCTGACGCTGCGCCGCGGATTTCGGGTCGAGCCGGACGAACACGTTCTGGTCGTCGAAGATGTATGGACGACGGGCGGCTCCACGTGCGAAACCATCCGCGTCCTCGAAGAAGCGGGCGCGCGAGTCGTTGCCGCGGGGGCTCTGATTGACCGCAGCGGCGGCAGGATCGAGCTTCCGGTCCGCACCGAAGCCCTCATTGACCTGAAGATCGAATCCTACGACGCTTCCGAATGTCCCCAGTGCCGCAACGGCGGCGTTGCCATCAAGCCGGGAAGCCGTTTTGTGCGCACCGGTGTCTGAGCATTCGCGCCGGACCGCCACGGTTCTTCCTCCCCGTGCGATAATCTTCTGACACGAGCATGCGCAATATCAAAATCACTCTGGCTTACGACGGAACGGACTATCGCGGCTGGGCCATTCAGCCCGGCCAGCCCACGATTCAAGGCACCGTAGCCGATGTGCTTGAAAAGCTGACGCGACACCGGCCGACTTTGTATGGGGCAGGCCGCACCGACGCGGGAGTACACGCCGCGGGCCAGGTGGCAAATTTCAAAACAGATTCGCAATTGACGTCCGGAGAATTCCAGCATGCCTTGAATGCGCTCCTGCCGCCCTCGATCCGCGCGACACGCGCGGAAGAGGTGGGAATGGATTTTCATTCGCGGTGGAATGCGGTGGCGAAAACGTATCGCTACCGGATCTTCCGCGGGCGCGTGGTTCCGCCTCACCTCTGCCGCTATGTGCAGCACGATCCCTACCCGCTGGACTTCTCCGCCATGGCTGAAGCCGCAAGATATTTTGAAGGGGAACACGACTTCACCTCATTCGCCGCCTCCACGGGATCGGAGGAGGACGACCGCGAACGGACCACGAACCGCACAATCTACCGCTCGGAAATGCTTCGCGAAGGCGGCCCGGAGGTCTCACGCTCGACGGAAGAATGGGTATACGTGGTGCGCGGGAAGTCGTTTCTCCGCTATATGGTGCGAAAAATGGCCGGAACGCTCGTGGACGTTGGGCGCGGGAAACTGTTTCCGTCCGATATTCCAGGAATTTTTGCGCTGCGCGACCGCTCAAAATCCGGCGCGACCATGGTGCCGCACGGCCTGTGGATGGAAGAGGTCGAGTACGCTAACCCGGCGCATTCGCCGGCTGTGAAGGAAGAAACTCCGGCAGCGGCGGAATCGTAACCGAGGATTGCGAGACGCGCCCATCTAAAGAAACCACGGAAAAAGTGCCCAACACCCGAGTCCTTCCGAGCGAAGCGAGGAATCCCTCCTTCATTACTCGAGCGACTAAATACCAGAGGGATTCCTCGCTTCGCTCGGAATGGCTCAATAGACCTTTTTTCACGCGGCACCTGCATGCGTTTCGAGTCGTGAAAATTGCCGGTCTTGTGTTAAATTGCTGGACCGGAAGACGAGCGGTCCGGGCGCGCCGCCTGCGCCGGCGTATTTGTAGCTCGTCCCCCGCGGCGGACCACGGTTGGATTTCCCTTGCGCCGGGAAACCCCCCCGTCTGAAGACCCGGGCTACAGCAACCGCGATAGTCATTGCAATGCGAATTGTAAAAGGAGAGCTTGAGTATGGCTGAGGAAACCGCACCGCAAGGCTCCACGCCCGCTGCTCCGCCACCGGCGCCGCCCTCGGCTGCTCCGGCGGCTGCCGAGACGGCGCCCGCCGAAGTGAAACTCAAAGTGCGAAAACCCCGGCAGCGCTCCTGCGATGAGAAAGACGCCAAGGGCAAGCTGTGCGCCGGGCACCTCAAGCGCTGGTACGACTACCCGGCGGATGTGGAGCGCCGGGTCGGCAAGGATGCGGAAATTTATCGCTGCGAATTTTGCAAGACGCTGTACAAGCCCGATCCCAGGCAGATGCTGCACAGTTACACTTTGCGCTACTAAGCGGCCCGCTTCGCCGCTGCAGCGCTCCGTGGATTGTCTCATCCCCAAAACTTTTTGCATGGCAGCGATGGCGCGAGGATGCGTTCGCTTGTGCGCGGCGAGGGGTTTTCCATTTGACCCGCGCTGCGGAATGATGGAAACTGGCGTACCCGGCCGAAAGCGTATGGAAATTGGCGCGGGCCGGTGAGCCTTGAAGCGCATTCTCCTGATCGCCGCCATGGGAATTACCTTGACTTCACTTAACAGGAAATTTGCTCAAGGCGCTTCGGCCGCGTCGGCGCAGGACGATCCGCGCACGGCCCGCGTTCTCGAACTTCTCAAGGCCGGGGCCGGGGCCGCGACCGAAGAACAGATTCGCATCACGGAAATTCCCGCGCCGCCGTTTCAGGAAGTGGCCCGCGCCGCCTACCTCAAAAAACTTCTGTCCTCCGCCGGGCTGCGCGTCGAAACCGACTCGGCCGGAAATGTCATTGGCGAATTCCCGGGAAAAACTTCCGAAATTGTATTGATCACGGCGCATCTCGACACGGTTTTCCCCGCGAACACGGACGTTCATGTGAAACGCGAGGGCGGGCGGCTGCTCGCTCCGGGAATTTCCGATAACGGGACGGGACTGGCCATGCTGGTGGCTCTCGCACGGGCTCTGCGCGACGCCAAAATCAAGACCACGAAAACCATTCTGTTTTCCGCGGACGTCGGCGAAGAAGGCGAGGGGAACCTCCGCGGAATCCGCGCGCTAGTGGACGCCTATAAAAAAGATTTGAAGTACGTGATTGCGCTGGACGGCTCTTCGACGGAATATGTCACCACATCGGCGCTGGCCTCGCGCCGCGTGGAAGTTTCCATCACCGGTCCCGGAGGCCACAGCTGGTCCGATTTCGGCATGCCGAATCCGATCCACGCCATCGGCCGGGGGATTGCGCGTTTTGTTGCCGTGCGCGTTCCGGAAACTCCCCGTACAAGTTTCAATGTCGGCGAAATTCAAGGCGGCACGTCTGTAAATTCCATTCCCATGAGCACCACCATCAAAGTGGATTTGCGCTCGGAGTCGGAGATGGAAATCACGCGTCTCGAAGGCCTCTTGCGCGACGCGATGCGCAGCGGAATTGACGAGGAGATGTCCGCGTCGCGGGAGCGGGGCATGGCCGGCAGCGCTCCGCTGCTCGATTTGAAGTTTAATGTTCTCGGCGTCCGCCCGGCGGGTGAGTTGCCGGAGAACTCGCCGCTATTGGCAGCGGTCCTGGCCGCCGACGCGCGCCTGGGGAATCGTTCGCGCGAGGAGCGCTCCTCGACCGATGCGAACATCCCGCTCTCCGTGGGAATTCCCGCGATCTCCATCGGCGCCGGCGGGCGCAGCGGCGGCGCTCACAGCCTGGAAGAGTGGTTTGATCCGTCCAGCCGGGAATATGGAATGCAGCGCGTAGCACTTATCGTGTTGAGTGTCGCGGGACTTGAACCGTAAAGGGAATTCACGCTACTGCGGGTTGCGAAACTCCAGGTCCTGAATCTCGCCTTCCCAGGGCTTTCCTTCCACGAAGACGTAGGTGACGCGCGCGGTATGACCGCGCAGGGCACTGCAATTCGCGAGCTTCCCGGGAGCATTCGCGGCGCTGGACTTGAAGGGTATCCGCGCGATGTCGTCGGCGTGCAGGTGCAGAACGATCATTTGGGATTTCAGGGTAAAGCGCAGTTGCGGGGCGCTCGAGCAGTTGAGCTCCGTGATCGTGCCGATCATCGAGAAGGCACGCGCAGCGGATGAATCAGGTGTGGCAACCGGAGAGGAGGGTGGCGCGGCATTCCCGGCCGTTGCCGGCGGGGGAACGGGCGTTGCGCTCACTGCTGGCGCTGTTCGGGCAGGCACGGTGGAAGAGTTTGCCTCCCCACCGGTTTTGTCATGAATTTCGAGCGGCGTGCTCGCCGATGCGTTGGCGGGTCCCGGAGGGGGAGGGGCCGTTCGCCTCGGATTCACTGCGGTCGCTGATTCATTCGAACGGCTTGCGGCGCTGGAATTTCCAATCGCGCCGGAACTCGTTTTACGAGCTACCTCAGGATGCGCTATTTGCTCCTGTAGGGACGCAAGCTGCCGTTGATAGCCTTGATCCCCAGGAACCAGTTCCGCGGCTTTCCTGGCGGCTGCCAGGGCCTTTTGCAGCGTCTCCGGGCGCGCGGCGTAGACCGAAGCGAGATTGAACCACGCCGGCGCAAAATCGGGCAGGGCAGCGACACACTTTTCGAACGCGTCGGCTACCGATGGCGAAGGCGTGAGGCCCGCGCGAGACATGGCCACAAGTCCCCGCCCATATTGGCTGAGTCCGTCCGATGAATTTATCGAAAGCGCCTTCGAAAAATGCTCTTCCGCATCATCAAATTGCGTTTGCTGCAGATAGAGGAAGCCGAGACTCTGTTCTGCATCGGCCATGTTCGGGTCAGCCATCAGGACTTCTTCCAGTTTTCCCTGTCCATCTTCGCGCCGCCCGCGATTGGTCCAGAAGTCGCCGATCCGCGCGTCGAGTTCGTTCTGAGAAAGTGTTTTCGGCGCATCGCCGGATTCCGCATCGCCGGGCAACGGAAGGTCTGCCGGCAGGCCCTTGATCTGCTTGACATAGGCTTCCAGACGGTTCTGCAGCTGCTTCAAATCGCCAAACGCCTCGCGCGCCGAGGCGAGCGATTTTCCACCCTTTTCGACAAGGTCCACGAAGCGCGCGAGGCTTTTCGCCGATGCCATTTCCGGATCGCTCAGCAAAAACCGCACGAGCGCGTGGGATTCCGCGTTATAGACCGTATTCTTATCGCCGTCGGTGTAGTAAGCAGACTCGCGGTCGGCGCCGATCACGATGTCCAGCGGCAGGAACGGGCTCTCATACAACGTGCTCATGTCTTCGGGATCGGGGCGTTCGAGAAGCGCGCCTTTTTCCGAGAACGTCATCGTGCCGTAGATGTTTTCATAGCCCTGCTCGAGCCACGGGGGCAGGTTGCGGTAACTGCGCCTCACGATCTGGCGCGCGTAGCCCCGGTAAACCTCTTCATACGGCCAGTGTCCGGAGACGTTCGTGCGCAGGGCGATAAATGTTTTTTCCGGGCCGGGAATAAATTGGCCGTTGGGCTGCGGCCGGCGCTTTTCCGGCGGGAATTCGGGGAAGAGTTTGTAAAAAGCGGGCGCATCCTTTGCCGCAAGGATGCGGATGGGGACTCCCAGATTCTGGCGCGCGCCGGGCATGGTCAACTGGATCGCGCGGCGCATTTCGTCGAACTCCTCGAGGACGTGGCGCGCTATTTTTTCTCCGCCGTCGCTAGTCACGATGAAATGCGGCGAGCGGATCTCGATCCAGATGTCCGGCTTTTCCTTTTTCTCGGCCGGCGGCTTCTTCTTTTTGTCGCTGTCATCTGCACGCAGCGGCGCGCACACGAGCGAGGCGATGAGCGGCAATAGAAGCAAGCTGGAGAATCGTCGTGAAATTCGCGGCGTCACTGGGGAAGAATTTTGCAAACCGTATCTATCCTGTCAAAAGGGAGTCATTCCGGCAAGCATGTGATTCCCAAACGCATAAGCCAGTTGCCTTCGAGCAGCCGGATGACTACACTCAACATCCCATGAGACGCGTTTTGGGCCAAACTGGTTATCCTGTTCGCTTTTTTCATTTTCTCCGCGAGCCACGGTCACATTGAGCAACCGGTTCAAGGCGCACTCGGCTCTCCTTCTTTGCGCGCTCCTCTGGGGCGCGACCTTCGTCATCGTCAAGAACGCCCTTGTGGATATCTCCGTCTTCGGGTATCTGGCTCTGCGATTCTCTCTGGGCGCCCTACCTTTGGCTTTATTTTACCGCAAGGAACTGAGAAAACTTACGCCGGCGGACATTCGCGCGGGCTTGGCGGTGGGCCTGTTCATGTTCGGGGGATACGCGTTTCAGACGGCGGACATCGCGCTCTCGACGCCCTCGAAGGCTGCGTTTATTACCGGGTTCAGCGTCGTGCTGATTCCCATCCTGCTCGCGCTCATCTGGCGCAGAAGGATCAACGCCTGGGCCTGGGGCGGGGCGCTCGGATCTTTTGCCGGACTTTATTTTCTTACGGTGCCGCGGCAGGGAATCGCGAACCTGAATGGCGGAGATCTGCTGGTGATGGTGTGCGCGGTTCTGTATGCGCTGCAGGTGATCTACATCGAGAAGTACAGCGCGGTTCACTCGCTCGCCGCGCTCGGTTTTCTGCAGGTGTTGCTGGCTGCCACCCTGTCCACGCTCTGCATACCGATCATGAGCGCCGTCGGATGGGAAAAATTCCATATCAAGTTTACGTCGCAGATGATTTTTGGCGTTGTCGTGACGGCGCTCTTCACGACGTCGCTGGCTTATCCGCTCCTCGTGTGGGCGCAGCGGCATACGACGGCGACGAATACGGCGCTGATTCTTGCCGGCGAACCGGTCTTCGCCGCCTTCACTTCCTATTTCATGCTCGGAGAGCGCTTGGGAAACCGCGCGCTGCTGGGCGCGGCACTGATTTTAGGCGGGATTATTGTGGCCGAGTGGAAGGGGCATCCGCCCACGCCGGGAACCGTTCCGATGGATGCGTAGCACAGGCAGTCTTGCCTGTGCGGGTTTTGCAATCGTAAATTCGAAAAGTGGCCCTATCTTCGCCGTACAAAACCTGCACAGGCAAGAGTGTCTGTGCTACCTAAAATCGTCTCGCCAAATTAGTGCTTCGGGTAGTATCTGCCGTCCACGGTTCCGTAGAGGGTGGCGATTGGATGCATGGCCTGCTCGTACGCGCTGATTTTTCCTTCGTGCACGAGCGTCATGCCGATATCGTCGAGTCCTTCGAGCAGCACGTGCTTGCGGAAGGGTTCAATTTCAAATTTAAACTTCAGGCCGGTCGAATCGCTGATCGTCTGATTCGGCAGATCGGCTGTGATCGAGTAGCCCTCTTGCGCCTCGGCCCGCCGAAACAGTTCATCAATCTGCGACGGCGTGAGAGTGACCGGCAGAATGCCGTTCTTGAAGCAGTTGTTGTAGAAGATGTCGGCGTAGCTTGGCGCCAGGAGAACGCGGAATCCGTAATCGGCGACGGCCCAGGGAGCATGTTCGCGGCTCGATCCGCAGCCGAAATTCGCGCGCGCCAGCATCACCGACGCGCCCTTGTAGCGCGGCCAGTTCAAAATAAATTCCGGATTCGGTTTCTCGCCCGCGAGGTAGCGCCAGTCATAGAAGAGCACGCGGCCGAAGCCGGTCTTTGTCTGCAGCTTGATGAACTGCTTGGGCACCATCTGGTCGGTGTCCACATTGACCCTGTCCAGCGGCAGTACGATTCCGGTGTGCTTTACAAAGGGCTGCATCTCATTAGCTCCTGCGGATTCTCCGGCATTTCTCCTGCGGGATTCACCCGCGGCTCAAGGTGCCGCGGAAAAAATATTCCGTCATTCCGAGCGAAGCGAGGAATCCCTCCGTATTCCGTGGCATGGCGCAAAAAAAAGAGGGATTCCTCGCTTCGCTCGTAATGACGCGAGTGCTTGGCGCTCTTTCCGTGGCCTCTCAGCACGGCGAATGAAACAGAGCGTTGCGCCGTCTGGTACTTGCCTGCTATTCGGTTGCGTCCACGTTCCAGTCGCGCACGTCCACAAAATGTCCGGCGATGGCAGCGGCGGCCGCCATGATCGGGCTGACGAGGTGCGTGCGGCTGTCTTTCCCCTGACGTCCCTCGAAGTTGCGGTTCGACGTGCTGGCGGCGCGCTCTCCCGGAGGAAGCACATCGGGATTCATGGCGATGCACATGCTGCATCCCGCGTCGCGCCACTCGAATCCGGCATTCACGAAAATCTTGTCGAGGCCCTCGGCTTCCGCCTGCGCCTTCACCTGCATGGAACCCGGCACCACGAGGGCGCCCTTCAGATTTTTGGCCACGTGCTTTCCGGCCACAACGCGCGCGGCGGCCCTTAAATCGTTCAGCCGGGAATTGGTGCAGGACCCTATGAAAACGCGGTCCACCGGAATGTCCATCATTGCCGTGCCGGGCTTCAGGCCCATGTAGTCGAGAGCGCGGGCGGCTGCTTTCTGGTCATCCGTATTACGGAAGGAGGCAGGATCAGGCACGCGCCCGGTCACTCCCGTCACCATGCCGGGATTCGTGCCCCAGGTTACTTGCGGCGCCAGGGTATTGGCATCGAGTTCCACGGTCGCGTCAAATTTTGCGCCGGGATCGGTGGAGAGCGTTTTCCAGCGCGCGACGGCTTCGTGGAACTCCTGACCGCGCGGTACGTATGGGCGGCCCTCCATGTATGCGAAAGTGGTGTCGTCGGGAGCGATCATTCCGGCGCGCGCGCCGGCTTCGATGGTCATGTTGCATACGGTCATGCGTCCATCCATCGAAAGTCCGCGGATGGCCTCGCCGGAATATTCGATCACGTGTCCCGTGCCGCCGGCCGTGCTGATTTTCCCGATGATGGCGAGGATGATGTCTTTCGCCGAGACGCCGGTGGCCCGTTTTCCGTTGACAATGACGTGCATCGTCTTCGATTCGTACTGCACGAGGCATTGCGTCGCGAGCACGTGCTCGACTTCGCTCGTGCCGATGCCGAAGGCCAGCGTGCCGAACGCGCCGTGCGTCGAGGTGTGGCTATCGCCGCAGACGATCGTCTGCCCGGGCTGCGTGATTCCGAGTTCCGGCCCAATCACGTGGACGATGCCCTGATTCTTGCTGGACATGTTGAACAGCGTGATCCCGAAATCGCGGCAGTTGCGCTCGAGCGCGTCGAGTTGCCCGGCGGCATCCTTGTCCAGAATCGGCAGGTTGCGATCCTTGGTCGGCACGGAATGGTCCATGACGGCAAAGGTCAAATCCGGCCGGCGAACCTTTCTGTTCGCGGCGCGCAAGGCTGCAAACGGCTGTGGCGAAGTCGCTTCGTGGACCAGGTGACGGTCAATGTAGATCAGGGAAGGTTCGCTCACGGCCTCGCGGACCAGATGCGACTCCCAAATTTTTCGGTACATCGTTCGTGATGTCATGGTTTTCGTCTTCTAGTCTAGCAGGCCCGAAACATTTCGCAACTTGGGGCAGTGACTGGTGAAAACCCCGCGCCTGCCTGGCATTGCTGCGCAATTCCCAGCCGAAATGCAAATGCCCAGCGGCCCAGAGCAACTTCGCCGCTGCAGTTATTTCACGGCGGATTGGCATTCTAATCCAATTTATAATTCTTAGGCATTTTATAAGCATGACTTATGGACAGTGTGGCCGGAAATAGGAGAAATTCGTCATTCCGAGAGTCTGTGACTTTTTTGATTTTTCGTCCAGAGCAAAGCTGAAAACAATGCTCATATAAGCGCAAAAGTCGCCAAATCGCAATTTAGTCACACACTCCGAGCGAAGCGAGGAATCCCTCCCTCTTTTTTGTCCACTTCCAATAAGAACACAGAGGGATTCCTCGCTTCGCTCGGAATGACTGCGGTGATCGAGGATGCTTGCGCGGGTGAGACGGGCCGGGGCAAAGATGATTTGCTTGCGGTTGCCGAGAAGGAATCGCACCTGCCCTGAAACAGCCCGTTGCGCAGGGCGGTGGTATAATAAAAAACATCCTGGGCACAAGACTTGCCAGGGGGAGCGAACTACTATGGGAATCCAGATTCGTGAAATTGCCGCATGGGCGCGCAATCGCAAGGTGATGGCGACGCTGCTGATGACCGTTACACTGGCCATCGGCATGTTGGTCGGCACCGTGATTTCCGGCCGCGTGGGCGCGTCGCATCCCGCGGTGGGAGCGAGCGGCGGAACGCCGCTTTCCATTCCCGACCCCGTGCAACTCTCTAGCGCCTTCGCCTCCATCGTGAACAAAGTGCAGCCGGCGGTCGTCAATATTTCCACGACGCAGGTGATGGAACGCGGCAAAGGGCGCAATCCGCATGAGCGCAATGACATGGGCCCGGATGAAGACCAGCAGCAGCCCTTCCAGGATTTCTTCAATCGCTTTTTCGATTTTCCGCAGCAAGGACCCGAAGCCGAACGCAGCTTGGGCTCGGGCGTGATTGTGGACAAGAAGGGCTTCATCTTGACGAACGATCACGTCGTGGATCAGGCGACGAAGGTGCAAGTCATGCTGAACGGCGATCAGACGCCGTACACCGCGAAAGTGATCGGCACCGACGAAGAGACCGACCTCGCCGTCCTGAAGATTGAAGTCGGGCATGACCTGCCCTCGGCCAAACTTGGCAATTCCGAAGGCGTGCAGGTCGGCGACTGGGTTTTGGCCATCGGAAATCCGTTTGGATTCCTGCAGGGCAGCGTGACGGCGGGCATCATCAGCGCCAAGGACCGCGGCAATGTAGGCCAGCAGTTCCAGCGATTCCTGCAGACCGACGCGGCGATCAATCCAGGCAATTCCGGCGGACCGCTGGTGGACATGGCGGGGCAGGTGATCGGAATCAACACGGCAATCATCACGGGCGGGCATGGAAACGAAGGCGTGGGATTCGCTCTCCCTTCCAATACCGCCATCGGCGTATATAACCAGCTGATTTCCAACGGCAAGGTGACGCGCGGCTCGATCGGCGTCAGCTTCACGGAAACACAGGGAAGCAATCCCATCGTGCTCAAGGAGCTCGGCGCGCCGTACGGAATTGTCTTGCAGCGCGTGGAAGCCGGCAGCCCGGCGGAAAAAGCGGGACTCCAATCGGGTGACGTGATTACCAGCGTGAACGGCAAGGCTGTGCACACCGGAAACGATCTGGTGAACCCGATTGCCAGCACTCCGATCGGCGGGTCTGTCAAGGTGACTTACGTGCGAGACAAGAAGGAACACGATGCCACGCTGACGGTGGCGGACCGCACGAAGATCTTCCCGGACCGCGCGGGCACCGGAAATAATAACGACAGCGGCCCGACCCCTGCGGAATTCGGCCTGCGCCTCGATGATCTCGGCTCGGCGCGCGCCAAGCGTGCCGGCTACGAAAATATGAAGGGCGCTCTGGTGACGGAAGTTGACCCGGCGAGCTTTGCCGAGGATATTGGCTTCGTTCGCGGCGATGTGATCACGGAAGTGAACCGCGCCGCCGTGAATTCGGTCGCCGAGTACCGCCGCGCCGTTTCCGGGCTCAAGACAGGGCAGGATGTGCTGTTCAAGGTCCTGCGGCGCTCGGGAACCGAGCAGTTCGATACCGTGTATTTGGCGGGAGTCGTTCCGGCACCGGAGCAGTAAGTGCTGTTTCATGGGAGCGTCTGCTGAGCGTTTCCAGGATGGCGATGAATAAAATTACGCAGGCATGTTTTCTTGGGGCCGTGCTCCTCGCGGGCACGGCCTCGGTTTTGTCTGCGTCTCGGAGTTCGCAGACGTCGCAGGCTTCCACATCTACGAAACCCAAGCACAAAACGTCCTCTACTACGTCTCCCAAATCCAAGAAAAGGAACAAGGCTGTCGCTGCCAAGCCCAAAGGGCAAAAGGCGCCCACTCCCGACCGGATCAAGGAGATTCAAACCGCGCTGCAGCGTGAAGGCGCCTATGAAGGCCAGCCCTCCGGCAGATGGGACGATGCGACCGTCTTGGCATTGAAAAAATTCCAGGACAAAAACGGCCTGAACGCCAACGGAAAAATTGACGCGTTGTCCCTTGAAAAACTCGGCCTGGGTTCCGGGACGGCGGGCAAAGGCGCGCCTGTTCCGGTTGCAGGTTCAGCGCCAAGCCCTAATCCTCCGCCCAATTCCGCGCAATAGTATCCTGATAACTGGAAGCCAGCTTATGAAAGGCCAAGCCCCGATTCGAACGGGTTTGAGTAGCACAGGCACTCTTGCCAGTGCGATTTTTGCAATCGTTAATTCAATCTGGGCCCACATTTTCGGCATGCAAACCCGCACAGGCAGGAGTGCCTGTGCTACTCAAACCGTCTCAAGTCAATTTCTTCCGCGGCTTGTGATACTGCCACTCAAAGACCATTGATGAGATAACTTCTCTTCGGTTTGACGCGTCCCAACACCTCTGCTACATTCGGTTTCCGCGCGGAAACTGTAGGTTTTTCGGCGCGTTTCGCATTTTGTACCCGCATTGGCGAAAGGCCTCGAAGTTTCCGAGGAGGCACCATGACTACCAGCGCCGTTTCCCGGATTCACAAAAATTTTATCAATGGAGACTGGGTCGAAGCCCGCTCCGGCCAGACGTTTGAGGACCGCAATCCGGCGAACGCGTCGGAACTGGTTGGAATTTTTCCGTCCTCGACCGCCGAGGATGTGAACGACGCCGTCGCCGCGGCCAAAGCGGCGTTTGCCAAGTGGCGGCTCGTTCCCGCGCCGCGCCGTGCGGAAATTCTCTACCGCGCCGCCGAATCGCTCGTGAAGCGCAAGGAAGAGTTGTCTAAGGAAATGACGCGCGAAATGGGCAAGCCGCTCGCCGAAACGCGTGGCGACGTTCAGGAAGCGATTGACATGACGTACTACATGGCCGGGGAAGGGCGGCGCCTGTTTGGGCAGACCGTGCCGTCCGAGTTGCCCAACAAATTTGCCATGTCGGTGCGCGATCCGCTGGGTGTCGTGGGCATGATAACGCCGT